>Ga0172371_10001831_pt1 | contig 33755 bp, 24 predicted proteins | sample Lak12m_FD_114543 | JGI IMG/M metagenome (GOLD analysis project Ga0172371, IMG submission 114543) | Freshwater microbial communities from Kabuno Bay, South-Kivu, Congo - kab_022012_12m | ecosystem: Environmental > Aquatic > Freshwater > Lake | place: Democratic Republic of the Congo: South-Kivu...
CGTTTCTCAACCCTGAACCGGTGGCTCCGTTCTTCGATCTGTTCCTGATCGGTGAAGGTGAGGAGATGATCCGCGAGGCGTTTGCCGGAGCCGAGCGCTGGAGCGGCATCGGCCGCGAGCGCGTGCTCGAGGAAATGTCGAGTGTCGCCGGCACTTACCGGCCCGACCAGTACCAACCGGTCTACTCCGACGGCGGCGCTCGCGGCGACCTCGTCGGCTTCGTCGCCGCGCCGGGTGTCGCCGGCCGGGTGCTGCGCCGTTACGTCGCCGACCTCGATCGTTTCCCGGCCTCCACGTCGGTGGTCGCGCCCGCTGCGGTGTTCGGCGAATACTTCCTGGTCGAGGCCAGCCGCGGCTGCGAGTGGGGCTGCCGTTTCTGTGCGGCGGGTTTCATGTACCGGCCGGTGCGCCACCGCAGCGCCGAGTCGCTCACCGCTCAGGCGCTGCAAGGGCTGCCGCTTTCTTCGGCCGCGACGGTGGGGTTGGTCGGTGCCGAAATGGCCAGCCATCCGGGCGTCGCGTCGACCTGCGAGAAGATCGCGTCGGCCGGAGGTCGCGCGTCTCCTTCGTCGTTGAAAGCCGACCAAGTCAGCCCGCGTCTGGCCGCAGTGGTGGCGCGTGGCGGCAACAGGTCAGTGACAGTGGCGCCCGAGGCCGGGTCCGAGCGCATGCGCCGCGTGATCAACAAGAACCCCTGCGCGTTCGAGATCCTGCGTGCCGCCGACCTGATGGTCGGAGACGGAGTCGAGTCGCTCAAACTCTACTTCATGTGCGCGCTACCGACCGAGACCCGCACCGACCTCGACGCCATCGCCGACCTTTCGTTGAAGATTCGCGAAGGCATGATGGGGCACGGCAGGAAGCGCGGCCGCGTCGGCCGCATCACGGTTTCGCTCAACCCCTTCGTGCCCAAGCCGTGGACGCCATTCCAGTGGGATCCGATGGCCGAGGTCGGCGACATCCAGGGCAGGATCGCCTACCTGCGGCGTAAGCTCGGACCGTTGGCCAACGTCGACCTCGACGCCGATTCGCCGCGCGAAGCCTACCTGCAGACGCTGCTGAGCCGCGGCGACCGCCGCGTAGCCGACATCGTCGAGCAACTCGCGCGCAGTGACGAAGGCTGGTGGCAACGGCTCGGCCGGATGCGCCGCGACCCGAGCGTCGCGCCCAGCCCCGACCGCTTCGTTCACCGCGAGTACGAGCACGACGCGTTGTTTCCCTGGGACTTCATCGACCACCGCATCGACAAGAGTTACCTGTGGATGGAGCGCCGCCGCGCTTTGGCAGAGCGCGAGACCGGACCGTGCGACGTTGCCACCTGCCACAACTGCGGAGCCTGCTGATGACGACGCGAGCGGAACTGCGACGAGTCGCTTCGTGTGCGCGATGTCCGCACGTCTGTGTGGCGCAGGTGCGATCATGGCCGTGATCGGAGTCGGAATCGACGCGGTGAGCATCGAGCGGATGCGCCGCGCCACTGCCGCGACGCCGCGCGGCGAGCGCTTTCGTGTACGCGTTTTCACCGAGGCCGAGCGCCGCGTCTGCGACGCGCGCCGCGATCCCGCCGAGAGCTACGCGGCGCGCTTCGCCGCCAAGGAGGCGGTGATGAAGGCGCTCGGCGCCGAGGGCATCTCGATGGCGTGGCGCGACATCGAAGTGGTACGCGCCGATTCCGGAGCTCCGTCGATCGCCGTTCACGGCCGCGTGGCAACGCGTTGCAGCGAACTGGGTGTACGCGTGATTCACGTCAGCCTGACACACGTAGACCCGGTCGCGTTGGCATCGGTGGTGCTCGAGAGTTAGGTCGAAGTTCCCGGTCTGAAAACAGGTTTTCGGTCGTAACTCTCGGAAGTTGTCCCGGTTCCGGCTACACACGGTCGGTATTGTGTTCACATGTATGCACAGCCACTAGCCTGGAATAGGTGGGATGTTTTGGTGCCGTGCTCAAGGGGATGCCCGCTGGCGGCAACCCCGTGGATGCTTTCGAGATCACGCGAAGCGGCGCCCACGGGCACGTCGCCGCCGTCGTCCTGGACCTGCATCGCATGCTCGATCGTTCCCGAAGCCGCATACGCGACATCATCGAGGCGCTTATCGTCGCCCGTATCCTGGACCCACGCTCCAAGCTGGCCACCGTTCGCGGACTGCGCCAAGACACGCTGAGGTCCTCGCTCGGAGGGATGCTCGACCTCTAAGCAATCGACGAAGACGACGTTTACGCAGCGATGGACTGGTTGCCGCCCCGGCAACAGAAGATCGAAGAGGCTCTGGCGAAGCGCCAGCTGCAAAACGGTACTCTGGTTCTCTACGACCTGAGCTCCGCCTGGTACGAGGGGCATACCTGTGCTCTGGCCGCTCTTGGCCACTCGCGCGATGGCAAGAGTGGCACGCCGCAGATCAACTTCGGCCTGATGTGCGACCGTGACGGACGCCCGGTGGCCGTCGAGGTATTCGAGGGAAACACCGGCGATCCGGCCACAGGGGCCGCTCGAGTCGACAAGCTCCGCAAGCTGGTGGGCGCCGGCAGCCTTCAGCTCTCGTTCTTCGACGAACGCGATCTTGCCGAGATCCACGCCCCGGCATTCCCCGACGAACGGCTCGTTGCCTGCCGTAACCCCCCTGCTGGCCGAACAACGGCGACGAAAGCGCAACGAGCTATTGGCGGCCATCGAGAAGCTGCTCGACAAGATTGTTGCCGCCACCAAGCGCAAGCTTCGGCCGCTGGTCGGCGAGGTAGAGATCGCCAAGCGTGTCGGGCGCGATGCCAACAAGTACAAGATGGCCAAGCGCTTCGAGTCCGAGATCACGGACAGCTCCTCTACCTACAGACGCAACGAGCAGAAGATCGCCGCAGAAGCTCATCTCGACGACATCTACGTCAGCCGCACCGGCGTTTCCGAAGATACGCTTTCCGCCCAGCAAAGCGTCGAAGCATACAAGTCGCTCGCCACCGTCGAAAGGGCCTTCCGCACGATGAAGACTGTCGACTCGAAGGTTCGGCCGATTCACAATCACCTCAGCGATCGCGTGCGTCGCGACATTTTCCTGTGCATGCTCGCCGACTACGTCGAGTGACACATGCGTCGCGATCTGGCACCGATCCTGTTCGACGACGATCGCGGCGCTGCCAAGAGGCAGCGCCAATCCGTAGTCGCCCCTGCTGAGCGTTCCCCGCACGCAATGGCCAAGGTGCATTCCAAGCGAACCGACGACGGGATGCGCGTGCACAGCTTCAGAACGCTACTTGCCGACCTCTCCTCGATCGTCCGCAACACCTGTAAGCCCACTGCCATCGACACACCGACCTTCAACAGCGCGCGCTCGATCTCCTACACGTCAAGCTCGCTCCCTGATCACCTACCGTTTCCAGTCGAACGCACCCACTCCGCAGCGGAACTCGAGCAAGCTCAGCTACTTGTGCTCGGACGGTGGGGGGAACTTCGGGCTAGAAACGGCAGCACGCTTGATCAGGTGAATGGTTTCGCTATAGGGACCCCCCTCGGCAATGGTGTCTGCCGTCCCGCCTTGCGGGTAAACCGCCTCTGCGAAGAGGCTGATGACCCCTACTGGTCTACCTCCGTGTTCGGAGGCAGGCGGGTAGGGGTTTTTTGTTCTTGCGCGAGACCAATCGACGAATGGGCACAAGCCGGGCAGATGGTCAGCCCGCAAGGGTTCCTTTGACGATTTCACGTGCTCCAGTCTCTCTCGCGCGACGAGGGACGCTGCGTGGCGCGAGTCCGAGACGGCGCGCGGGCGAGGCGCGTTTCCCGGGTAGATTTCCACTCGCACCCAGGAGGATTCGAGACAATGACAGCGAAGGAAGCAATGAAGTTTGCCAAAGAGAACAAGGTCGAGATGGTGGACTTCAAGTTCTGCGACATGCTCGGCACGTGGCAGCACTTCACGACGCCCGTGAGCGAGTACGAGGAGGCGATCTTCGAGGAAGGTCTCGGCTTCGATGGCTCTTCGATCCGCGGATGGAAGGCCATCAACGCCTCGGACATGCTCGTGATCCCGGACGCGACCACGGCCCGCATGGATCCGTTCATGGAGCGCCCGACGCTCTCGCTGATCTGCGACATCGAAGACCCACTCACGCGTGAGCGTTACGATCGCGACCCACGCAACATCGCGCGGCGCGGTGTCGAGTTCCTCCGCTCGACGGGAATCGCCGACACTGCCTACTTCGGCCCCGAACCTGAGTTCTTCATCTTCGACTCTGCACGCTTCGTGACGCGGCAGAACATGGCCTTCTACGAAGTCGACTCGTGCGAAGCCGTCTGGAACACGGACGACGACGGCGGCCAGAATCTCGCCTACAAGGTCCGATCGAAGGAAGGCTACATTCCTTGCCCACCGACCGATCAGCTTCAGGACATCCGCACCGAGATGTGCCAGGTCATGGAGAGCGTCGGCATCCGCATCGAGCGCCAGCACCATGAGGTCGCCACCGCCGGCCAGTCCGAGATCGCGATGCGCTTCGCGTCACTCGTCGACATGGCAGACAACCTCATGTGGTACAAGTACATCGTGAAGAACGTCGCGCGCCGGCATGGCCGCACCGCGACCTTCATGCCGAAGCCGCTCTTCGGCGACAACGGCTCGGGGATGCACTGCCATCAGTCCGTGTGGAAGGACGGCAACCCGCTGTTTGCCGGTGACAAGTACGGCGGTATGTCACAGTTGGCGCTGCACTACATTGCCGGCATCCTGCACCACGCGCCGGCCATTTGCGCGATCACGAATCCGACGATGAACTCGTACCACCGCCTGGTGCCGGGCTTCGAGGCGCCGGTGAACCTGGCGTACTCGAGCCGCAACCGCTCCGCTTCGGTGCGCATCCCGACGTACTCGCCCTCGCCGAAGTCCAAGCGCATCGAGGTTCGTTTTCCCGATCCGACCGCGAGCGGCTACCTCGCGTTCACGGCAATGATGATGGCCGGCATCGACGGCATCGAGCGCAAACTCGATCCAGGCGCACCGTTGGACAAGGACATCTACGCGTTGTCGAAGGCCGAGCTGAAGGATGTCCCCAGTGTGCCAGGCTCCCTGGGTGACGCGCTGAACGCCCTGGAGAAGGATCACGCGTTCCTGCTGAAGGGCGACGTATTCAGCGAGGAATTCATCGAAAACTGGATCGAGCACAAGCGTTCGAAAGAGATCGATGCGATCCGCCTGCGTCCGCATCCGCATGAGTTCGAGCTGTACTACGACTGCTGAGGTTGCGGCCACCGTACCTGGCTGCCCCGCTGCCTGCATGTCAGGTTGCGCGGCAGCCGGGTGGCTGCTCGGGAGCGATTGATTCCCGAAGTATAGGAGCTTCCTATGCGCGTTCTGACTGGCGAACAGGTTCTGGTTCGGATCTTCATCGGCGAATCGGATGAGTGGCATCACCAGCCGCTGCAGTTCGCACTGCTCAGGCGCCTTCGCACGGAAGGCTTCGCGGGCGCCACAGTGTTCCACGGAGTGGCCGGCTTCGGCGCGCGCAGCGTGCTTCATACCTCGCACCTCCTGCGGCTTTCCGAGGACCTGCCGATCGTCATCGAGATCGTCGATACCGCCGCACACGTCGAACGTCTGACCGCGATTCTCGATGAGATGGTCACCGAAGGGTTGGTGACGATGGAGAAGGTTCGCGTACTGAAGTACGCAGCCGGCAACCGGCCGCTCGATCCGCCATCGAGTTCCGGCGGGTAGTGGAAACCCCTACCGAGTCTCGCCGCTGCGGCGCAGGGCTCTTGGCGATGCGGGCACGGGGGCCGACACTGTCCGGGCTCCTCTCCCTGGCCGCGCTTCCCAGTGACGCCCACTCTGTAGAGTTGACATGCTCGCGGGCTTCGCGATAAGTCACGGTTGGCGATGGAGTTCGCCTTCGTCCTCCGCCTGCCGATCGTGCGGCAATGCAGGACACAACCGCTCAGCTCGGAGAGATACCCGACGCACAGAGCCGATGACTCCTACTGACTTACACCCGAGTCGGCTCAGATGAGCCCCAGGGGGTCGGAGGCATCGGGTTGTTGTCCACGCGTATTCCAACATTTCCGCATCTTTTTTGTTTACCTCGCCGAAGGGCGCTGACCCGACCGCGGATATCGGCCGCGTTTCTCGGTGACACCGTGGGGGACTATGGGCTGGTCGCCTTGGTCTCGCGCGTCGAAACGTGCCGGGCACTGGGGACGGGTTCGGCCCCGCTCGACATCGGCGTTTTCGGTCAGTTCAAGCGTGTTGAGTCCCCGCTCGTAAGCGCCGTCAGTCAGTGGCGAGCCGCTGCTCCCGTTGGGTGCGTTCCGACGACGGCGGTTGTCACGCGAGTTCCCAGTGGCAACGCATCAGCGAGCGTGACGTGCGGACAGGACCGTTTTCGCGATCGGTCCGGTACGCGCCGGCAACTGAGTCAGCGAGCGAGAAACCCAGAGAACCGCGAGCAGGCGGTGCCGGTAGACGGCGCACGTCGCTGCGGATCTCGCCGCCACTATGACGCCCGACGCGATGCGCCCCGGACAGGACCACGATGACAAGCAGGACCGATCAATTTCGCGTGACGATCATCGCCGGCTTTGGCCGGCATTTTCGGGCGGCGCTGTCAGCCGCACTGGTGTTGGCCTTCGCCCAGACCCTTGTGGAGACGCTTTCTTTCGCCGTTCTCTACGAGGACATGGTAGTGGCACCGTACGCGTTCTTCTCGCTCGAGGTCTACGATGCGTTTGCCAAACTCTATTTCCTGGCGGGCCGCTTTCTAGAGCTTCCTCCGGCACTGGACACATTCTTGGGCCCCGGCTTCGCCTCCAAACTCGCGCTCGCCGCCCCGGTCGCGACATTGAATCTTGCGGTCGGCAGCGTCGCGGTACTCTTGGCGTCGGTTCTGGCGACGATAACCGGAGCCGATGCGAACGGGCCGCTCAGGCGCAGAGCTGCCTGGTTTCTCGCCTTCTTCTTGCTGTTCGAATGCGTCGTTCACCTGACGATCTACGCATCGCGTGTCCATCTTCCCGAGAGCGGCGGTGCATGGGCAAGTTTCGCGAACTGCGTGCGCGATTTCTTGTCCGGAGGTACGGCGATCGCGCTGGTGCTCCTTGCGCTCAGTGCCGGCCTCTCCTGGGTAGGGTTGCGGCGCCCGGCTGTTACTTCTGTCGTCGCTGCGGCAACTCTGCTTGCGGTCGGCCTTCTTGGTCCCGCTCCGCATGCCGTCGCATCGCTGCCTCGCGCGGGCAGCGATCCGCTCCAAGCTCCGTCGTCGGTCGCGAACGGCTACAACGTCATCCTCGTCTCAATCGACAGCTTGCGCGCCGACCACGTGGCGAGTTACGGCTACGACCGGGCCACGACGCCGACCATCGACGCGTGGGCGCGCGGTGGGGTGCGTTTCCACAACACGAGCAGCACCACTTCCTGGACGCTTCCGGCCCACATGTCGCTGATGGCCGGCCGTTCTCTGCTCTCCCATGGCGTTGTCGGTGATGACCGCACACTGTCACCCGAGGTCGCTACACTGGCCGAGGCGCTGCACGACGGCGGCTATCATACGGGAGGAATTGTTTCGGGTCCCTATCTGAACTCCCGGTATGGATTCGCGCGCGGGTTCGACGAGTACGACGACAAGACGGTCACGTACAGGGACTTCAACGATCACGCCGAGAAAGTGACCTCCCCCTTGGTCCAGACCGCAGCAACGGAGTGGCTGAGGAGACACGCCGCCGGCCGTTTCTTCCTCTTCCTGCACTACTGGGACGTACACTACGACTACAATCCGCCGCCGCCCTACGACACCCAGTTCGATCCCGGCTACACGGGATCTATCACGGGAAAGAATTTCTACTTCAACCCGGCCGTCAACCGCCACATGGCTAAAGCCGACCTAGACCACGTCGTCGCGCTCTATGACGGCGAGATCCGTTTCGTTGACGACCATCTGGCAAAGCTGAAGGCAACACTGGCGGAGATGGGCCTCGCCAAGAATACGTTGGTCGTGGTGACATCCGACCACGGAGACGAATTCTTCGAGCACGGCAATAAGGGACATCATCGCACCCTCTACGATGAGGTCGTTCGCATCCCCCTGGTGATGTACGTCCCGGGGATCTCTCCGGTGCGTCGCGTCGTCGAGACCGAGACCAGTCTCATCGACATCTTTCCGACCATCCTGTCGCTGGTGGGTTTGAGTCGCCCCGCCGGAGTCGAGGGAGGGGACCTGTCTGGAATCGCTTTCAAAGGGGATCCAGAGCTCAGCCGCACAACGCTTTCCGAACTCTACCGGTCCGACAGCCAGAACATGCAGGCAGCCCTGCGCAGGCCGGACGTCAAGGTGATCCAGCATTTCAAGCATAGGCTGCTCGAAAGCTACGATACGAACGCGGATCCGAAGGAGAACCGACCGCTCCTCGGCCCAGCCGATCCGACCGCGGGAGCCGCGGGCGAGCTTGCCTCGCGCCTCGGCGACGGTTGGCAGACGTATCGGGCTCGACTCAGCCGCGGCGACGTCCAGACGCTGACGATGGACGAGCAAAACAAGCAGAATCTGAGATCGCTCGGGTATCTTCAATGATTCGGGGCTGTGTTCCCGCGAGCGATCCATGTGGGGGCATACCTGCCGTGAAGTCGGACCGGCCCGCGCCGATCCGAACGGCCACCGCCGTTGCGCGGTGAAAGATCAAGAAAATGGAGGTTGGATCATGAGGTCTTCGAAAACAGCCGGGTACGTTACGGGCTTGGCGGTGTTGGCTTTGTCGATGCCGCTTCTTGGAATTGCTCCGGCAACTGCCCTGGACTTCTGCGGCCCGGGCTCCAACGTTCCCCGGCCCCAGAACGTGATCGTGTTCGAGCTCGACGATTCCAGCGCTGCCAACCTTCCGTTCTTCAACACACCGGTTGTATGGCCCGACCAGAACAACCCGCCGCGGAGCTTCCCCAGCACGGTGCTCTCCGAAGCCGGTCTGCGTGTGCCGGAATACAACCGGGCGATGTCTCGCTTCTACGCTTCGCGCACCTGTCCGGGCGGCCTGTGTCCGCTCGCAACCAACTTCCTGCATCCTACCTTGCCGTCAGCGCTGGTGGTGCCGGTGGATCTGGACGGAGACCAAACCCTCGTATCGGCGACCAACGCCGACAGTTTCCGTTACATCGAGCGTAACCGGGCGGGCAACCCCTGTGCGGACGCGATCGGCAACTGTCCCGCCCATACCGACCTGCTGTCGAACCACGGCGGTCTGCGCAAGCTGGCGGAAGAGGGGCTGGCGTTTCGACGCTTCTATACTCCGTCGGCCAAGTGCGCGCCGACGCGCGCGTCGTTGTTTACCGGTCGTTATCCCGGCCAAGTCGGGGTGAGTCTGAACGGGCGCAAGCTCCCAGTTTCCGAAATCACGGTCGGAGACCTGCTCAAGAACCTGCCAGGCTGCAAGGACAACGACGAGAACACTCCGTGCTACGCCACCGGCCTGCTCGCCAAGTGGCATCTGGGCAGCAAGGAGAGGTCGAGCCAGACTCCGTGGCAACGCGGCCAGGAGGAGGCGGTATTCTTCCGTGGTGCGGGCAGGGTTCCTTTCAAGGACAGCCCGCTGCTGTGCGGGCCGCCGGCGATGCCGCAGAATCCTCCGGCGAACTATCGACAGGGGTTTTATTGCAACAACGCTGCGCTGGCCGTGGCGGTACACGGCTGCGTTTCCAGCACGCAGTGTGACGTCTCCTGTCCGGGAGGCCCCGGACGCTGCGCGTGCGCCGAAGGCCTGGACGTTCTGACCAGCGACGACAACTTCTGTTACGAGCTCGACCCCACGCCGTGCGCCTCGGATTCCGCATGCGGCCGTGGCAACACCTGCGTTGCGTGGGGCCAGTACCTCGGCGCCGGCAACCAGACCGCGTGTCATCCTGACGATGCGGCGATGAACCCGGATTGCTGCACGCCTCGGGCCAAGTCGCCGACCCGCGGGCCGCTCGAGGGGCGCTACTATTTCCGGAACAAGCTCATCGACGGCGGCAGCGGGGTAGCGCAGAACTTCTGGTTCGCAGACGGCGGCCGCGACCTGGTTAGCGGCCAGACTCACTACCCGTGCAACTCCGACGCGAATTATCGCGACTCGGGGCTCGAAGGCTGCGTGTACGACACCCGCGTCTATCGAGACTGGACAACGAACTTCATCGGCCGTCACGCCGACGAACCGTTCTTTCTGGCGGTCCCGTTGCACGCGGTGCACACGCCGTTGGCCGCTCCGATACGCACGCTGGCGCACTATTCGACCGCGGGGGTCGTGACGGCCGAGCCCGGCTACGCGGAGAAATTCTGGGCTTCGCTCGAGGAAGTGGACTCGGCGGTCGCAAAGGTCCTCGACGCTCTGGAACACGGAGTCTGCAACCAAAACTCGACGCCGGAAAGGGCGGGACTCGCTTGCGCCGCCAATAGCGATTGCGGCGCGGCTCCCGGAGCGGCTTGCATCACCGACTTGGCGCAGCGAACCCTCGTCTTGTTCACTTCCGACCAGGGCCAGACCAACGTGCCATACGGCGAAGAGAACCTGCGCGATGGGAAGGGCTCGACATTCGACGGCGGCCTGCGCGTGGGATTGCTGGCGTGGGGCCCTGGCATCGGCCTAGGCAGTTCGTCGCCGGGCGGTCATTTCCGCGACGACGCGTTCGTGGCCAGTCAGGTCGACGTCCTGCCGACGATTCTGGACGCGGCTGGATGTGCTCCCAATCACGGCACGGGTCAATACGCGATCAAGGCTTGCGTCGGCCAGGACGTCAGCCACCCCAGCTTGTGCGACACCGACCAGGATTGCGCGGCGGCAGGCGGAGGCACGTGTGTGTCGCGGCTGATCGCCGGCCGAACGATGCTGCCGGCGCTGATGGGCGCCGGGACGCCGGTAAGGGATTTCGTCTTCGGGTCGTATCCGGGTGAACCGCAGATGATCTCCACGCGCAGCGGGTATTACGCCCACGGCTGCAGCGGCAATGCCGACTGCAACGGCGCGGGGAAGGTCTGCAGCTACATCAACGATCAACCGGCAAACGCCACGCCGGGAGCCTTGGATCGCAACCGGCTCGGTGGATCGTGCGACGTGTGCACGAGCGACGCCGAGTGCACTGGTACGATGTGTATTACGGTCGGCAAGTACTGTGTGTCCAGCATCAACGCGGCGTACCTCGCACGTTGCACCGCAGAGCCGGCTGGCGGCTCTATGGATCCAGTGGGCGACGAGTGCGACCCGGCTTCGTTCCAGCGCTGCTGGACGCAAGCCGATTGCACGCCGGATGAGAGGTGCGTTCAGGCGGAGACCCCATGCAATGGGTGCCGCGAAGCGTCTTGGAAGCTAATGGGAGGCGGCGGAGTCGGCGCAGGCAACCCGATTAAATCGGTGGCGCTGTACGACGTGAGCAGCAATCCGGAAGAGAGCGATTCTCTGAACTGCCTGGATGAGGTCGAGAACCCGAGTAGTCCGGATTTTGCGAAGTTGAGCGCGACCCAAGACGACCTGAGCCGGCGTCTGGACGGTTGGTTCGACTGTGTCAGCGCCGGCTTGTCGCTCGATTGCGACACACAGAAGGCCGCTCCGTGAAACGCACGACTGTGCATGTTCGCGTCGCTCTTGGAGCGAACACTGGAGCGACGCCTACGCCAACTGCCGGCCCGATGCGACGAGTATGGGACCGAGCCTATGACGATGGAGAAGGTTCGCGTACTGAAGTACGCAGGCGGCAACCGGCCGCTCGATCCGCCATCGAGTTCCGGCGGGTAGTCGTTCGCGGTGTTCGTCGTGAGTGAAGCGCCACCCACCGTCGTAGCTCGGCTCGGCGGAAAGCCACCGCCCTGGCTCAACCGCACTATCTGGGGCATGGCCGCCACCAGGTGTGGGACGCAACCGCTCAGTCCGGAGAGACATCCGACGCACCGAGCCGATGACTCCTACGAACCTGTGCCCGAGTTGGCTCCGATGAGCCAGCGGGTCGGAGGCCTCGTGTGGTTGTCGAAGCGTTGGGAATTCCCACAGATCCGGATCTCGCTTCCTCTCGACGAGGCCCGATGATCTCGGCGACGCGGATATCGATCGCATCGCTGGGTGACGTCGTCGAGGAGTACGGTCTCGTCGCGTTGGTTCCGCTTCTCGAAGCGTGCCGCGCGCTCGACACGAGTTCGACCCCGCTCGACGTCGCCGTCTCCGGTCAATTCAAGTCCGGAAAGTCGTCGCTTCTCAACGCCATCATTGGCAAACCGCTGCTGCCGGTGGGCGCCGTCCCCGTGACGACGGTCGTTACGCGCGTGAAGGGCGGCGATGCATCGGCCAACGTAACGCGGACGGACGGCACCGTTCTTACGATCGATCCTGCGCGGATCCCCGACTACGTAAGCGAAGCGAGAAATCCCGAGAACCGCGAGCAGGTTGCGCTCGTCGACATCGTCACACCGGAACTCGAAGACCTTCCCGGTCTGCGACTGGTCGATACGCCGGGCCTTGGCAGTGTGTTGTCGCATAACACGCAAGCCACGTTGGACTGGCTACCGAGCGTTGCGGTCGCACTGGTTGTCGTCAGCGCGGAGCGTCCAATGTCCGAGGAGGACAGGACGCTTCTGCTCGAACTAACAGGCTTCGCTCCGCGCATCGTGGTCGTCCTGAGCAAGATCGACCTCCTGGCGCCCGAGCAGCGCGATGAGGTTGAGGAGTTCCTGGACGGACGACTACGCAGCGCGCTCGGCCACGCGGTGCCGATTCTGCCGTTCTCGACACGCCAGGACGTCGACCTTCACGTCGCGCGTCTCAAGAGCGACGTTCTCGTCCCCGTCTGCGCGAATGGGTCAGCCGAGCGGCAGAGCGCATTGGAACTCAAGCTGGCGACGCTGACCCAGAGTTGCCGGGCCTACCTGGACGCCGCCCTGGCTGCTGCCGAGAGAGACGAAGTCGAGCGCGCCGCCTTGCAAGCGGCGGTCTTCGACGAATCTGTCAGTGAACCGTTAGCGCGCGACGAGTTGAAGCTCGCCGCGCAGCGCGTTGCCGCCTCGGCGCGCCCCACATTCGACGAACTCCTGTTCGTATACCAGACGCAGATGACCTCGCGCCTTGTCGGGGACCTGGGTGCCGTCATGAGGTCGTGGAGCGGAAACCTTGCCGGACAAGTTGCTCGCTATGAGGTTTGGCTGCTCGAACGGATGACTGCCGAGATGGGAACACTCGCCATCATCGCCGAGCCGGTTGCGGACGGTCTCGTGTCTCAGGCCGAGGGACGGCTTCGCCGTGTCGTTGAAGCGTTTCGAGACCGGCTCGGGCGCAACCTGACGCGCGCCACGGGCGTGACGTTGCCGTCTCTCGCCTGGCAGCCGGCACGGCCGCGGGTCGCCGCCGCGCCCGTCGCGATAGGCAGGACGCTGGACACACAGTGGGAGCTTCTGTGGTGGGTGATTCCGATGAGAGTGTTCGGCGGCGTGTTTCGCCGTCACTGCGCACGCAGGGTGAGCTGGGAAGTCGAGAAGAACCTGACGCGGTTGGCTGGCGCTTGGAGCGATGCGACTACGGCTGCCGTCGCGGCTCTGGAACTACAGGCCTCGCGGTGGATTCACGACGAACTCGTGACCCTCAGGGGGATTCTCAGCCGCGCCGAGTCGGGATCGGATCACATCCGTGCGACTCTTCGGAGCCTACCACCTTGCGCAAGCCGGCGATCGATCGATGCGGAATCCCTCCGAGCGAGAGAAGCATGAACCGTCTGCGATTTTCGATCGTTGCCCTGGCTTTGGTCAGCACGAGCATGGTGGGCGCCGCCGGCTGCACTCACTTCTACGCGCGTCCGTTGTCGGGGGAAGACTCGCGCATCGACTTCGAGGCACGCACACTCGCCGATCCCGGACTCCAGGAGTTCCTTCGCGAGAATCGGGTGGGAGCCGCGGATGGGGTCCAAGCCTGGGATTTTCAGGCGCTGTGGCTCGTGGCGATGTATTTCCATCCTGATCTCGACGTGGCGCGAGCTGAACTCGCCAATGCGCGAGCGGCCGATGTGACGGCAGGTCAGCGTCCGAACCCCAGCGTCAGCCTGTCTCCCACCTACGACACGACGACCTCGCCACCGTGGATCCTCGGCCTCACCTTCGACATCCCGTTCGAGACGGGGGGAAAGCCTGGGTATCGCCGGGCCGCTGCGGCGGCGCTCTCGGACGCCGCGCGTTTGAGGCTGGGCTCTGCCGCCTGGCAGGTACGCAGCCGCGTGCGCCGAAGTCTATTGGCTCTTTTTGCTGCAACGGAGGGGGAAGCGCGTATCAGGGACAAGGACGCCGCCCTCGCTGCCGTTGCCGAGTATCTGGACGTGCAGCGCCGGGCGGGCGAGGCCTCGCCCGCTGAGGCGGGCCAAGCTCGAATCGCGTTGGAGCAGAACCGCTTCGTGCTGCACGAGGCGGAGAAGCAAACCACGGCCGCCCGCATTCAGCTCGCCGATTCTCTCGGGGTGTCGCCCTCTGCGCTGGACGGAGTGGGGCTGAAGTTCGACGAGTTTCTCGCCAGGCCGCCGGATGTTCCCGACGCGGAGGCGCGCAGGCGTGCGCTCCTGGATCGCGCCGACATTCGCGCTGCGTTGGCTGAGTACGCTTCAACGGAGTCGGAGCTTCAACTGGAGATCGCCAAGCAGTATCCGAACATCCATCTGAATCCCGGATATCAACTCGATCAGGCGGACAACAAGTGGTCGCTCGGCGTGACCATCGAACTGCCCATGCTCAACCAGAACCAGGGCGGGATCGCTGAGGCTGAAGCCCGGCGCGCGGCGAGCGCCGCACGCTTCTACGCGTTGCAGGCTCGTGTCATCTCGGAGAGCGCGCAGGCACTGGCGGCCTACCGCGCGTCGGTGAAGAACCTCGTTGTCGCTGAAACCTTGAGCCGCGAACTCGCGGCTCAGATGCGCACCGCGCGCGGAATGCTTGACGCTGGTGAAATCTCTCGCGCGGACCTTGCTCAACGGCAGTTGGAAGTCGCCACTGCCGCACTCGCGCGACTCGATGCTGACGTCAAGACCCAGGAGGCGCTCGGGGCGCTGGAAGATGCACTGCAAAGCCCGGCTGCCTCGCCGACCGTCACCGAAACGTCACCGCGCGGCTCAGTTGCCAGGCCCGTTGGGCTGCCGCGCCTGGATAGCAGGATCGGGCTGCCGGCCGTCAAGGGTGGATTTGATCTGATGGCGATCGACACCGCAGGGAGACGCCTCTTCCTCGACGCCGAGGACAACGGTAGCACCGAAGTTGTCGATCTGGCTGCGGGCCGCCGGGTCTATACGATCGGCGGCATGACCGAACCGAAGTGGGTGGTCTATCGTCCGGAACTTCATCGGCTCTACGTTGCCAACGGGGACGGGCTTGTTCGTGTATTCGATTCCGAGACATACGCACCGCTCCGCACGATCGCGTTTCGCGAGAAGGCCAACAATTTGCGCTTCGACGAGGCGACCCGGGAACTCTTTGTCGGTGTCGGCAAGACGTTCGGTGCCATCGGCATAATTGACACGCGAACGGACGCAATTACCGCGCAGATCGCGCTCGCGAACTTCCCCAAGCAGTTCGAGATCGATGGCGACCGGATCTACGTGAACGTGCCCGCGGCTCAGCACGTCGCGGTCGTCGACCGGCGAACGAAGTCGGTCGTTGCCACATGGCCGCTTGCGGTGTCGGGAAACGTGCCGATGGCCCTCGATCGTTTGCATCATCGGCTTTTTATCGGCTGCGAGCCGGGCAAACTGGTCGTGCTCGATTCCACGAACGGCAAGGAAGTCGCAAGGATCGATATCGCGGCACAGCCCGACGGCGTGCACTATGACTCCCAGCGCCGTGCGATCTTCGTTTCTTGTGGGGCTGGTTCCATCGACGTGGTGACGCAGGTCGACGCAGATCGCTACCAGTTCGCAGGTCGAGTGCCGACGGTCGAGGGTGCTGCCACGTCGCTCTTCGTGCCGGCCCTCGATCGTCTCTTTGTCCCTGTCCCGCAGCGAGACGGCACAGACGCGGAACTGCGAATCTACTCGATCGCCGCAGGTGCTCTTCCGAATGCAAACAAGGATGACTCACGCCAATGAACTCGACGCTGAACCTCGGATGCTCGGCTCTGCTAGGCCTGCTTGCTCTCGGCCTTTCCGGGATGGCCGCTTGCGGCCATTCGGGTCCCGGAGAGGAACAGGCTGAGACGACGGAGGTCGCCGTGCAGGTGGCAAAGATCGTCCGCACGACGCTGAACGTCAACGTCGAAGCGTATGGCAGGGTCGAGGCAGAGCCGGCCGGCGGTGGTCTCCCGGGGGGCGGAGTGCAACTCGCCTCAGCAGTACCGGGCGTGGTCGTCGCCGTACGGGCCAAGGAAGGCGAGGCCGTGTCGCGCGGTGCGCTCCTCGTCGAGCTTGACGATCGGATCGCGAAAGCCCCGGTCGAGAAGGCCGAACATGCGCTGCAGTACGCCGAACAAGTCGCGGCGAGACAGCGCAAGCTCGAGGGCGTCGGCGGTACGTCGGACAAGGTGGTTCAGGAAACTGCCCAGCAACTTGCCGCGGCGAGAGCAGACTTGTCCGCAGCCCAGGCTCAGCTCGCGCTCACGCGCATCACCACGCCGATCGGAGGTACGGTGGTGCGCCTGCCGGTGCACCCTGGTCAGGCGGTGGACCCGAGTACCGTCGTGGCGGAGGTCGTAGACCTTGGTCGGCTGATCGTAACTGCCAGCGTGACGCCGCAGGAGGCCAAGGGAATTGCTGTAGGAAACTCTGTTCAGTTCTTCACCGACGGCGGGCAGGTAGACGCCGCGACCGGCGCCGTCTCCTTCGTCAGCCCGCAGATCGATCCGGCCACTGGCGCGGTACTCGTTCGCGTGACGGTGCCGACGAGCAGTGGCTTGAGTCCTGGACAGACCCTCCGCCTGCGGGTGGTGAGCGAGCAGCGCAGTGGGCGACTGGCGGTTCCGAAGGAGAGCGTCGTCACCGACATCGACGGGCACAGCGTGCTCGCCATCGTAGAGGGCGACAAGGCGGTTCAGCGCGCAGTGAAGAAGGGCGTTCGCGACGGGGAACTCGTCGAAGTGGAAGGCGCGGGTCTGAAGGAAGGCGACGTTGTCGTCACCGTTGGTGCCTACGGCCTGCCCAAAGAGACCCGCATCAGAATTGCCGGCCGCTAGGCCGGGAAGGGAAGCATTTCAACCCCATGCAATCCAGTTCTTCCCTGGGTCGCTTCGCGACCCATCACGCTCTTTCGATCACGTTCACGGCGGCGGCCTTGTGCCTTGCCGGCGTGTACTCGGCGCTGCACATGCCTTCGTCGGTGTTTCCCCAGACGGACTTTCCGCGCGTGGTCATCCTCGTGGACAACGGTGTGATGCCCGCCGACGAGATGATGGCGACCATCACTCGCCCCATCGAGGAAGCGATGAAGGATATCCCGGGCGCCGAGACGACGCGTTCGGCGACAGGCCGGGGCTCCGCTGAGATCAACGTCTTTTTCAACTGGCACACGGACATGGTCCAGGCGGAGCTGTACGTGCTTGGTCGGCTCGGGCAGATCCGATCGAGTCTTCCTGCCACCGCGACCACTACGACCTGGCGCCTCACGTTTTCGGCCTTTCCGATCATCGGTGTGAGCCTCACCAGCCCCACGCGCAACATCACGGACCTGTGGGAAACCGCGCGCTACAATCTCAAACCCCGATTTCTGCGTATCCCCGGCGTAGCTCGGGTCGATCTCGTCGGCGGACGCGCGCCGGAGTATCAGGTAATCGTCGATCCAACGCGGCTTCTCGCAGCGAAACTGGGGCTGGATGAGGTCACGGCGGCGCTGATCGACAACAATCTCGTCGCGCCAGCAGGGCTCTTCGAGGAGAACTACCAACTCTATCTGACCACGGTGGATGGTCGGGTGCGCTCGGTGAAGGACATCGAGAACCTCGTCGTTGGTGTCCGCGAGGGGCACCCGGTGCACGTGAAGGATTTCGCCAGAGTTGAGCGCAATCCGGAGCCGGTCTTCAACGTCGTGACCGCCGACGGGGTGAGCGCGGTGTTGCTCAACGTCCGCAGCCAACCGGACGGCAGCACGCTCGCTATCGCCGATACGTTGCGGCAGGAACTTCAGGCGCTTCGCTCGGAATTGCCGCCGGACATCAAACTCGCGTTCTTCTACGACCAGTCTCTGCTCGTTCGCGAGTCGGTACGCAGCGTGTGGGAGGCCATCCTGTTCGGCCTCTTTCTGTCGGTGGGCATCATCTACTTCTTCCTCGAGAACTGGGGGACGACCCTGACAGCCATCGTCGTCATTCCGGTGACCGTGTTGGTGACCCTGGTGGCGATGCGTCTCTTCGGCATGAGCTTCAACCTGATGACGCTCGGCGGAATTGCGGCGGCGATCGGACTGGTGATCGACGATGCAATCGTGGTGGTCGAGGCTATCTTCGCGAAGATCGGCAGCGGCCGCACACGTCTGGCGGGAATCGAGGAGGCCATAGGCGAGATCGCGGTGCCGCTGGTCGGTTCGACTCTCACGCCCGTGGTCGTGTTCATCCCGCTCGCCTTCCTCGATGGCCTGGCAGGGGTGTTCTTCCGTGCGCTGGCGGTGACAATGGTGGTGGCCCTGCTCACCTCCCTCGTGCTGGCTGTAGCACTCACTCCGTCGTTGGCCGCCTGGTTCATTCGAGATGCAAAGCACCTGGAGCACGGACACGCCCCGACGCACGTCGAGGGCGGCTTCCTTCTGCTTCCGCTGATGAGGAGCTACGAGCGCGCCGTGCGGGCCGCGCTACGGTCGGCATGGCTGACGCTGGCGGGATGCGGTCTGGTCGCCATGGCCGGGGTCTTGCTCCATGGCCAGCTCGCTACGGATTTTCTGCCGACCTTTGATGAGGGCGGAATGGTGATCGACTACAAGGCGCCGCCTGGTACGAGTCTCGCCGAAACCTCGCGTCAGCTTCTGCAAGCCGAAGACATCATCCGCGCAGTGCCGGAGGTGGAGAGCTACTCCCGCCGAACCGGAGCACGCCTGGCCCTCGCACTGGCCGAGCCGCACACGGGAGACTTTCTCGTCAAGCTGAAACACAACCACGAGCGCTCCACAGAGGAAGTGCTCGACGAACTGCGGCACAAGTTCCATGCTGCCGTCCCCGCCGTCGACTGGGACATGCACGGAATTCTCGGCGACCTGATCGGCGACCTGACCTGGTCGCCGAAGCCGATCGAGATCAAGTTGATCTCCACAGACTTGGCTTGGCTGAAAGAGAAAGCGCCGCAGGTAGAGGACACCATCAAACAGGTCGACGGTGTGGTGGACACGTTCGATGGCTTGATGGCGACGGGGAACGCGGTCAACCTGAGGCTACGGGACGAAGATGCCCGCCGCTTTGGACTCACGACCAGCGCTGTCGCCTCCGCACTTCAGACCGCACTGCTCGGCCGCACGGCCTCGAGCGTGCTCGAAGGAGACCGCGCGCTGAACATTCGGGTGCTTGTCGACAAACGGCGCATGGGGGACCTGGCAGCCATTCGCGACTTGCCGATTCTCACGCCCGCCGGCGGCACCGTGAAGCTCGCCCAGGTGGCGGACGTGACCGAGGAGCCTGGGCAGGTGGAACTGCGGCGCGAGGACCTTCGGCAACTCGTTGGTGTGACGGCTCGTCTCGAAGGCCGGGATCTCGGCAGTGCGATGAACGAAATCCGCTCGAAACTCGCCGAAGAGAAGACTCTGCCGCCCGGCGCGGTGGAGTTCGGCGGACTCTATCAGCAGCAGCAGGAATCCTTCAGGAACCTGTCGCTGGTCTTGCTGATGGCGGTGGTCCTGGTCTTTACCGTGCTTCTCGTCGAGTTTCGCTCCTTCCACGAGCCGATCGCGATCGTGTTCGGGGCGGTGTTGGCCTTGTTCGGAACCGTACTTGGGCTCTGGCTCACGCATACTTCGCTCAATATCGTGAGCTTCCTCGGCGCCATTATCGGCGTCGGGATTGTCGCCAAGAACGGGATTCTGATGCTAGACTGCGTGTCGAGTTTTCGGGCAGAGGGTTTCGATCTGGAGGAAGCGCTCGTGCGTTCTGGACGTCGACGCCTCCGGCCGGTCTTGATGACATCGCTCGCAGCCGCGCTCGGCATGCTGCCCTTGGCGTGGGGAGTCGGCAGTGGTGCCGACATGCTCAGGCCACTGGCGATCGCCGTCATTGGCGCGCTGTGCATGTCGATGCTGTTCTCGCTGATTGCAACACCGACGGTCTACTTCCTGCTGAAGCGGCGAACCGCGCAGGTGGAGTGAACCGAGTTCGGCGACTGAGAAAGGTGATTCACATGTCCATCATCACATCACTCGTCGCCCGAGAGATTCTCGACTCGCGCGGTAATCCGACTCTCGAAGTGGATGCTCGACTGGACGATGGAAGTCGCGGACGCGCTGCGGTCCCCTCCGGTGCATCGACCGGTAGCCGCGAGGCGAAAGAACTTCGCGACGAAGACCCGGCTCGTTATGGAGGCAAGGGCGTCCTCACGGCCGTCGGCAACATCAACATCGAGATCGCCGAACACCTGCACGGAAAGGATGCCGCCGGTCAGGCGGGCATCGATGGGCTGCTAATTTCGCTCGACGGTACGGAAGGAAAGAGTCGGCTGGGCGCGAACGCGCTGCTTGGAGCCTCGCTCGCTGTCGCCCGGGCCGCAGCCGTCTCAGCGGCACTGCCGCTGTACCGGACATTCGGCAACACGCCGCCGCTGCTGCCTGTGCCAATGTTCAACGTGCTCAACGGTGGCGTCCACGCCGACAGCAGCGTGGATTTTCAGGAGTTCATGATCGCACCGGTGGGCGCAACGAGTTTTCGCGAGGCGCTGCAGATGGGTGCCGAAACGTATCACTCTCTGAAATCGACCCTGAAGAAGCAGGGCCTTGGCACGGCCGTCGGTGATGAGGGAGGATTCGCTCCGAACCTCGCTGCCAATGTCCAGGCGGTAGAGGTGATCCTCGAAGCGATGGAATGCGCAGGCCTCAGGCCCGGAACCGACATCGTCATTGCGCTCGACCCTGCTGCCAGCGAATTTTTTGAGGACGGACTCTACGTCTTTCGCAAGTCCGACGGTCTGCCGCGCACCTCAGCGGAGATGGTCGCCCTGTGGGAGGAGTGGACCCGACAGTTCCCTATCTGGTCGATCGAGGATGGTCTCGCAGAGGAAGACTGGGACGGCTGGACGGCGCTGACCGAGCGTCTTGGCAACCGAGTGCAACTTGTCGGTGACGATATCTTCGTGACAGATCCCGCCATCATTCGACGGGCGATCGACACGAAAGTTGCGAACGCGGCGCTGATCAAGCTGAACCAGATCGGTACTCTGACCGAGACGCTACAGGCGATCGAGGCAGCCCGCAGCGGCGGCTACGGCGCCGTCATCAGCCATCGTTCCGGCGAGACGTCCGACGATTTTATCGCGGACCTTGCCGTAGGTACCGCTGCGGCGCAGATCAAGACCGGCGCACCCGCGCGCGGCGAACGCGTGGCCAAGTACAACCAGTTGCTCAGGATCGAAGAGGAGCTTGGGCGCGAGGCACACTACGCCGGGGCGCGGTTCTGCTCGCGTGGTGGTTTTCGTGTCGCGTGATCGAGCCCGTACTGCCGCAGAGGCGCAGACCGCGCGACGACGTGCCGCCTCTGAGTCTTGCGTTTGTAGTTCGACATCTTGATTTTCACCGCGCGCAGATAAGGCCGTGCGCGACGTTCGGGCAACACCAGCCACGCGAGTTCGGTGCACAGCTTTCGGTACAGGTCTGGCAGACTGTTCGGCGCTGCCGTCGATGCCGCCGAAAAGAAGTCGCGCAGTTCCAGGAGCGAGTTTCGAAATGACATCCGCGCGGGCGACGTGCCCGCTACCAGCGCGGCCCGGGCCATCACGACGCGCAGCAGGTTGTGAGCGATGCGCAGCCTGGAGGCACGGAAGCCTTTGACCCGTACTGAATCAGCCGCACGATCAAGGTGCTCGGCAGCGTTGGAACTTCGCGTCGCCTGGTTGCGGAAACCGCGATCTGGACCGGCGAATCGGTGTGACGGCCGCACAGGCACCGTCTCGCTCTGCTCCAGAGCACCGATGACGAGATCCGAAATCACCCGGCTCGTCACCGCCAGGACCTCTACGACGCGTGCCTGCGGGTAGCCGGCCTTGGAGCGACTGGAGCCCGGGCGACCGAATGTCTCTTCGTTGGAAGACGTGTCGGGAATCCGAAGAGTGCTGCCGTCGATGGCGAAGACGCTCAGGTCGCGCCAGCGGTTCTGCAAAGGACACTCCTCGGTCCAACTCCGGGCCGTGGTACGAAACCGCTCGGCCAATGGCTCGGAGCCGATCCGGCTGCGTGCCTGTGCGATCGCTGCCGAGTTGACCCGTCCACCGGCAGGCGACGGAGGTACGGGCTGATCGAGCAGCGCAAGCCCGAGGTGCTTGACCACCCGATCAGCGAGCGCAGTTGCGTGCATTGCTGCCATGCCGCCCGTCGACCTATCTCTTCGGGACACGCCTCCAACCTCATATCCGCACCTCCACATCTTGCGAGGATGAGCGAAATCCAGCATGTTTTCTCGGCTCCGGCGCTTGAGTTACTGGCATTGGGGTTAGGGGTCTGTTGAAAACCGTCAGACGCTTGCGCTTGCCGCGTTGCAGACGTCGAGCGTTGCGAGGAGGCGGCAGTGATTTCCAGGAGGAGTAGCGTGAATCAGTTTCCCCGCGTCTCGTGCGACAGTCTGGTCGCACTCGCGCCCAAGACCAAGGGCGGCCGTACGATCTTCGCCAAGAACAGCGACCGTCCGGCCGCCGAGTGCCAACCGCTCGCGCGCGCCGCTGCCGCCGACCACGCTCGCGGCGAGCGGCTGCGTTGCCAGTACGTCGAGATCGAACAGGTCGCCCACACCCACGCGTTGATCGGTGCGCGTCCGGCGTGGCTGTGGGGACTCGAACACGGCCTCAACGAGCACGGCGTCGCGATCGGCAACCACACCATCTTCACGCGCGACCCGGTCGCCGAAGTCGGCCTTCTGGGGATGGATCTGGTGAGGCTCGGACTCGAACGCGGCGCGACTGCGGCAGCGGCGGTAGAGGTGCTGATCGAGCTGATCGAGCGTCACGGGCAGGGCGGCTCGGGGTACTGCGACACCACGTGGCCTTACCACAACTCGTTTCTGGTCGCCGACCGGCAAGAAGCTTTCGTGCTCGAAGCCTCGGCTTCGCGCTGGGCCTTGAAACGGGTTCGAGACGCCGCCAGCGCGAGCAACCAGACCACGATCGGCACCGACTGGGAGCGTCTCGGCCACGACACCATCGAACACGCCATCGCCAAGGATTGGTGGCCCCAGCCGACCGGTGTGCGGTTCGACTTCGCTGCCGCCTATCGCTGCACCGACACCGCACCCCCGGTGATTTCCTCGGGCCGCTACGCGACCACGTGCCGCGCGCTGGCCGGCGGCGCGGTGGATCTTCGCGACGTGATGCGCGTGATGCGCGACCACTACGACGGCGGCGACGTCTACGTTCCGGGTGCGACGCCCGACGACGAGCGCTACTTCAGCGTCTGCATGCACGCCGACCCGGTCGGCACCACCACCGCTTCGATGGTCGTCGAACTGGGCGGTGCAGCGACGGATTCGGTCGGCGCTGAGCCGCCGCCGGTGTACTGGGCGGCTCTGACCAATCCGTGTGTAGCGCCGTATCTGCCGCTGTTCGTCGAGGCCGAACTTCCCGCCGAACTCGCGCGCGGCGGTGCTGATGCAGCGGCCGGCGGCGCGTGGTGGCGCTTCAAAGCGCTGCTGACCGAAGTGGAGAAAGACTTTGTGCGTCGCGCTCCATACGTGCGAGCGTTCTGGCGCGACTTCGAGGACCCGCTGCTGGGCGAGACCGCGACTGCCGTCGCCGCGCTCGGCAACGGCGGCCACCATCGGGCGCGACAACAGAGCGCCTTCGTCGCCGAGGTCTGGCGCCGCGCTTCGCTGGCATTGGACGATCTCACCGCGCGGGTCGCGCGGCTCTGAGTCGCGGGTGCATTCCCGGCCGATGACTTCGCCGACGCTGGCCCGCAGCGGCGGCCGGCCGTATACTCCGCGCGATGTCCGACCCCAAGACGCAGCGTTCGTTATTCGCTACGCTGGCAGATCTCGCCAGGGTTTTCGGTGAAGATCGCGTGCTCGGCGCTGCCGGGCAGGTGTTCGAGACGGTGGCCAGGACCAAGGCCGCGGTCGACGACAACGTAGCTTCGCTGCTGGGCTTGGCCAACCTTCCGTCGCGCTCCGAGGTCGACGAGCTGCGGCGTCAAGTCGAGGTGTTGCAGGCCTCGGTTGCCGTCTTGATGCGCAAGCTCAACCGGCTCAGCGAAGATACCGGCGACAAGGCCGCGCCGCACTCTCGGCGGCCCGCGCGTCCCGGACGGATTCCCGTCACACGCGAAGAAGATCTCGACTGATACGTGACGGCCGCTTTGTTACGAGGCTTCGGCGGCCAACGCGGCCGCTTCCAGTGCGCAATCGCGCGCGGGCTTCGTGCCTTTGTCGCGCAGGTCTTTGTACTCGGCTTTGGCGTCGTGCAGATCGGCACGAAAGGCCGCGTTGCCGTGGAGTCGAGCGACGACTCCGGCTCCCATCGAGCGGCCCTCGATCACGTCGCTTTGCCAGTGCGCGTTGCAGATCACGCGGCTGCGTCCGTAGGCGCGACCACGCGCGAGAATCGCGTCGGTTCGCGCCGGAGCGATCTCACTCAGGATCAACGCCCAAGCCCAGCCGATCGCCGAATGCCCGGAAGGATAGGATCCGTCTTTGACCAGGAAAGCTTCATCTTCCGGCGTGCATATCGGTTGCCGGTTCACGACGAACGGCCGCGTGCGGCGATAGCGATCCTTGGCCGCGTAAGTCGACAGGCCGGCGTCGGTGAGGCTTCTGCGCAACAGCATGTACAGGTGCGGCGTGTCGTGCTCGGTGATCGGAGCGTCCAGCGCACAAGAGAACGTCTCGGCTGCACTCGGGAACGCCAGGTTCGCGTCCTCGGTCGCGAGCCTCCAGCGCGGTGTACCTCGCAGAGCCAGACTCTTGCGGCTGACGTCCTCGTCGACCGCCACGGCGGCGGAGCCGGGGGCCGGCGGAGCCGGAAGCAAGGCCAGCGAGTTGGGGAGATCTCCAGGCGCAAGGTAACCCGCCAGGATCCCGGGACGGACCTCGGCGACAGCACCGCCGCTCCGCTCGCGGAATCCCGCGCACCCTGCGACGATCGCAAGGGCCGCCACAATCGCCATGACCACGTGCCGCCGGGCACTATCGGAAGGAACCGTCATTCTGTGCGCTCCTGTCGTTCGATACACATGGGACCGAACCGATCGTTCGAGTGTTCGCGAGAGCCGAATCGAGCGGGGCACGCGCTATCCTCGTCACTTCTTTGCGAACAACTCGGCGGCAAGCGTGGAGATATCCTCCAGCGTCGCCACGTCTACATCAAGTGAAGTGAGTGCAATTACTGCCGGCGCGTCGTCATCGGTCATCGCTGCGCGCAGCAGACACAGTGCCTTGCTTTCCATCTCACGCAGCGAATCCATTTCTCGTTCCATCGCGGTGATCGCCGCGCGCGCCTGCATCGGCGCATCGACGAGCCTCTGGGCGCGCGACGGCAGGGACGGCATGGCGGGTGGTGTCAGGCGATTCACCACTATCGCATCGACGCGAAGACCGATGGCCGCGAGCGCCTTCTGGAACGCGACGGCACGCACGACGTCGTTGCTGCGCGGGCGTACCACCATGACGAAAGCCGTCCGGCGTGAGCGCAGCAGCGCGTTGATGGCACGCGTGCGGTCTTCGAGGCCGGAGAGTATGTCGCCGAAGAGACGTACGAAATCGCCGACGCCGGTCTTCAACGAATCGCCGGCGACGCGCTCGACGACGGCCAGCACGAAACCGAACGACGCTCTTGCGAGCGTGCCGGTCGCACGCGTCAGCAGTCGCGCAGGTTCGGCCAGAATCGATAGCGCGCCGGTGTCGAACAGGCCGCTCAGGCGCGCCGGTGCTGCCAGCAATTCGGCCGCGTTGGCTGCCGGCGGCGTGTCGATCACGAGCAAGTCCTGGCCGGCGTTCTCGACGAGTTCCGACAGACGCTGGAAGGCCATGTAGTGTTCGGAGCCGCCGAGCGATCCCGATACCGCTTCGTAGATCGGATGACGAAGAAGCGCTTCGGCGGCCTCGCGGGTCGGCGCGTAACGCTCGACCATACGGTCGAAAGTGCGCTTGCTGTCCAGCCGCATGGCCACCAGTGAGCCGGTCGCCTCGGCCCGTCGGGGCAGTGCGATCGAGCGCGGCGCCGCGTCGATGTCGCGGATGCCGAGCGCGTCGCCGAGACGCGGCGCCGGGTCGACGGTGAGGACCGCCACGTCGTGCCCGGCGCAGGCCTGTCCGTACGCCAGCGCCGCTGCAGCCGAAGTCTTGCCGACTCCGCCTTCTCCGACCATCACCACCAGGTGTTTGCCTTGGAGCACCGACGTCATCGATCGGCGCCCGGGTTGCTCGCCGTGCGTCTGCTTCACGATGTCGCTCCGAGGACGGTGTCGAGCAAGGACGCGATCGCGGTGGTCGGGATCTCCTCTTCGTTGAACGTGAACGGCAGAGCCGGACAACGGCCTACGCGTTGTTCCAGCGAAGTGATCAGTTCGAGCTGACGGCGGCGTCGTTTGTGGTGCAAGATCGCGTCGCTCGAAGCGCGAGACGCGAGCAGCCAGTCGACGTGTTCGGCGGCCAGGTGCAACGGCCACAGGCTGTTGACGACGATGCGCGGCGCGGGAACACCGGCATCGATCATGTCTTCGTAGAGCGAGAGCGCTTCGGTGACCGCGAGTTCTTCGGCGATGGTCACTATCAGCGGAACGAAGCGCCTCGCATCGGTGACGAGTTCGCGCGCGGCTCTGGCTTCGCGAGCGACCGGACCCACCGGCGCGATTTCCAGCACCCGCTGCGGCGCAGTCAGCAGCGGGACGCTGTGACCGCTGGCCGGCGCATCGACGACGATCAAGTCCAGGCCTCTTCGGCGGCGCGGCGCCGCCAGAGCAGTGATGGCGGTGAGCGTCACCAGGTCGCGCAGGCCCGGAGCCGCGGCTGCCACCGCCGAGAAGGTGCGACTGTCGAGCAGCCGCCGGGCGACGAAACCGACCACCAGCACACGGGTCAGGAACTTCTCCAATGCCGCGCGCTCGTCGAGGGTCACTTCACGGAAGGCCGGCACCTGGGCCGCTTCGCGGCGAACCCTGGGGCCGGTGGCGCGGCCGTGACTTCCCGGTGTCTTGGCCTTGGTGGCCTCGGCGGCATGCACCCTCACAAGCGCGACGCCGAGTCCGCGCGAGGTCGCCTCGGTGGCCAAGGCCTCGGCAACGAAGCTCTTGCCCGTTCCGCCCTTGCCGCTGACGAAGAGGATGCGCGCTGGACCGGTACGCATGGGTCGTTCTGTCACACCCCGGGGTGGACGCGAGGCAGAGAGCGCTGGACCGGTACGCATGGGTCGTCCCCTTTAGACCGCCCTCGAAACCGCATCAATGCAGCGGCACGGTTCCGGGCACACCGGCTGTGGCAAGGCTCGGCTGCGGGTTTACCGCACCAGCCGCGTTGCAAAGGTGGCAGAGGGCTTCCACAATCCGTCCATGTCGGCGGTTTCCAAGTCCGGGAGGCGCGGGGCTTGTGCCGCTGGCGCTGCCAAAACCGCAGCGTCCCAGGCGGCCGAGGGGCCCTCGGTACACGTGGCGACCGCCCGGTCGGCTTCTGCCGATGGCGCGCTCAGCGCGCCGCGCGCCGGGTCGGCGCCTTCGGCTGCGCAGCCGGCCCGCATTCACGACATCTTCGTGCGCCGCCTCGCGGATCTGGAGGGTAGGGTCGAACGAGAACTCGAACGACCGATTCCCGCCAGCGGCCCCACGCAGGAACTGCTGCTCGACGTTGCGCGTGAACTGTGGCGTCTGGGCTCGGACTTCGTCGGGGTAGCAGCCGATCCGGTGAGCCGCCGCGCCGGCGTTGCCGCATTGTTCGCGACCGGAGCGATCGACGACTTCGGCATCGACGCCTCGCTGGCCGAAACCGTGCGCGAAATCGTGCGTCCGCTCGCGCGTCGCTGGCTCGGCGTGCGCGAGAGACGCGGCGTGACAATTCCCGAGCGCGGCGGCGTTCTGATCCTGCTCAACCGCAGCGCGTGGCCGCTGCCACTGGAAGCGCTGGTGTTGTGGAGCTTCGTCTGCGACGGCAGGGTCGGCGCGCGTCCGACGCTCGCGCTGTGGGACGACGACCTGCCCGAGTTGCCGTATTTCAGCGACTTCCTGAGGCGTATCGGCATCGTCGCTGCCAGCAGCGATAACTGCCGTCAGCTTCTCGAACGCGGCGCGGTACTGCTGGCGTACCCGGAAGGACGCGCGGCGGCGTCCAAGACCTACGACCGCCGCTACCGTATGGCGCGCTTCGCCCACAAGGAGTTGATCGGGGCAGCGCTGGCCGCCAGCGCTGCGATCGTGCCAGCGGCGCTGGTCGGCAGCGAAGAGAGTTACCCGGTGCTTGGCTTCGTTCGCGCGATTCCGGTGACGCCTCAGTTCCCGCTGCTGGGGCTTTTCGGCTTGTTGCCGCTGCCGCTGGCGTGGAGTTTCCGGCTCGGTGCGCCGGTAGAATACGCCGCGGGTCAGCGCGAGCGGCCCGATATCGACGCGATCGCCGACGCGGTCAGATCTCGCATTCAAGCGATGCTCGGCGAACTGCTCGCCGAACGCCGTTCGATCGTCGGCGGCTGATGTTCTTACGGGTCTAGCTCGACGCTTCGCTGTTCACCTATCCGCCGCTGCTCAGGAGGAATGCGTATGCCCCGTTTCATCTTGGCGCTCGATCAAGGCACCACCGGCTCCACGGTGATGGTCTTCGACGATCGCGGGCGGGTTCGCTCGCGCGCCTACTCGGAGTTTCGCCAGTACTACCCGAAGCCTGCCTGGGTCGAACACGACGCCGAAGAGATCTGGAACGTGACCCACGGTCTGATCAGCGAGGCTTTGGCTTCAGTACGAATCAAACCCGCCGATCTTGCCGGCATCGGCATCACCAACCAGCGCGAGACGACCGTGGTGTGGGACCGTGTCACCGGGCGGCCGATCCACCGTGCGATAGTCTGGCAGGACCGCCGCACTGCAGCGGTCTGCGACAAACTTCGCTCGCGCGGACTCGACAGCGAAGTGCGCAAGAAGACCGGTCTGGTGCTCGATCCGTACTTTTCCGGTACCAAGCTCGCGTGGATTCTCGACAACGTCCGCGGTGCGCGCGCCCGCGCCGAAAAAGGCGCGTTGGCGTTCGGTACCATCGACAGTTGGTTGATCTGGAAGCTGACCGGCGGCGCTGTGCACGCCACCGACTACACCAACGCCTCGCGAACCATGTTGCTCAACCTCGCCACCCGCAAGTGGGACGACTCGCTGTGCGAGATGCTGCGGGTGCCGCGCGCGGTGCTTCCCGAAGTGCGGCCGTCGGCGGGACTGTTCGGCGAGACGGTGCCCGGCATAGTCGGCCGCGGCGGTGTGGCGGTGACTGGCGTTGCGGGCGACCAGCAGGCGGCGCTGTACGGCCAAGCCTGCACGGCCCCCGGTATGGTGAAAAACACCTACGGGACAGGCTGTTTCCTGATGATGTACGCCGGCCAGAAACCGATCGCCTCCAAGCACGGACTGCTTACGACGCTGTGCTGCGCGGCCGACGGCAGCCCTGCCTACGCGCTCGAAGGGTCGGTGTTCGTTGCCGGCGCCGCGGTCCAGTGGTTGCGCGACGGCCTGCGTCTGATCGAAAAGGCCGCCGACAGCGAAGCGGCTGCGCTGCGCGTCGCATCGACGCTCGGCACTTACGTGGTGCCGGCTTTTGCGGGACTCGGCGCACCCTACTGGGACGCCGACGCGCGCGGTGCCGTCATCGGGCTGACGCGCGGAGTTAGCGCCGACCACCTGATCCGCGCCACTCTCGAATCACTGGCCTATCAGACCCGCGACGTGGTCGATGCGATGAGCGCCGATTCGAAGAAGAAGCTGAAGGTACTGCGCGTCGATGGCGGAGCCTGCGCCAACGATTTCCTCATGCAGTTCCAGGCCGACGTTCTTGGCACGCCGGTGGATCGCCCGACGGTGATCGAGACCACCGCCGCCGGTGCGGCCTATCTGGCCGGAGTCGGCGCGGGGCTGTGGAAGAGCGCCAAAGACCTGGAGGCGGTGCGCAAGGTCGACCGCGTGTTCAAACCGCGCATGAAGGCGAGCGAGCGAGCGGCTTTGTACGGAGGCTGGAAGGCGGCGGTGGACAGAGTGAAGTCCAAGCGCTGAGGCTGCGACGGTGAACGACCGACGATGCGAACCTATGGGGTCAGCGGCTGCGCGTGCACGGTGAGGAGAATTGCGTGGGTGAGTCTGCAAGACGCGACCCGTTAGCTCACGCTTCGCCTACGGCTTCGCGGCCGGAGCCGCGAATATTTCACGGCTTCTACATCGTCGCGGCCTGCTTCGTCATCCTCTTCATGCTGTGGGGGATGGTCATCAACACGTTTCCGATCTTCCTGAAACCGCTTTCCGAAAGCATGGGATGGAGTCGCGAGGCGGTGTCCGTGGCGTTGCTGATGGGCGCGGTCGGAATGCTTGTGTCGGCGCCGATCGCGGGAAAGCTGCTCGACCGCGTCGGTGCGCGGCCGGTGATGGCTGGCGGAACGGTAATCGTCGGCTGCGGATTGATCGCCGCGAGTCGCGTTACCGAGCTGTGGCAGATTCAATTGCTGTTCGGGCTCATCGGTTGCGGGTTGATTTCCTCGAGCGTCATCCCGTGCTCACTGGTGATCTCCAACTGGTTCGTCTCGCGGCGTGGGACCGCCATGGGCGTCGCGTTTGTAGGTACCAGTCTCGGTGGCATGGCGGCCTCGTATCTCACCAACTGGATCATCCTGAACTACGGTTGGCGAGAGGCCTTCGTGTTCAGCGGCGTCTCGATCCTCGTGGTAGTCACTCCCGTCGTGCTGCTGATGATACGGACTCATCCTTGCGAGCTGGGCGTCGAGCCGTACTGCGATTCCGGTCTCGACCGCGCGGACGTGGGAAGACTCGGCGGCGTCGGCGTCAAGCAAGCGCTGTCGATGCGGGTGTTCTGGCAGATTGCTGGTGTGATGTTCGTGGTTGGACTGGTGGGCGGCGGGGTCAGCAATCACAGTGTCGCCTATCTCACCGACATCGGACATTCGCCGACCGCGGCGACGGTGGTGTGGATGGTCGTCATGGGAGTGATGACGCTCGGGAAGCTCACGTTCGGCGGGCTGGCCGACCGCTGGGGGGCCGCCAGCGCGATGGCACTGGGCTGCGCCCTGTACGCGGTCGGGATCGCGATCCTTTCGTTCGCGCAGGCCTACCCGATGGCGATTCTCTCGGCGGTATTTTTCGGTTTCGCCTCGGGCGCTCCGCTGACCGTCAATCCACTTCTCACCGCCAATTACTTCGGCATGAAAAACTTCGGCGCGCTCTACGGAATCCTCAACGTCATGGTGACTCTCGGCGGTGCCGTCGGGCCGGTCGTGGCGGGTGCCGTCTTCGGCCGGCTGCACTCTTATCTGCCGGTCTTCCATGTGTTCGTCGCGCTGATGTTGCTGGCGGCGATCTGCACGCTGTTCCTACGCAAAGGAGAAACAAGGCTGCCGGCTCGCGCGCCCGGCCAGTCGCGCCGATGAGTGAACCACTGCTTCAACCGCGCGCGCCGAGCAGCACTCCGACCGCTCCGGCTACCAGGATCAACGCGGGCTCCGAGATGCCTTTGCCTCTGGTGAGCGCGAACAAGACCGCTGCCGCGATCGACGCCGTCGTCATGTCGATGATCGCGCGGCGGCCGAGCACGAAAGCCGCGCCGGCGATGGCTCCGGCCGCCGCCGCGGTGACTCCATCGACGAACGCTCTAACGCGCGGATCGTGGACCGCGCGTCGAAAGTATCGCGCCGGAATCACCGTGAACAGATAGCAGGGCAGGAAGACCGCGACGGCCGCGAGGGTCGCGCCGACTGCACCGGCGACCAGATAGCCGATGAACGCGACGGTGACGACGACCGGGCCGGGCGTTATCATCGCGATCGCCACCGCGTCGAGAAACTGCCTTTCACTCAGCCATCCGAAGCTGCCGACGACGCCGCCGTGCAGGAAAGGGACGATCGCCAGCCCGCTGCCGAACACGAAGGTGCCGGCCTCGGCGAAGTACCACGTGATGGTCCACAGCGTGTGGTCGGTTGCCGGCCCGCGCAGTCCGGCGATCAGGAACGGCCACGGAATCAGCGCCGGCGCCAGACGCGTCGGCAAGCCGCGGGCGCCGTGGGCTGCGAGCGCGACCACGCCGCACAGCAAGAACAGCCACAGGATCTCGGACTCGGTCGCCGCGGTGAAGATCGCGCTGGCCGCCCAACAAGCCCACAACAAACGGTCGGCGCCGAGGGTGCTCTTGGTGAGCTTGTACGCACTGCGCAGGATGATTGCGATCACCGCCGCACCGATTCCGTAGAAGGCTCCCTGCATCCAGCTGAGCCCGCCGTACTCGACGTACAGGGCCGACAACGCCAGCACCATCACGAACGAGGGCAGCACGAACGCTGCCGCCACCAGAGTCGCTCCGCGAACGCCGTGGTCGATCCAGCCCAGGTAGATCGCGAGCTGCGCGGCCAGCGGACCCGGCGCGAGTTGGGCCAGCGCGAGGCCTTCCTTGTAGTCGTCGAGCGCGATCCAGCGCCGCTCTTCGACCAGGTCGCGCTGCATGTAGCCGACCAGCGCGATCGGGCCGCCGAAGCCGAACGCACCCAGGTGCAGGAAGTAGAGCACGAGATCGCGTAGCGTGTAGGGGGGCACCGGCGGCCGCGGCTGCGTCGAGGCGGGCGCCGGCATCGAAGGCTCTTACGGCTGCCGGGCCATCGAGGCAACAATTTGCGCGGCAACGACTCGAGAGGCGACAAAGGGCTGATCGCCGCTTTGACGCGGGATCGCGGCCGCGGTTGAGGCGCGCTCACAGCCGCCCCCGAGCCGATCGGCCTCGGGCCGGGTTGCCCCCGCCCCGGGCCGTTGCTATAGGCACTGGCTCTGAGGTCGCGAGATGCCCCCGAGGGCTACCGCCGAGGATTGTGATGAAGGCTGCGATTCACCCCGTATACAAAGATGTCGAAGTGGTGTGTGCCTGCGGGAACACGTTCCGCACCCGCTCGACTGCTGCGACGATCCACGTCGAAATCTGCTCCAACTGCCATCCGTTCTATACCGGACAGCAGAAGATCCTCGACACCGCCGGTAGGGTTGAGCGTTTCAGGCAACGTTACGGGGCCAACGCCAAGTACGGTCAGTAGCGCCGCACCGCCCGAAGAATCAGCGAGAGGGCCGGGGGAGACTCCGGCCCTCTTCGCGTTTTCGGTCCGAGCCACGAGCTGGCGAGCGGCGAGACGCGACGCTGAGGTTAGCAGGACCGCGTCGCCGCAAGACCGAAGGATCAAGGATCAGCAAGACCGCACTACCGCCGGTCGTTGACTAGGCAGGTCAGCAGCCCGGGCGGTCAGGCCCGCCTTACGTGTGGACCTTCCCAGGCAGACTGCCAGAGTACGATGACCCGATGCTCGAGAAACTCGCACAGATCGAGAGGCGCTTCGAGGAAATCGAAGGACTGATCACCGACCCGTCGATCATCGGTGACCGCGAGCGCTACGCCAAACTGATGCGCGAGCGCTCGGAGGTCGAAGAGATCGTCGAGACACTGCGCGAACGTCGCGCGGTGGCGGCCGAACTCGACGACGCCAGGGTACTTCGCGACGAA
>Ga0172371_10001832_pt1 | contig 33751 bp, 30 predicted proteins | sample Lak12m_FD_114543 | JGI IMG/M metagenome (GOLD analysis project Ga0172371, IMG submission 114543) | Freshwater microbial communities from Kabuno Bay, South-Kivu, Congo - kab_022012_12m | ecosystem: Environmental > Aquatic > Freshwater > Lake | place: Democratic Republic of the Congo: South-Kivu...
GACCGTATCTCGGTCTCGAACGTCCCCCATGAACACCTGCACGGAATCCTTCACCCGTGAGGCATCCAGCCAGCCCCACGAGCCGCTGGAGTTATAGCGCACAAGAGCCTTGGTCCTGGCGCCGAGAGCAACCAGACGTTCCACGAGATGACTGCCGATGAATCCCCCGGCCCCGGTCACCAGGACTGACTTGGAATTCCAATTCTGCGACCTGTTCAAATCTCTCCTTTTTGAAAGTCGGCCAGGGCCTGTTCATAGTCCTCGATACGACCTATGTCCTGCCAGTATTCGCGCACAGGAAAGCTGATGACTCTGTAGCGCTCCGCAATCAAACGAGTTATCAGATCAGGGATGTCGTAACGGCGCCCCTGAGGTATTAGGGAGCACACTTGCTGGGTGAGAAGATAGATTCCTGCGCTCACAAAATGCCGAAGCACCGGTTTCTCAGAAATTCGCGTAATGTTTACACCGTCGGTCTCCACTACACCGTAGGTAATCTGAAGCTCCTGCTGCTTGACAGCGACGGTCATATCCGCGGCATGATCGTAGTGAAAGTCGAGCATGGCACGGAAGTCCACTGTGGTGAGTATATCGCCGTTGACCACTAGAACGGGTTCGTTTGAAACTTCCAATGAGCACAAGGCCCCGGCCGTCCCCAACGGCTCGTCTTCACCGATATAGTTTATCTGAACTCCGTGACATTTTCCGTCGCCGAAATGCTTTCGAATTACGTTGCCCTTATAATGAGTGGTTACGGCAACCCTCTGAAAACCTGCCTCGCGCAACTGATCTATTATCAACTCCATAAGTGGCCGGTCCCCCATTGGCAGCATCGGTTTGGGCAGATTATCAGTCAAAGGTTTCAGCCGGTTGCCGTAACCTCCTGCCATCACCACCGCACGCAAGGGCAGGTCAGGCTCCGTCACAAGATCTCGGAGCACTATCAAATCCGTTGCCCTTCCGCGTTTGTCCACCAAAGGCAGATGTCGGACCTGGTGTTTGTTCATCAGTCGCACAAGATCAGCTTCAGAAGTGCCCACCGAGGCTGTTATAGGTCCCGGATTTTGGAAAATTGCCGGATTTCCCAAGAGCGATTCGATCTCAACATCGAGATCCACATTTGCTAGGATTGCGCGACGAATGTCTCCATCCGTGATGGTGGCAAGCAAACGCCGGTCCGCATCCGCCACGAGCGCTATGCATTTGCCTGAGCGATCGATCCTCGCCATGGTTTCCCTGAGGGTCATGGTAGGAAGAACCAAGATATCTTCAAGACAAGTAAACATTGCCCCACATTTCCTCGGGCCGGGCCTTTCCAATTAGTTCGCAGCGGGATCTTTCTTTTCGTGGAACAGCCTTTCTACTTCCATCCAGAAAGACCGAACCAAATTTGCGTCGTTTTCCTTGCACCAATCGCGCAAAAAGGGAGCGACTAGATTCTCGTAATAGGATTGTCGCATGGAAAGGAGCCACTTGACACGGTCTTCCAGTTCGTCCGCAGATTCTACTACGAGTTGGGGGAGGTAATCCGCGATGTAGTGCTTAAACCTTGGGTCCGAGTATACCAGCACCTTGCGTTTGCAGGACAGCGCTTCCCAGGCCACGGATGAATTACCCATTACTATCACAAGATCACTGACATTGATGACGTCATCCGATCGCATGACTGAGGAATCCCCTCCACAGGCGGATAATTCCGGCATGTTATTGCTCGCTGAAAATACCGACCTCACACTGACGCCGTACCTGCGTCGAAGCCTGTTCTCTATCAACTGAGTGTGTTGGGAAAATACCTTATCCTTTACAATCAGTTCCACTTCAAGATGGCTCGCAGCATAGTAGCAAGCTGCCATGAATTCTTCGTAATCAGCGTACGAAGTGAGTTCGTCGTAAGGAGTGGAAGAAGGAAACACGGCTATGGTCAGCCCATCGTTTCGGGCGCCCGACTCGCAGGAAGGGCCGCCCCGCATGGTAAACGGCCCAAGTACCGGATATGGGATGTCGTCAGGCCAGGAATCAGAAAACGCAGCTCCCCGATAATGCGGTCCCCAGATCCCATATGCATGAAAACAAATGAAAGCAAATAGTTCGTTAAGACATGGGAAGTAATTCCCATGCTGGTACCCAACGTGCCAGCCCCCACACCTTTCCATCAAGTCCGTAACGATCGGATGGTCCGGGTCCATATCCGCCCTCACCCGAATGATAAAGCGTGGTGACAACAGGGCGAACAGGGCGCTGTAATAGATTTCACTGAGTTTCAGGCAAAGCACCATGCGCTTGATCATCAGCGACCCCGGTCCCCACAAAACAACCCAACATAGACGTGCGAGTTGGCAAATGACAAACCTGCAGGACAGCACTTTGCCCACTGGTTTCCACCCGCCGGATAGAATGGGCTTCCCCTCAGAGCGAAGAAACTCAGCCATCCATGATCCGGGCTTGACGTCGGTGTACAAGATGTCATTCCGTTCCTTGAAGTATTCGTAGAAAGATAAAAATTCAGGGTTCTCGGGTGTGTCCGAATAGATCTGCTGAAAAATGATCCAGTTCTTACGGTCACCTAGGTGACTGACGCCGTCGCGCGACAGCAGTCCTCGAAGAAACAAGTTTCCCAAGGACGACAGCATTTCCCAAACCAGCTTTATCCGCGAGCCATGAATGGAAACGGTTTTCAAGTCTTCCTCAAAGACCTTCAGCAAACCTTTCTGCCGCACCAAGTAGACTTTTTCCGCGTCGGGGTAGACCGCCTGAGCAAACCCAATTAGGGTTACATCTTCGCGAACAGCTGCTGCCACAACTTTTTGAAGTGCAATTCGCAAGCGTGGCGGGGATGCCACAAACAGACCCGCGTATGCATCCATGATGGACCGAAATAAATCGGTCTCACAGATGCGGCAGGTCCACCTATATACCATTGCCGAAACCGGCAGGTCTGCCTCGGCAACCTCCCATATTCTCAAGGGCCTGAGCGTAAGGCTTTTTCGAGTCTTCGAAGCCCGCCGTGAATTTCCCAAAGCGTCGATCACATAATGCAGCTCCACACGCGGGTCACTGCAGGCTCGGTGAAAAGCATGTACGGCAGCTCGATCAAGAACGAAGACGAAATATTTTTTCAATTTCTGTGAGAGGCCGCCCCTGCTGGCTGGTTCTTTCCAGGCCGCTGCACACGGGCTTGGACGGGAAACAGATTGCTGCTGCTCTGCTCTTCCTGGATCGGGTCTATCTCCCCATTCCGAAGGTTGATCCAAATGCGGAAGACGAGGCGATTTCAGCCTTTTGGCTGAGCAGGCACTCCGACCACCGTAATGTGAGGCGGCACGTCCTTCACCACGACGGCTCCAGCGCCGACAACAGCGCCTTCGCCAATCGAAATTGTCTGTCTGACTGTGGCGCCACATCCGATATGAGCCCCGGCGCCGACTCGAACTGTACTGGCTAGAACCGCGCCGCTGGCCACGTGAACGTGATCACCGATCAGGCAGTCGTGTTCGATGATGGATCCACTATTTATTATAACGTTTGTACCAATGTCAGCTCCTGCGTTGACTATCGAGCCGGGCAACAACTGGCACCCCATCCCGATCTTGGCCCACGGTGAATGTATCGAACTCGGATGGATGACGGTCATGGGTTCCAAACCACAGGCCACCGCCGAGTCGAACAGCCTTCGCCGCGGTCCGTTGTCACCCGTGCCTCCCACGCCCACGGCAAAGAATCGCGCACCCTGTTTAAGGAGTTCCGGAAGGAGCGAGTCGTCACCGAGAACAGGAACCCCCAGCACCTGCCGGCCCCACAACAACTTATCCTTGTCGACAATGACGCAACTACCCACGTACTGAGCCGCCTGAAGACTTTCAATCAAGACTTTTGCGTGGCCGCCGCCTCCGATGATTACACACAGGCCGGTTTGGTCTTTTGACGACTTTCGACGGTCAGGAGCCATTCTAGGCGGACACTTGCGCCGGCATGTCGTGAAATCTTTTCATCAGTAATTCCTGGTCCAGATTCACTGTCTTGAGCCGCTGGACTATCTTTTCGGACGCCCGTCCAGAGCCGTAGGGGTGCATGGCGTCGCTCAGTCCAGCTCTGAATCCCGGTTCGATAGCTTTCTTTATTCCTTCGATTATTTCTGTACTTGAACACCCCACATCTATGATGTTCGCAGGCTTAACCCTCCCCTCCTGGCGGTGCCCCACGTTCACCACCGGCAATTGAAACGCTGGGGCCTCGATAAGTCCGCTAGATGAATTGCCAACCATGGCCGCGGCCAGCTTCATAAAGCTGAAATACCCCTGCGTGCCCAAGTTCGGAACAAATGCCGCTGACGAATGGGATGCTACGAAATCGGTAATCATCGAGAAGATAACGCGGCCTCCCGTATCCGAGTTAGGGGCAGTGAACACGACCGGCAGGTCAAAGTGCTCGAGGGCGCCAAGCAACTCCTGGAATTGGGTCTCGGTTTGCTCGAACTCAAGAGTTACCGGATGAAAGGTAATCAACAAGAATGGCCCATCGAGTCGAAGCTGATGTCTGGCTTCAAGTTCCGGCAGGTCCAGGAGGGAAAGGGTCCGCAAATTGTCGAGGCTCAGCGCTCCGCATGTCATGACTCTCCAGGGCTCCTCCCCCATTTGAATTACTCTTCGGCTATATTCGCCTGTTGCGACGAAATGTAAGTGGCTGAGCTTGGTCATGGAATGTCGAAGATTGTCATCAATGGCCCCTTGGGTCAACTCACCGCCGTGAATGTGCGCCAGCGGAATCTTGAACGGCAGCGCTGCAACCGCGGCCGCGTGCATCTCGAAACGGTCGCCCAACAGAACCAGGATGTCGGGCCTGAATCGCGAGAATGACTGCGCGTAGCCTATGGTGGCCAGGCCCATTGACTTGGCGATGCCTTCCGGAGTGTCTGAAGAAAGGAGCATCTCGACTCTGTCCCCGATAGGGAATCCATCCGCTTCGATGTCCTGAACCGTGAGGCCGAACTCGGGGGAAAGGTGCATTCCGGAAACTATCAGGTGAAGACGCAGGTCAGGGTCTTTCCGGATTGCTGAGAGGAGCGGGTAATATATACCGTAATCGGAACGTGCCACGGTGACTACGCCGATCGTTCTCACAAAAGCGCCTCCGGCGTAATTAGGGCTCCGGCAACCAAACGTGTCTTAACCTTCCGACCTATCACGAAGGGCAACATGGAAGGGGAAATGCCTGTTCCCGGCCGCTTGATCCCTACCATGCTTTCCGTCAGGACGGTATCAGGCTCGATTTCACATGCAGCGACCAGACTTCGACGTACCACAGCCGCAGTTTCAAGTTCGGCGGCCGAAGGCTCCTTTCGACCGTGCCCCAAAGCCTGCTCGACTTTACGCACGCCCGCAATTAAAGCTTTCAGCTCCTGTGGTTCAAGCGAAGCACGATGATCAGGTCCGGGCAACGTACGATCAAGAGTGAAGTGCTTCTCCAGAACTCTTGCGCCTATCGCTGCTGCCGCGAGGGCTACTTCGGTCCCGAGAGTGTGGTCGGAAAAGCCTACCGGAACTTGAAAAACCGCCTCCATGGTCCGGATTGCCTTCAAATTGGCTTCCGCGGGATCGGCCGGGTACCTGGACACGCAATGCAAGAGTATGAGTTTGTCTGTACCGGCTGAGCGGATTGTCCGCACTGCCTCGTCCACTTCGCTGAGCCAACTCATGCCGGTGGATACAATGAGCGGCTTACCCTTTCGAGCGACATGTTGCAAAAAGGGAAAATTCGTTATCTCCCCCGAAGGGATTTTGAACGCCGGGACTCCAAGTTCGTCCAAGAAGTCTGCGCTCTGTTCAGCAAAGGGCGTGGAAAGAAAGATGAGTCCTTTTCTTTGGCAATGATCTCGGAGCACGTAATGATCTTTGGGGCTAAGCTCCAACGACCTGAGCATTTCTTGCTGGGATTCGCCCGCGCCCGTGGCGCCAAGCTGGTAGTCGGCTTTCGGCGCGGATGGTGACGCCACCTGCTCCGCCTTGAACGTCTGGAACTTCACTGCATCAGCGCCTGCCTCTGCCGCAACATCCACGAGTTGCCGTGCCAACCCAACATCACCATTGTGGTTGACGCCTGCCTCGGCAATTATGAAAACCGGTTCATGTGGACCGATTCGTTTATGGCCTATGGATACTGTTTGCAAGGAACGTCCCTCAAAGGACCGCTACTCTGACTGTCAACGCTTCACGCGGCTCTGTGCAGGCCATTCCAGCGCTGCCAGGCTGCTCGAAGCACTTGGCGGGCAAGGAGCACTGGTTTGAGGTTATTTTCATTGTCTCGCGCAACCACACGAGCAAAGGGGTGCCTCAAGAGATAGTCAAACAGGATTCTGTTCTCTAAACGCCTTTTCTTGTCGTAGTATTCGTCAAGGCCGAATTCCGTAAAATTGACGAGAGCTTTGCGATCCGTGTTGTAACCGGCTTCCAGGCCTGAGAGATACTGGTCCTCATTCTCTATTATCTCTTGTTGTCTGGTCCATTCGTACAGCGAAGTGCCGGGAAGAGGCGTCAATACGAAGAACCCTTGATGCAAGTGATCTGCTTTCTTGAAAAAATCTATCGTCTCCGCAATGGTTTCATCGCACTCGCCAGGATAACCGAAAATGCACTGGACGATCACTTCCAAGCCGGCCCTCTTTGCGGCTTCCAGTGCCGTCAAATTCTGAGCCACTGTGGTCTGCTTGTTCATGCGGTCCAGTATGCGCTGGCTACCGCTCTCGATTCCCAGTCCCACAGCCACGCATCCCGCGTCCTTCATGCACCGCAAGACGTCCTCATCAACCGTGTTCACTCTGGCTTGGCCCTGCCACAGCATCTTCAGCGGTTTGAGCGCTTCGCAGAGTTCGTAAATTCGGGATTTATTTAGAACGAGCAATTCATCGTTGAAGAATATGGCGCCGACTCCAAACTCCTCTTTCAGCATCTCTATCTCTTTGCGAATATGCGGCACAGAGCGGGTACGAACCCGCTTGAACGTCTTGGAGCAGAAGTCGCAGGAGTACGGACATCCCCTGTTTGTCATTACATTCATGGCTTTTATATCAGGATGCCCGTCAAGGTAACCTTCTTTCAGGTAAATGTCCGTTGCAAATATCTTCCGGTCTCTGAGCGCAAACCCGAGCGAATCCAGGTCCTTGACGTACTGCTCAGGGGGGGTGCTCACTATCTTTCCGTTTTCCCGAAAACTTATGCCTTTCACCTGCGCGGGCTCATGCAGGTTTCGCAAAAGATTTGGCAGGATTATCTCGCCCTCCGAAATCACGCAGAAATCAACAAGCGAGTGCTGTAAGAGCAGTTCGGGAGAAAACGTCGCAACCGGGCCTCCAGCCACAATCGGTTTGTCGTAGTGTTGCTTGAGGTTTTCAGCGAGCCACTTCACATAATTGTACTGAGTTGAGAGGCCGGTTATTCCGATCACATCGTAATCCAAGCCCGGGATGCGCCGCAACACCTCGTCTCGGCTCAACTGCTGGGCCCATATGTCGAGAACTCCCACCTCATGGCCTTCTTTCATCAGCACTGAGGCCAGATGGCCGAGGCCGACAGGGAAAAACCCCGGCCTCCTCGACTTACCATCAAAATGGTGCGGCGGCTGGATAAACAATACTTTCATCAGGCCGGTCCCAATTCCTTTTATTTTATGCTGGCGGGGACTTTTTCGACAGAGGACGTTCAGCGCTTCCTACGTAAGACGATAAAATCCTGAGTGAGCCACAGGTCCCTTTAGGAACTTCTCCACCTCACCTTTTCGGTTTGCCTCTGAAATAAAGCAGAATACTTCACCGACCGCGCGTTCGTAACGTTCGATTTGATCTTCGTCATGGGCATAAGTGGCGTAAAAGAGGTTTGACGCAAGGAATCCTCTCTCCAACATCTCTTGAGTAAAAAGAGTCCTCATGGCTTGGCCCTTTTCCTCCTCGATGGAAAAATGAGCCAGCGGCGGGATTCCGGTGATCTCGACAGGAAGACCCGAGGATTTAGCACAGGACCTCCAGGCAGCCTGGATTCGATTTCCTGTCTCGACAAGCCTGTCACCAACCTTGTGGTCTCGATGCTTTGTTATCGTGGCAAGCGCGGCCGCCGGTCCGATTCTTTCCGTCCACGAAGTGCTGCTGATAAATGTGTCCTGAGCAGCCTGCATGACGTCCCGGATGCCAATAATTGCCGCCATGGGATAGCCGTTGCCGATAGCCTTCGCGAAGACGGCCAAATCCGGAGTGACATTCAACAGCGCATGGATACCACCGGTATTCATGCGCCATCCAGATGTTACTTCGTCGAAAATCAGGACTGAGCCGTTCCGCGTGGCTATGTCTCGCACTTCCTCCAGGAAACCGTCTGCCGGAGCAAAATTCCTGACTGGTTCCATCACGATAGCAGCCAGTTCCTCTCCGTAACGCGCGACAACCTCCCGCAGCTCCTCTATGGCATTGTATCCGAACGGGTGTGCCGTTCCCTCAAGGCAGCGCGGCACGCCCACCGGATCGAATCCGGTAAGGAAGTGCTGGCTCAGGGGGTCTTCTCCTCGGAGATTGGCTGCCAGATACCAGTCATGCCAGCCGTGATAGCCACAAAACGTTATCTTATCCCTGCCTGTACAGGCACGGGCTATTCTGACTGCAACAGCCATAGCTTCGCCGCCCCCACGGGCGTATCTGACCATATCCGCCCATGGATGCAATTGACAAAGGAGTTCAGCCAACTCCAATTCTTCCGGACAATTCAGTGTAGAAGCGCTTCCGGCCTGGATGGCCGTGACGACGGCTGCGTTCACATCAGGGTCGGCAAACCCTAGAATGCACGCGCCCACCGCGCACGAACTCATATCGACATACTCCCGGCCGTCCAAGTCCCACACCGCGGCCCCCTGGCATCGGGAATAATAAGCGGGCCACTGATCAGGGAGAAAGATCTCCGGGCGTTTGGAGAATAGCTGGGTCCCACCGGGAATCAGCCTTTTGGCTTTCCTGTATAATTCCTGACCCTGCGAGTCTCTAAACGAATGCCGGCTCACTGCTGCACCTTGATATGCGTGCCTTCATCGGAACTCCGCTCGGAGGCGTACAAAACCTTGAGAATGTCCCTGTCCTCTCGCAGGGTGTACGGCCATTGGCCTTTCCCTCTTACCGCGTCAAGAAAACACTTCAATTCTTCGATATACATCTCCTCCGCCGCAACGTATCCGTCCAACACAAGCCCCGCGGGTTCTGGATATTCCCTCCAGCCGCCATTGTCAGAGCTGTAGACACGAACCTTCTTGTCGTTCCAAGCCCAGTCTATCAGCCCCTTTTCCAGCACAAGCCTGCAGTTGAAACAGAATACCCTGGCCAAAATGTCCACAGCCAAGCTCAAAAATGCGCCGCTTTCAAAGCGAAGCAGTATCTGGTACGCATCGTCAACGTCCACGTCCAAGTCGCTCAACTTGCTTTTGAAACCGGACACGGTGACGACTTTGCCCATTACCCAGATCAGCCAAACCAACTCAAAGGGAACCATCTCGCGGCAGCCGCCGGTGTCCTTCTTGGCCGCATAAAAGGAGCGATAGTCCTCCCACGGATGCCAGTCGGGCAGATATATTCCGAGATGATAACTCCCAGTCAAGACCCGTCCAAGTGCGCCGCCATCCACCAAGTCCTTGATCACGCGGACTGAAGGATTGAAACGCATCGTGCAAGACGGGGCGGCTACTATGTTTTTCTCGTCGCACAAGGCGATTAGTTCGTCCATGCCGTCGTCGATAACGCTTGCCTCGGTGAAGAAGTGTAGGTTATTCCTTGCAGCGATGAGCGCGTAATGAGTGTGCAAGTCAGGTGGAGTGGACACGATCATGATATCCGGGCTCAGGCTCATGGCGCGTTCAAAATCGGAGAAAGTTTGAATGCCGTAGCGCTCTTCCGACTCCCGGCAACGGTCGGGCCTGGGATCATAACCGAAGATCTCTCCCGCCTTGAGGTGCTGAAGGTTGCGAACGCGGCGCTTGCCCATGGAGCCGAGCCCAACTATAAGGATTTTCATACCCGCCTCGCTGTTATTTGGTTTCCGGAGATCCAGTCACGGGAGTTACAGTAGGCTGGAGGGCTTTGAAACGCTGCCAGTACTCTTCTTGCAGGCCAGAGTTTAACTGCACTATGTCAGGCCTGGCGCCAAGCAGCTTGAGCGCTTCTCTCAACCTGACCGGATGTCCTTCGCGGTATAGTTCGTCGAAGATTGCCTTAAATACCGCATAGTCTTCGGGATAATCGAGAGTCAGCCGGATCTCGGGATGTCTCAGTTCCTCGTCCTGGATCCTCAAAACTTCCACTTTGAATAAACCGCTATCGGTAAAGTACTTGCCCCAGCCTGTATCAGTTCGTGTTTCGGTCTTCCAGCTGCACACAGACTTGAGGGCTTCCACCTTTATTCCTACGGGTGCAGCCCCAAACGGCAGGCCTTCACACGTGATAAAATCGGCGTCGGCCTCCTTCAGCACTTTCGCTACGGCATCAATCTGTTCAGGATCGACCAACAAATCGTCAGAATCTACGTTAACGATAAGGTCTAACTGGTGTGCCAGGGCAGCCCCGAGGTATCTCTCCAGCATGTCTTCTTCGCTGCCGCGGAAGCACGGAATATCCCTCTTCCCTGCAAATTCTACAAGTTCGTCATCCACGGAATTGACAGTAGTGCAAAGAACCACAATGTCTGGGTATTCCGATAACCTAATCCGCTCGATGAGATGCTCTATGGCCGATTTCCCAGCCAAATCAAGAAGAATCTTACGCGGCAGTCTGGTCGAACTCAACCTGACCGGAACGAGAATTCCTATCTTAGTAGCATGCTCAGAAGAATGGCTCATAGCGACCTGCTTCCGACTGAATTTTCCGGAAAAAAGCAAGCAAGTTTGCAATCTGTCGCCGGATCCCCGGATGGTCTCCTCCCGGGAACCCCGGGAAACCCAATGATTCGTCACGCAGGCTTCAAGGCGTGGAACCACAGGCCCACGATTGCTGTCAATTCGCAACTTCCAATCTCTGGAGGTCCACCATGCGGTTGAAGTGACCTTGCCGCTGCACAAGATCTTGATACGAACCCTCTTCTACGATTCGGCCCCGATCCATAACGTATATGTAGTCGGCATTCGCAATGGTGGCCAAACGATGCGCCACCACGACCACCGTGGTATCTTTTGCTATGGATTCTATGGCCTTCTGTATCAAGCTTTCAGACTGACTGTCGAGGGAACTGGTGGCCTCGTCAAGGATCAGAAGCGCGGGATTCCGCAGTATGGCTCGTGCAAGCGCCACCCGCTGAACCTGGCCGCCGGAAAGCCGTATTCCACGATCGCCAACCACCGTATCGTAACCATCTTTAAACTGTTCGACGAATTGATCAGCATTGGCCTTCTTGCATGCTGCCTTGATTTCTTCGATGGTGCATTCGGGGGCTGACCAGCGCATGTTTTCAGCAATAGTGGAGTTGAATAGGACGTCATCCTGTGGAACATAACCTATTCTGCTGCGGTAGGTGGTCATATCAAGATCCCTGAGATCTATACCATCTACCATAACCGTGCCTGACGTGGGCTCATGGAAACCCATGAAGATATCGACCAACGTGGACTTGCCCGCGCCCGACTCGCCCACGAACGCAACCATCTTACCTTTTGGGATTCTAACATTGATGTCCACCAGGGTAGGCTCGCAACCTGGATAAGAGAACCCAAGGTATTCTGTCGCAATTTCCTTTCGAATGCCCGAAAAAGAAATCGTGCCCGAAGGCTGTCTCAGTTCTTTCGCACGTTGGTTAAGAGTTTGGAACTGTTCATAACTTGGGATAGCGTTTCTTAGTGCGGTTCTCACCTGGGGGAGCGATCCAACTATTGGGATGGCTTTGAGGAGCGAGTACAGCAGTATCGAGGTCTCTGAAATGGGCACTGAAAGCCGTTGTGCAACGCCGAGTGCAACAATGAGGAGCACCAAAGCCAGAGGGAAATAAAGTTGGCCGGTGGCGAATGTGAGTGCCTGCGCATTGATTGCCACCCGTGCGTGGGTGTCATATGCCATGCAGAAGCCTTCCACAGGCTTTCTCTGATTCCCGAATCCGAGCAGAATCTTGGCCGATGCCAAGCTCTCTTGTATAACCGTCATGATTTCGTTGGATGTGGCGGTAGCCACTATTCCCAACTTGTAGGTGATCTGGCCGAGAGGGAGAAAGAAGAGGGCAAACGCCGAAGCCATTACTAGGGTAAGTCCGGTAACCTGCCAGGAAATGTAAAATGGCACTACCAGGTACAGACACAATTCCACGAAGTTAGCGCAGGCGGCTGCAACGGAGCCAAAGGCATCGCCCACCATTGCCGCTTCACGGGTCATGGTGTTGAGCAACACCCCTTGTCGTCCACTGGAAAAGAAATACCACTTGGCCTGGAAGAAAGTGTCCAGTGTGGTGCTCAGCAAATCTCTTTGAAACGCGTACTTGGTTTTGAGCAACGAATATTTGACCAGTGTCAGCAGGCCGCTCCTGATCAGGTGCAATAGAGCGAACATTGATAACATGGTCCACAGAGTGACCCGCAAGCCTATAGTTTGCAGCACCGGGACAAATGCTCTTGTTATTTGACTTGATTGCTCGGCAGTAGAGTTGAGAAGCAGATCCACCACGGGGGCCAGGGAAAACAGGGTGAAAACTTCGATCAGGCCCGACACGCTCAGCAACGCGATATTGGTGGCCATGAGTCCGGGAAATCGCCTGAACAGATCTTTTAAGAATTCAACTGTACGCATGACTACTCGTTAGCTCAACAACTCCCGATCTTGTTGGCCAGTTTCCACAGTGTTTCTATCACCCGGTCCACGTTTTCCATGGCTTGTGACGGGCCGCTGGGCAAGTACATGCCCTGCTCGTGGAAAATCTTGGAGTTGGGGAAATAATTCGAGGATTCGAGATATGGTGACGTATGAAGGTCGGGTAGGAAAGGACGAGCGGTAATTCCTTCTGTCTGAAGAGCGGACAACAATGCTGCTCGATCCGCGCAGAGCGCTTCTACGTAAAGAGGCAGTTCGCCTTTTTCTACCATTACCGGGATGAGTTGCACCAGCTCATTTCCCTCCAGGCCGGACCTATACCGCTCATACACGGCCTGCACGTGCGCTAATTTTTCTTCCTTCCTTGACAGCTGAACAAGCCCAATGGCTGCCTGAATATCCGTGAACTTAAAGTTGAAGCCTGGTTGTACGTAGGCCGTAGCGTCAAAAACTGTGGCTAGACCGTGAGTGCGAAGCAACTTGATTCTCTCATAAATGTCCGCCCGATGCGTAACCACGAGCCCCCCTTGGCCGGTGGCCATAAGCTTGGCCATTCCCAAGGAAAAGCATCCTGCATCCGAAAGAGTTCCCAGGAATCTGCCTGGCCCCATACTGAACAAAGCCTGGCAGGCGTCTTCAACAACAGCGATGCCTTTTGCCCTGGCCAGCCGATCTATCGCGTCCATGTCAACCGCCCGACCACATAGATGAACAGGCATGATCGCTTTGGTCCGTGGAGTGATGGCGCGTTCCAGGGCATCCGTGTCCATTATCGGAAGCCCTGGGGTAACGTCCACCAGAACTACCTTTGCTCCCAACAGGACAGCCGCATGAGCAGTGGCTATGAATGTTCGATTGGGGACTATGACTTCGTCTCCCGGGCCGACCCCTAGAGCCCAAAGAGATAGGAAGAGAGCGACACTTCCGCTGGTTGTTGCAATCACGTACGGGACTCGCAGTTCGGCGGCGAATTGACGCTCTAATTCTTCGGTAAGTTCCCCCTGGCTGATGTGCCGCGTCCGTATGGCACTTACTACGCTCTGTTCCTCTTCAGCACCCAGTTGACTGTTCCACCAATCCACGTTCGGCATAGGATTTTCCTCCGTCCAAATAGCGCTCTACTAGCAGGTTGTCTTGGCTCATCTGGCACCATTTCGCGCACTTCGCTCGGTCCAAACCTTGAGAGATCTCCGCGAAGAGGCTTCTACGACCGTCCGAGTGCCAGATCTCTGGAAAGCGCTTTCCGTAGACATTTCCATAGGCGGATTCAATCAGGAAGTGCCGACAACATGTCCATAGATTTCCATCAGGATCCAGGTTTGTTTTGAAATAAATCCCATAGCACTTGTCCCATTCAACTTTGTCAGAGGAGTCCGATATGCCAGCCCACCGAACGTCCACATCCATTTCTTTCTCAAGGACCCTCAGCCTTTCAATTAACTGGTTACTGTGCCGCGGGTTCCCTCGATCCCAAATAACATTCCTAATAACAAGCTTATCAACCGCCAGTGCGCTGCAAACTTCCACTATCTCATTCAGCGCCTCGACTCCGCGATTTATCAAAACATACTGCAAGAGTAGCCTCACAGACAAACCGTTGCGGTTTCGGTATTCCACTGCTGATCTAATATTTTGAAAAACTATTTCGAAATCCGATTCAGGACACCGGTGCAGTCTCGAATAGGACAACGCGTTGCCCGCGTTCACGCTGAACCGGATCCACGACATGCACGGCAATATCCGGGGAACAACATTCTCTGTCAGGAAAACCCCATTGGTGCTCATGCAGAACCGCAGTCCGATATGAACCCCATGTTCCACGACTGCGACCAAACCCGGATTCAGAAGTGGCTCGCCGTGTCCCGCAAGATACACTTCCACGCCTCCCATAGCCCTAAAATCGTCCAGAAACTTCATCCAGACATCCGGCTCCAGAAAACGGCGCTCTCCGTATTTGGCGTATTGTTGATAACCGCAGTGAACACAATTATGGTTGCAACCGTGAGTGGGCCCCACCTCAACACATAGAGGTCCAGGTTCTTCTCCCAGTCGCCAGCGTTCCAGTCTATCGGGGTGCTCAATCAAATGGCTTCCGCCTATTTTGGGTGCCATGCTCTGCTTCCCTCGTCTCAAACAGTAATTGCGGAGAAACTCAGGGTTTCCACCGCGTCCAAATCATTGCACATACTCCGGATGCCTGCGAAGAAATCCTGCGACGATACGCGGTCTAATCACATGTGGCCCTGTTGATCTGAACAGTGACCAAAAGCGCTCTTGCAAATCTTCATCCTCCTTTGTGCCGCGCCAAGTCCCACTCAGCCGTTCGTCCATTTCCACGGCTAAATCCATGATCTCATCAGGGGTGTTCTCCACCAATTCAATCCCTGCCGCAGCGTACTCTGCAGTATTGTCATATTTGGTCAAGCCTGAACGAAGTATCTCTGGCAACGTTAAGCAACGGTGCTCGTCGTGGAGCCACCAGTGTTTGGGAATGAAGAGGTCCTTTGGATTCATGGAATCAACGCTCAGTATTCTCATGTTGGCCCACGCGATAGGGCGCCTAAAAGCCTCACTCACCGCTGCTGGGCCCGAATTGCCAGCGAGGAAAAAACGGCAGTTCGCAGCTAGGAATATATCAAGAAAGTCGCTTCGCCGGGTTCCTGTGCAGTCAATAATTCTGGGATTTCCGGTCAGTGGCAATTCCTCTTGCACCGGAGCCCCAATCCTAACTACTGAATAACCCCTCCGCGCCAACTCTTTGGCTGCCTCCATGTAATTGCCAATTGACGCGTTCCGGCAATCATGGTAACTCCAGTCATGATTGGTGATTGACTTTTGGAGGTATGCGGAATCACGGTTATGTACGCACACCCAAGGTGTGCCCTCCGGGATACCCAGCAGGCGGAGTTCCTCCCTCCCCTTGTTCTCCTCGTCTTTTGTGAAGGACAAATGGGTTGCAGAGCTAGCCATCAGGCCGTGAACTTCTCTGTCAGTGCCTAATGGAACTACATGACTCTCGTAACCCGGAATCAAGCGGTTCAATGCGTCAACAGGTTCCGCCAGGCGCGTAACGAACAACACACGGTCCCACATCTTTCGCAGTTGGTCGTTGCATACCGGACGTGGATGGTAGAAGACGTCTATATGGCGGCGCGGACGCATTCCCGCGTCGCGCTGGCACAGGAACACTTCAGGGTTCATGGCGAAATGCCCTATCCTCGTACTCTGCAGACGTCCGATCCTGATCAGGATGAGTGGCCCGAGAAGCCTAATTATCACCACTATAGGGGAAACTAAAACCACAGCCACAGTGAAGGGGATTCTGATGACGAATGATCGTGCCTTGCGGAGCAATACTTGTGCTCCCCCTCGCCGAACCTCTTCCCCGTGGCGCAGCAAGTAGTTAAGAACCTGGCGCAAAATTCCCGCTTCTTGATGCAAGTTCTTGCCTGTCCGCAGGACCGACCGTCCCGTCGTTTGTTTCTTTCTGTCACGAAACAACGAAATCGTTTTTTTCTCTGCTACGCACTCAAGATTCATCTAGGTCCAACAAGTCCGGGTAGACCTTCAACAGAAGATCTCCCCTTGGCCAACAATCAAGAAAGCCTTTGACTGCGGTTTGGTAATGTCGCTTATTCGCATCCGAAAAATAGGCTTTCCATGCCCCCTTGTGACCGGTCCAGCCCCGTTCATAGATCTTATGGTCCCGTTTTTGCTGGATCCTTTTGGCAGCGTACTCTTCCGCGATTCGTTTCGATCGTGCCAGACCGGCCTTGCCCGGATCAGCGCCAGTAAGAAAATGGGTTATCCGAGTGAGTTCGGCTTCTTGATCCGCAATGAAATCCTCATATCTTAGAACTATAGAGCGGTCAGGATCTCTAAACCGCAACCAGTCGCAAGCCCAACCCATGGCTCCGTGTAGATAGCCATCTCTGATTAGCAAGTCGATAGATTCTGAGGGCCTTTCGGTTGCTAGGGCTTCGGCCAAAGCGACAATGTCGAGCGGGTATATATGATCGTAGAATACCCTTTCACCCTTTGAACTACTTTCGAAACGCTCCGCTTCCATTACGAAACTTCGTTGCAGATCACAATAGTTAGCAGTAAGTTGATCCGCTGGATGGCGAAGAAGTATCACGTACTTGATACCCAGGAGATCAATTACCTTCAAGTTCTTGCCCGTGCAGCGGACTTGGTACTCTATTACCGCTCCGTCAGGCAACCCTTGAACCATTTCCGGCCGCAGATCCGAATCTTCGTTGGCAGTCATGTACGGGCCGAAAGTTTTGGTTTTTCCCAGAACGGCGGCCAGACTCGCTCCGATTACCTTGGAGGCAGCTTTGGTCATGGCAGCAACAAGAGTGAGCTTGTTGGCGTACCACTTCTCTCTTATCTTCCTATCCATTTCCCTGTTCATAATCACTTCGCGAGCCGCGGCCGGCAAAGTGAACGACAGGTGGCCAATTTGACTGATCGGTTCGTAGTTCGTTATGCCCATGGCCAGATTCTTTAAGGCGCGAATATATCTGCTAATTCTTGAGAGCATGGTCTCCTCCGGGAAAACATCCCACCACAGGCCCGTGACTGGCTTTCAGTCCAATATTTCTTCTGTTAATCGAGAGTAGTACGACAGCAGGCCGATGATAGAAAAGCTGTCCATGATTTGACCGGAAAACACCATATCCAGGCACTTGTGTAAAGGCACCCACAGGTAGCCTGCGGTCTCTCCTGGTCGAGAAAAACTCTCGACAGAGGCGGTTTCATCGAAATCCTGACAATAAAAGAGATGCGTGGGATTGTGATATGTATCCAGACCGGGGTGATAGCTTATCAACGGCCTCAAACGATTGCACCTCACTCCTGTCTCCTCAAAGCATTCTCTGATTGTTGCAGACTCGGCAGTCTCACCGTCATCGATTTTCCCGCCGGGGATCTCGGCTGTGATTCGGTCCACCAGTAAGCGGTATTGCCGGACCAGGAGTATTTCCTCGCCCTTAACCACGACCACGCCAGTGCGTTCCCCAAACTCGTTGACAAAGTATTCTTTGGGAAACCCATTAACATCCACTTTCACATGATACACTTGCTGGTGGGGGTTACTATAAAGCAGTTTTCTAGCTCCCATCCTGTGTAACTCCATACGGAAATCCTCCAATTCTGTCTCGGCCGGAGTTTATTGGACCTATGGGGTTTGAATCCTAAATAAAATTGACGTGGCCAGGTGGATTGTTCAGTTCGCACAAGTACTTATTTATCTCGTTCATACGACAATTCACGCGGCAATTGCTTGCATCAAGTTCCTCTTCCACCCAACGTGATGAAACGCGTCGCTTTTCCCCGGCCCATATTTCCTCGAAGGTGTTGTCCAGAAGGTTACCGTAAAGAAAGCGGTCGTCACCCAAGAAGCAACTACATCCCCAAACGTTTCCTGTCGAGTCAACGTAAGACCAAAAAGGAAGAGCCAGACACCGCCGGAACGGAAGCTTGCCTTCGTCCCATTTCCGCATGGCGTTGGCCCTTACAACGATGCTGAAGGTCGGAGATCGCAGGTCGGAGAGGTCCTCCGACAGAGACATCTCATTCTCATACCTCACGTCCCTGTGGACAGTAGTGCGGCTCAAAGGGTGCTGCGAGTATGGCTTAATTGTCAGATAATCCGCTCCCGCGTCTCGTGCCTTGATGGCAAGCAATCGCGCCTCGTGCCGATTTTCCGGAAGGAGGATCATTTGCATGCCAAGAGCACATTTGTAACCATGCTTCTTCTTGATATCCGAAGCAGCCGCCACGTTCTTGATCACCGTATCGAAATCACCCGCTTTGGTTCGATGAATGTCAGCGTACGTCTCGGGGGTACCCGCGTTTATGCTCACCTTGATCCACTCTGTGCACGGCAGTATCCTTTCAGCCTGCGTCATGTCGAGGAGTACTCCATTAGTGGTCAGCGCATTGTCCAGACCAACCTTTTTCCCGTACTCGATCAACCGGGCCATTTCCTTGTGCAACAGAGGCTCTCCCTCGCCGCCGTACATAATGCTCTTGAGGCCAAGGCCAGCCATTTCTCCCAGACGCCGCTCAAACACTTCTGCGTCCAGGAATCGAGGCCGGTAGCCCATGAAGTCTAATCCACAGAAGGTGCACCGATGATTGCACGCCCCTGACGGGCTGGCTTCCATGTATATGGGATAAATGAGTTCTCCCTGGAGCCATCGGTAGACGCGCTCAACATGATACATCAGTTTGTGACTATCGATCCTGTACTCATCCACGGCCGTCACCTTTTCGTTCAATCCCCATTAAGAGCGATCGGCATGGGTCTCCAAGTCGCCAGACCGCCAGGCTTGTTTCTGTGTTAATAGGCCGATTATCAACATATTTCGAGGTGGTGCTATTTGATAATCCTGGGCTCCGACCCTATCCATTCTGTGAATATGTTCAGGTCATTCTTGGCCACGTTTTTATACAAGTACACTACAATTTCGTAGGGTCTGTAATCATTTCGCAAGACGTACCGTCTGGTAAGACTCAGGCAGAAATTGACAAGATAAGAAGGGTCCACGTAAAGCTTCTGATCGTCCGTAAACTCCACCCTGTTGGAAAACACGTCAAACGCCAGACCTATTTTCGTCATGGCGAACATCCTTGTCACCATTTCTTCCATGTACTTGATGGGGTCGCCGCTTCTTGGCCGGTGCTGCACAGTGGCCCCACAGAAAACGTAGTCAAATTGCCTGTCGAGAGACTCACATGACATGTCGACGCACATGAATTCGTCCTTAGGCAGGCGTTCTCTTGCAGAAGCTACCATCGTGGGGTTAATATCAATTCCGGTGTACGCACCGTTCCAACCGTATCGTCGCAGAAAATCGCAAAGATGGCCCAGCCCACACCCTACGTCCAGAACCGAACTTAAGACTCCCATGGGTCCGATTCCAGCAAGCACAGAGTAACGCTTTATCTGTTGCTCCTCGGAGCGATACTCCAAGGCCGCCATAGTTGGACCGTGCCGATCCAGCAGAGTGGAGTAATGCTCTATCATGGCCGACTTGCTGATTTCGTCCACTGATACACCTCGCTACTGATAATAGGCTGAGACGAGACTCCTGAGTGAATTCAGAGCTTCGAATACTTTATATTTGTTTCTTGGCGGGTCGTTTACCAGGTCCAACAACCGGAAGGCGATCAGTCTTGAATGCCAGTAATCTGAGTTCATATGCTGGCGGGCTTTTTCCACGCATTCTTCGGCCTTTTGCTCATTGTCGTCTATCAGATGCGCCAGAGACAAAAAAAGTGACATATATGGGTTGGTTGGGTAGGCCAGCTGCGCCATCTCGACCCATGCGATGAACTTGTCAATCCTTCCATCCGGCTTCAGATTCTTGTTGTTGATGTAATTGCCTACAAGGTTGAACGTAAACCATATTTCACGGATCTGATCCTCATTGGGCACACAATCAAAATCCATGCGAAAGACATTCAGAGCTTCGAGCACACGCCTTTCGTTGGAAATCTGCCCTGTAGTAGAGTTCCGGACAGGAATGAAATTCTTTGTATCCTGCCCCATAGAGTTGATCTGAGAAGCGAAGTAGTCCGGGAAATCCTCAAAGGCGGCCGCCCCCCTTATTGCCTGGCATATGGTAAAGGCCGACCAATCGAGATCCATTTCCAGACTGAATCTGAATGTATCCATCATCTGGTGGAACTTTTCGCCGGGGAAGCCGACAATATAGTTGCCCCCCACAAACATCGCGGGGAACTGGGCTAGCCTTTGCGAGACTTTTCTGAAGTGATTCAGGCTGGCAGGTTTGTTTATGCTTCTTAGTAAGTCCGGGTTCCCCGTTTCGATTCCGATCTTGAAGCCTATGCAACCCGAATCGCGCATAAGACCCAGCGTTTCCTCATCAAGCGATAGAGCGATAAGCCCATTGTTGGCGGACCAGGTAATATCCCATTTCCTTTCGATGATTGCTTTCAGAAGTTCTTGAAAATCTTTCTTGTAAAAAAGGAGATCATCATCCAGCCACTCAAAATGCTTGATTCCACGTTCCGTAACAAGGTACTCCATCTCTCGCAGGACAGTTGAAACCGCTCGTTTGCGCACGCCCGTCCCCATAAACGCCCGCACCGAGCAAAAACTGCAACGCCCTCTGCAGCCTCTGCTCATTTGAATGGCCGTAAAGGGGCTTGTCTCAACTCCAGCCATGCGGGAAAAGGGGTTTAAGGATCCGTAAAGATAATAGTGCTCAATAGGTATCAAGGAGTAACTGTCAACGAGGTCCCTGTCGAAGTTGACGGAGGTCTGCTTGCCATCAGTCTCATAGAGGCGTCCTCCGTGCATGAAATGTATGCCGCGAACCGCCGGGGCCGTTTGTTCTACGGCCGTGAGCATGTCCAAGAGGTAGTTTATTCGGTCTTCTCCCTCACCTTCTACTACAAAATGACAGAGTTGCTTCGTCAGAAGCCTCTCGTGCTCATAGGTGGGAATAACCCCTCCAGTTACAACAATTCTCTTGCCACGATTCTTCGCTAATTCGAGTATCTGCAGAAACGGCCCTATACTGCTGTCAAACTTACATCCGATGCCGACAATGAACGGATCGTATTCGTCGAGGTATTGAGCTGCTATGTTCGGCCATTGCCGGTGATCGAACGATTCATCTTCCATCACGCTTTTCAGCACCATGAGGTTCAGGTCAAGGATTGCAAATTCCAAGTTTTTCCTTTTTACCGCCTCGTACAAGTATTGCAGTCCTGTCGGTGGGAAGCAGTAGTAGCCCCTTTTCCTTGCCACATCTAGATTGAAACTACTCAGCAAGAACTGCGGCAACTCAATGAAAAGCACTCTTTTATTGGGCCTACATGCTGACCTCAATTGTGCACAGTATTCATAAAAAGCCTGACTGCTGTCCGACAACACTTCACCTCTTGATTCATTATCCGGAAGCCCACTCAGTTCAACTGTCAGGCTGGATCTCTTTCAGCTCTCGCTTGGCCTCACGCCAGAGCGTGCACCCGTCACAAAGGGGCAAACCTCTTCTTTCACCTCTCAAGTGGGAGTCCCGAATCGCCCTGAGCCGATTACCAGACCAGATTTCAGAAATAGGTTCCCGTTCTACGTTGCCAAGAAGGATTTTGCTCTCGCTATCCATGCAGCACAATCCCACTTCTCCCGTTACGTGAATGGCCAGGGTCCCCCACAGAGCGATACACGGGATTGCATTCACACTTTCTTCATCCCCGACCGCAGGTACCTCCACGGCCGAAGCCCAGTTATGAGCCTTCTGGATAGCTATCTGATCATTACCGGCCAGCAATTTGGCCCAGTATCTTTCAAATTCCACGGCCTCCCCTCTGTTACGGTCCTGAACGATGAATTGCATACGTATCATCAAATTGGGATTGAGACTATTTCTCAGATCGATGAAACCCAAAATGTTTTCCAGCACCGTTTCGAACCGCAGACCAACTCTTATGCTCTCGTAAATCTCTTTCCGAAGCGAATCCAACGTTATGTATATCTCGTCAAGACCAGATTCTATCAATTCCACTCCGCGCTCCGAGTTCAACAGGCTGGCGTTTGATGCAACATTTACTCTGCGTACCCCCGCCTGCTTCATCCGGCGAATTCTTGCCGCGATCCTACGGTCCAGAAGCGGCTCTCCGTCAAGATATAGCATCACTTTTTCTAGGTGACTGGAATATTGTGACAGCTCATCGGCTATTTTGTCGAACAGGCTACCCGACATCGTAGTTTTCTGTTTTTTGCTGAAATCTATGCCACACATCACACATCGGGCGTTACACACATTTATGGTTTCGATCAGGAAGAACTTGGGAAAACTTTCCAGCACCGCCATGGGGAATCCCAATGTGTTTTCGACATACCTGACTGCTTCGCCACCCTTCAATGTGGGGCACTTGAAACATGCCTCTGCCGTCACTTGCTTGTCTCCTGAGTATCCGTGTCGGGGGTCGCCGTCACCCGAGCTTTTGGCACGCGCCGTCTTCGAGGCCTTTGCAGACTTCTGCCAAATAGACTTCGATCTTCTCGCGATCTCCTTCGGGAGGTGCCCATGCGGGGAATATGGTGTCCTCAGATCGGAACGGACCATTGGTGGTTTCATGAAAAACCACAAAATCCGAGATTGGTATCACCGTATGGAAGGAACTGTTAGAAAGTCTGTAATAGAAAACCTCTCCGGAGGACAAAGGTCCCATATTGATAAAGCCTGCCAGCTCACCGTCATCGGTGAAAACAACCACCCGCAGTTTTCCTTCGACTATGTGGAAGGACTCAGTCTTCTCTTTGTGGATATGGGGTCTTATATACGAGCCCCGGGCGAGCACTATCAGCATTTCATGCAGAGGGTTGCCCTGATCACGGTGGGCGCACAGACGAATCCTTTTTCGCTGCGTATGGGAAGCTGCGTCCTTGAGGAACTGAATGTCGCGAGCGTTGACCACGGTAATGTCCTCGCTCGTATATAGGACTTCGTCATTTACTTTCCTGAAATGCACTGTCAGACTGCTCCGTAGAAGTCCTTGACGCACTCGGCCACGTATTCCACTTCTGCTTGTGCCATCTTCTCGTGATTCGGAACGCTGAGAATTCGATCGACCAAACGCTCCGCCACGGGAATGTTCGGCTTTGGAAGGCACCGGTACGCAGTATGGTACGGCATCAGGATTGGATGGTGAATTTTGGTTTCGATGCCTCTCCGCCGCAAATACTCTTGAAGCTCGTTTCTCTTTTCAGCGACGATGACGTAAACATAATAAACATCATAGAAGCCAGGACCCTCTTCAGGGCAGACAACCACGTTCCTCAAAGCTTCCGTATAGAACCTGGCAATTTCCCGGCGCCGTTCTATCACCCCCGTCAGATATTTGAGATTAACCAGCAACATAGCAGCCTGAATGGTATCAATCCGTCCGTTCAAGCTGGGCTCATGGCAGTCCTCTTTGTTGACGGTGCCGGCGTATCGCAATGAACAGAGCCGCTGGTAAATTTTGTCATCATTTGTCAGCACTGCCCCGGCTTCACCGTAGGCAGAGAACACTTTCATGGGATTCATGCTGAAGCAATTGACCAATCCGAAGGAGCCGGCCGTCCGGCCATTGAGATGCGCTCCGAAGGCCTGAGCCGCGTCTTCTACCACTGCGACATTGTGTCGGTGGGCGATCTCCATGATTCTGTTCACGTCGCAGAGGTGACCGCCATAGTGGACAGGCAGTATTGCCTTGGTTCTGGGGGTTATCGCCTCTTCCAGAAGCTCGGCATTGAGATTAAGGTCTTCGGCGATATCGATGAAGACGGGGGTTGCGCCGCATAGGGCAATGGCATTGGTGGTCGCGATCCATGACAGCGGCGTTGTAATGACCTCGTCTCCCTGTCCAATGCCCAGGCTCCTGAGGGCCAAGTAGAGAGCGTCAGTACCTGAGTTCACGCCGACTGCGTATTTTTTCTGGCAGATTGATGCGATCTCACGCTCAAACTGTTCCACCTCCGGCCCCAGTATAACCCTCCCGTGAGATAATACTCGGTCAACTGCCTCAAGCAGCTCTTGCTTCAGGGTTGGATTTTGCACGCTCAGGTCTCGGTATTGGATATTCATTAGTTTTCTCCGGAAACGCTTCCGAATGGTTGATCATTCAAAGAAGATGCAGCCGTAATCGCCGGTGTACCCGCTCTTCTCAAAAATCCATTCCCATTCCTCGGGTGTGTGAAAGGCCCTGCAGGTCAGTTGCCAATAGAGTAGATTGACCTTCTCCTCTTCATTTCGGTATGCTTCGATACAGATATATTTGTGCCGCCTTCCCACCCTCTCTATCTCCAGGAGTGCCCTGTCCAGATCGTAACAGTAGAGATTATGCAGGGTGTTGATGGAGAACACTAGATCAAAGCTCCGATCCTCGAACGGCAGATCGCTGGCCTGAGCGACTTTCAGGAAGGGTTTGACCTCTTCTTTCGCGTGCTCTATCCCGTATTCAGAAATGTCTATTCCAGCCACTTTCACTCCTGGGACGGCCTGTGTGAATTCGTACAACAGGAAGCCCTTGCCACACCCTACATCGAGTATGCTGCTGCCTGCCTTGATTCCGTAGTGTTGAGCCATGGTCTCGGCTACTTTGAACCACCTGCCATCGTAACGGTAGCCGCCATAACCGTGTTTTCTATCTCCATCCCAGTAGTCGAATCCCCACTGGATGGCTTTGCGTGCTGCTTCAGCCTTCGGAATCTCATTCACTCTTCCCACATAGTCCCGGGCGGTTTTCTTGTGAACCGTGGATATGAAATCAATATATTCCATTGCCTTACCTCGCAGTGCATCACGGTTTGTGCTGGTACTCCAGCGTTTGGTTCATGATCTCTTTCCAATAAGCGTCCACCCAGTCAATCACCTCTGACAGGCCTTCCTCGATGCTGATCTTGCAGGACCAACCCATTTCTGTGCGGGCGAGTTGCGAACTTATTACATAGGCCGCGTCCTGTCCGGGACGCTCAGGCACCAATTCCGTAGCATCCTCGAATCGACGGCCAACATGCTCGGATATTGTGCGAACCAGATCCCGCACGGCCATGGATCTATCGGGAGAAAGGTTGTAAATTCCTCCTGGGCGTCCCTTTTTCAGTACGGCAAGTGTTCCCTTGGACACATCGCTGATGTGTATGTAAGACTTGACAGCAACCCCTCCTCCATGGAGTCGTATCTTCTTACCCAGCTTGAGATAGATCACTGATCGTGGAATTATCTTGAACAATTGCTGCCGAGCCCCGTAAACGTTCGTGGCCCTGACGGTGACCACCGGGAAACCGAACTGATTATGGTAGTTCCGCAACAGCATGTCTGCGGCGGCCTTGGAACTCGCGTATGGGGTGCTTGGATTAAATGGTGCCTCCTCTGTCACAGTTCCTGAACAGGAGCCGTACACCTCAGGAGTAGAGATATGGACATATCTGTGCAAGTAAGACTGATCTCGGAGGTGATTCACCAGTTTGGCAAGGGCAACAGCGTTCGTTTCGAACCAGTGCTCGGGGTGCTCCCAGCTTGGCGCTACTTCACTCTGCGCGGCGAAATTGACAATCACGGATGGCCTTTCGGTATCCAGTAGGCTCAATAAAGAAGGCATGTCCTGATTTAGGTCCATCTGGAAATAGCGATAACGCGAAAGATCGCGCCTGAGTTTGTATCTAAGGAAAAGCTCTGATCTCTCCGCAGACCTGCTAATTCCAATGACTTGCACAGCCGGATCATCCAGCAACAGATCCACGAAGTCCTGACCGGAAAAGCAATTAGCTCCAATCACGGCGATCTTTTCATTCATAATTTTCTTCTTTGCGAACAATGAGAGGACTGGTTCCTATTGAGTGGGATCGCCGATGTCGGCAAGAATCTTTCTCGCTTTTTCAAGCTGTACACTTCTCCGAGTGTCCTCGGTTGGCTGCCGATCAGCGAAGCGACGCCTCTCATTTCCTATGGGTAAAAAGTCGTTCAGGACAATGCAACACCACTTTATGCGGTACACCGGCAGTAAGAGAAGACTTCGCTTCATATGGAGGTCCGAGTCCACAAAATCCGTCAGTGCCTCCGTGGAGAACCAGTCAAACAAACCCTTTGGAACCGGAACCTGCGGCTGGCAGAAAAAATCACAGATCATTCTTGCCGGGTCATCCCAGCCTGCGTACTCGAAATCAACAAAGCGTAAAGAGCCGTCTGCCTCCATGATCGTGTTGTGGAAGCCAAAGTCCGATGGAGAAAGTCCCTGTTGCTGCTTTTTCAGTTCCTCATCGAGTGACAAGTTCATCAGGCTGGCCCGCCAACGTGTCGACTCTGACACGATGCCCCACGCCGGCATCAATTGGGTCCGGACAAAGTCGGCGGCCTCTGTGCCAATTGGCCCTGATTCATCGATGCGGGCCAATTTCTTGATGCGACCTCCGATGCAATCGAGGTGCTGTCCTATGGACAGGCAGACTTCTGAAGCCGGAGGCAAGCTATGGGCATTCGGTCTGTCCTTAAGCTGATTAAGAGAGCGCCAAAATTGGCAAGCCTGCCGAACATGATCCCCACTAACTTCTCCAGCCTGAAGCATTCTCCCGTGGACAAATTCATACAGTCCCAGATGGTTTTCAAAATCTGCCGCGAGAGGCCTCGGAACTGACCGCAATTCGTTCTCCCAGGCAAAGCGGCAAAAGGAAAATTCTGACGCTAGCCTGTCCCGTGCATCCTGAGGATGGTGAAAATAGGCCTTCAGGAGCAGCAAGGACCCTTCTGCAAGCGCGCGAAAAACCCGATTGTTCGCCCCCCCCGGTAGTGGCTGCAACGTAAACGGCCCGCCGAACCCTGCCGTTAGGAGGAGATTCGAGACGATAGGTTGAAACGGAAAGTACAACGCATCGTTCATTTGTTCAGAGCAATTCATCCGAGTTCTCTGGCCACTCTGGGCCTACGTCTGGTCCCCTTCAACGGGCAGTGCGTGAGTCGCCGAGAAACATGCTTCCGATCTCTTGCCACGATTTGGCCCTAAGAAAGCGGTTTTCTTTTATGTGCTTGTCGCTCGGATCAAAAAGAATGCGCCGGACGCCTTTCGGAAAATCCGGCTCGGCGAGGAATTCCGGCAGGTCGTCAATGAAATGGGTGCAGCCTTCCGCAGCGATTCTCATAAGTTTTTCCTGCTTGGTCAGCTCGAAAAAAACCTGCTGCGGACCGGAGTCTCCGAATAAACGTTTGGCTTCAATCCACCTGTAAGCGGCCCGGTGAAGATCGTACTGTTCACCGGCAAACGGATACCGAGTCTTGTGGCTTATAATGCATACGGGCAAACCCGAGTTCTTGCAAAGGGCCAGGAATTCGATGGCCCCCGTGAAGGCCGACGCATCAATTATCCGGGCGCCGTAGACGTACCCCTGCATTTCAATCCACACGTCTTCCCGACCGCAACTCCGCAGATAGTCTCTAACCGTGTCCTTAGACACCGGCAGATCGTGTGGAATAGATCCCCGTTCCAGGGCCACTCGATGAAAGATTTGATCATAGCAGACGATAGTGTTGTCAAAGTCTACGCCTATCAGCATGCATTACACCCGATTCAGGTCACTTTGCATCGAGAGACATGTCGATCAACGGCCTCACCGCGACCCCGGATTCGAGATCATCCATGGCCTGGTTTATTTGAAGGAGCGAATAGACGTCCTTTGTCAACGGAGACAGATCGAGTCGACCAGACCTGATCAATTTCATATAGCGCGAAAAATCTTTGTCCGGGAAGTTGTCGCCCCCCCATGTTCCACGAAGTTGCTTGCCTTGATTTAGTTCTCTAGGATCAAGAGACAATCTCTCCCCGTGCCGCGCATTACCGACTACCACTGCAACTCCTCCCTGGCTGCGCACTGCCGACAAAGCCTCGGTCATCACTTCGGGGTGGCCACTAGATTCTATCACCACGTCAAGGCCTCCCTGGCTCAGCGCCTTCACCTGCTCCGAGACATTGTTTTTGGATGCGTCCAGTGTATGAGTTGCGCCCATCTGTCTAGCAAGCCTCAATTTTGAGTCGCGGACATCCACTCCGATGACAGGAAAACAGCCGGCTATAGAAGCCCCCGCCACAGCACACAGGCCTATTCCCCCCGTGCCAAATACTGCAATGCTTTGCCCTGCACTGACTGCAGCGGTGTTCAGAACTGCCCCCATTCCAGTTGCAACGGCACATCCCAAAAGGGCGGCGTCGCGATCGGAAAGTTCTTGCTGGCAGAGTATAAGTCTGTTCTCGCTTATAACAGCATGGCGGCTAAATGTTGTGATACCGCCAGCATTGACTTGCTTACCATTCCATCCGTAGACAGTTCCCGGGACATCTGCTCCCGAACCTTTCATCCAGGACAGCAGAACCCGGTCTCCATCCTTGACCTTCACCACACCGGGACCAACGTCAACTACACGTCCCACCCCTTCATGGCCCAAACAATGTGGAAGAAAAGGGTCTGCCCCTCTATAGCCCCTGGATTCCAAAATCTGAGTATGGCAAAGCCCGCTCATACCTATTTCGACCAGCACCTGACCAGCGCGGAGGTCTGGAATGTCTATTTCGTCTACGACCAGAGGTTTTCCTGTTTCCACTAACAAAGCAGCTAATGTCTTCAAAGGCCTCCCTCTCTTTCTAGAGTCTTCCTGTAGGCTACCAGAACGCGGTTGGCGACTTCTGAAGAAGTAAGACCGAAGTGTGAGCGCGCGTAATCCTGCCCTCCCGCTTCATGGAGGAACACATCTCCTGTGCCTAGCGTGAGAAGACGAGCTTTGATGGGAGGTTGACCCGTAACCCATTCAGATATGCTTCCGCCCAACCCCCCCAAGACCGAGTGTTCCTCGACGGTCACGGCCAACCTGAATTTGTTGAAGGCCGCTCTGAGATATTCCTCGTCCAACGGCTTCACAGTGTGAAAGCTCACGACTTGAGCTGAAACACCGGATATCAGGAGCGCCTCAGCCGCTTCCATGGCGACGGGCAACATGTTGCCCGTGCTGAGAATACACAAATCTTCACCTTGGCGGACAACCAGGGCCTTGCCGATTTGCAGAGTTGGCTCCTGGCTATGGACTATAGGCTCGTTTTTCTTCCCAAGCCGCAAATATACAGGGCCTAGAAGTTGAAACGCCTGTTTTAGCGCGACTCGCACTTCCCACGCGTCTCCCGGGCAAATAACCGTCATGTTTGGTAGAATCCTCAGAAATGCAATGTCCTCACAAGATTGATGTGTGACACCGTTGGCCGCGTAGGAGAGTCCGGCTCCCACTCCTACTATTACTACGGGCAGTGCGGTGTAGCACACATCCACTTTAATTTGCTCCAGACACCTTAATGTGTTGAAGGGTGCGATAGTGTACGTGACCGGCCTAAGCCCGTACATGGCCATTCCCGCCGCCATACTTACCATGTTTGCTTCCGCCACACCACAGTTGAAGAATCGATCCGGACACAGCGATTTGAATTTGTCAAACAAGCGATTTCCAATATCTCCCGACAATAGGACTATTCTTTTGTCCTGTGTTGCCAAACTGGTAATCTCAGATGCGAATGCGTTTCTCATGAGAGTCCGAGTTCGATCTTCGCTCGGCAGACCTCTTCTTCATTGGGGATGCGGTAATGCCAGTTGTTGTCATCTTCCATGAAGGATACGCCCTTACCCTTGACTGTGTGAGCGATTATGGCCCGTGGCTTGCCGGAACCGCCTGAAACTGTCATGAGGGCATTCGCCAAGGCCGTGATGTCGTGACCGTCCACCTCTGCGGCGTCCCAGCCGAATGCTTCCCATTTTGATTTGAGCGGTCTTAAGGCCATTACTTCCTCACTACGCCCAGTGGCTTGCCACTTGTTATAGTCTATGACCGCCACAACATTGTCCAATCGATGAACCGGAGCGAACATGGCTGCTTCCCAAACAGATCCTTCGTTACACTCCCCGTCGCTCATGATAACGAATACTCTGGATGTCCCTCCCACTATGCGAGCGGCCAGAGCCATACCCAGACCCAGCGACAGGCCATGACCGAGGGATCCGGAGGGGACCTCAACTCCGGGTACGCATTGAGGAGCCGGATGTTCCGGCAAGTTGTAGCCGGGTTGCGCAAAGCGATCGAGAAGTCCCACTGGGAAAAACCCTCTGTAGGCCAGTACGGCATAAAGCGCTCCAGCCGCGTGGCCCTTGCTAAAAACGAGACGATCGCGGCCAGGATCGCAAGGATCGGTGTGGTCAATGGCCATAGCTCCGAAATATGCAGCAACCAGGATATCCACACAGGACAGAGCGGAACCCAAGTGTGGGACTCGCCCCTTATGAGACATTTCAATAAGTTTGCCTCTAACCTGCCTGGCTAACGTTTCAAGTTCCGCACTGTTTGCTCCGCTCAAGCGATCGCCCAACTTCTTCAAGTCCACACCACAACCTCACTTCAGGAGTGCTTCAATGTATCTTAGCAACGGCAAGAACTGAGTATATGATTGGTTGCCCACCACTCGGACCGCTTGCGACCCGACAGCGTTGCCTATGAAGCCCACGACCGCCATAGGAGCCCCAAGCGCCACAGCAAGACTGGTTACCGAGAACACGGCGTCACCAGCTCCAATTCTGTCCTCAAAGTGGTCAGTAAACGCCGGAATTTCAAAAAATCCCTCTTCCCGACCATAAGACAGGCAGCCGCTGCGCCCCCTTGTAACCAATACTTTGTTGCAGGACAGCCTCTCTGCCACATCACTCACGATATCGGCCAGGTCCTTTCTGCGACTCCTGGCATCAAGACGTATCTCTCGCTCTGATACGCATATATACTCCGCACTGGCATACTTGGACACCGTGTTAAAGCCATGATTTGCGGCATTGAGTTGAGTGTTCACGGCCAGAAAGGCCGCCTTTTGGCACAACATCTTGACGGCTTCGGGCCCAATCATTCCATGGCCGTAATCATTGATTATCACCACATCGTATTGAGGCAACAGCTCTTCAAGTTTCATGAGGAACTGCTTAGATTCTCCCGGGTCCCTTTCACCATCATCCATGATGTAGACCTCGAACAGCTTCTGAAAGGGATAGGTTTCGACGAAACGCCTCTTTACTACAGTTGGAGCCCCTTTTCGGTATAAGAAATACTTCTGTATTTTGGGGTCCAGTTTTTGTTCAATAAAATCGAGCTGCGAATCTTCCGCACCCAGAACTGTGAGAAGACCGACATGGTCCGACAACGCGGCCAAATGGTTGGCTACAGCTAGGGAACCACCCGCTGATTTCTCGCTCTTTACGAACCGGGCAGCGAGAATAGGTTCCTTGCCGGATTTGCCGAGGGTTTCGCAATAGTGGTAATCATCAATAATTGCCTCGCCCAGAGCAAGCACTCGGAGAGATCGCGATCCCTGGACATAACTGAGAACTTCCCCAGCGTCGTACCGACTTCTGAAAGTATCGAGAAAGTGGGTGACTTCCCTCGGAAAAGCCGGGAAATGAGTATTGATCAACCTGGATGAGCTGAACGTAATGCCATTGGTGAAAACCGGTTGACCTCCTACCGACCTGATGGCTGCCTCTTCTTCTCCAATCTTTCCGCTTAGATCCTGGGAGCCATCGCTGTATTCGGCCCCCTTCGCATAAAATTGGGGCTTCAGGTGCATGATTGTCTCGACGGCCGTAGGCCACTCGTTTATTGCCACGTAGTCCACGCAGTCCAATGCAGCGAGTGCTTCAGCGCGCAACTCTTGCCTAAACGCCGGCCGATTGGGTCCTTTGTTGACGAAATGATCCGGAGTAACCGTGACGACCAAGAGATCCCCGTATTTCCGCGCCTGTTCCAGGTGCCGAATATGACCAATATGTAACAGATCGAAGCAGCCGTGGCACAAAACAATGTTCTTGTTGGACCCGGCCCGAAACGCTGCCAGTATCTGCTCCAGTTCCCCCAAGGGCTTAATCTTTTCCCGACAGGGCATCGTCCGCCTCCTCACGCACTAGCCGGCAGTGCCACCATCTCGCCCAAGGTGTGTAAACCATGCCTTCGTGGCCTCGGCAATCGAGTCTGGGGTCCACACCGGGGCGCTCCGCCAATAGTCAATATTATCAAGCATTATGCGAACCCCGGCCTCAAACGGAACCCGGGGCTTCCATCCCAGCAACGACCCAATCTTTGATGCATCGGCCATAGTGCAATCGGGCTCTCCAGGACGTTTTGGCACATGAACGACCTCGCCCTCAAGAAGTTGCACAAGTCTCTTTACGCTCTGGGGCGTGCCGCTCCCCACGTTAAGCACCTCACCATTCAGTTGGGATTCTGCCGCGGAAATCATCGCATCAATCACGTCCGTCACGAACGTGAAGTCGCGAGTCTGTGAGCCGTCTCCCACTACGGTAAAGGGTTTCCCCGCCAGCTTCTGGGCAAGGAAAACTCCGAAAACCGCCCCGTAAGTGCCGGATGTTCTGGCCCTCGGTCCATACACGTTGAAAAGCCGCAATGAAACGCACGGCAACTTGTAAACCTGTTTCCAATGAAGAATGTACCTCTCAGCGATGAACTTGGTGAGCGCATACGGGTACATCGCCCTGATCTCGGCAGTTTCCGGCGTGGGGTAAACATCGGGGATTCCATAGCAAGAAGATGACGCAGCGTAAATCAGCCGCTCCACGCCCGCGTGACGAGCCGCTTCCAACACCGAAATCGTTCCGTCAACATTTGCCGCATGATACGCTAATGGGTTTTGTATAGAGGGCACAATGTCAGCCAGGGCCGCGAGGTGAAACACCCACTCTTGGTCATCAAAAGAGGCGCTGAGATTGGTTGCGTCCGCAACATCCACTTCATGAACGGTCAACCGAGGATCATTCTTTACCGCGGCCAAATTCTGAGCGTTTCCGGTCGAAAAGTTGTCGATAACAGTGACATAGTGGCCTTCATGCAGCAGTCGTTCTACGAGATGGCTTCCGATGAAGCCTGCCCCGCCTGTCACCACCGCTTTCTTTGGAGACGGCATTGTTCAACAGTCCTTTTGAATTTGTGCGAGAAGCTCCGCAGCCCGTTGCAACATTCACGTCAACAAGTCGAACGAACAGTCCGGAAGCGTCGCCTCATCATGGCAGGATTCGATGGTCACGTTTGACCGCGGGGGTTCACGATACAGTCGAGGGCTCTTTCCTGGAACGAAAGACAAGCTCCGCGCCCTTACAAACACCGTAACTCAATGGTATTACAACTGGTTTTGTAATTATAGATGAGATTCGATCTTGACCCCCGTAGCCCGAAGCTCAGGCAAGGGGAACGCAAACGAGCTTTCTGATCCCTATTTGATGGTCGCGCTCTTCCGGCAGCGGTTCCAATACTATCAGGACATCGCAGTCGGCCTTGAAATCAGCAATGTTCAGTGCGGGAATCCTGTTACAGTAGGGCACATCGTTCGGATCTTCCGCGTAAATCGCCA
>Ga0172371_10001834_pt1 | contig 33737 bp, 31 predicted proteins | sample Lak12m_FD_114543 | JGI IMG/M metagenome (GOLD analysis project Ga0172371, IMG submission 114543) | Freshwater microbial communities from Kabuno Bay, South-Kivu, Congo - kab_022012_12m | ecosystem: Environmental > Aquatic > Freshwater > Lake | place: Democratic Republic of the Congo: South-Kivu...
CAGAATGCTGGTCGTGTCTGCCCGGATTTCACTCTCTTCTCCGCCCATGATGCCGCCAATGGAAAGCGAACCGGCAGTATCGGCCACCAGCACAGTGTAATCCTCCAGGGTATGCTCGATGCCATCCAGGGTGGTCAATTTTTCGCCTTTTTCAGCCGTGCGCGTAATGATGGTGGGTGTCTTTCCGCCAGCACGTTTGGTCAGCACGTCGTAGTCGAAGGCATGCAAAGGCTGGCCGGCTTCCAGCATGACATAATTGGTGGCGTCAACCACGGCGTTGATCGGGCGCATGCCGGCTAGTTTCAGGCGCAATTGAACGATGTAAGGGCTGGGGCGGGCTTCCACGTTGCGGATCAAGCCGGCTACGAAGCGCGGGTTCAGTTCCGGGTTGCGGATTTCGATCTTGACAGCATCACTGGCTTTACCCACACCCTGCGGCAAAGTCAGGTCGGGCATGCGCAGCGGTTGATTAAGATAAGCTGCCACTTCGCGCGCCAGGCCGATCATGCTGGCGCAACGGATCATATTGGCAGGGATGGATATGGAAAAAACCGCGTCGCCCAGGTAGTCCACCAGCGACGCGCCAGTCGGCACGTTATCATCCAGGATCATTACGCCTTCGTGTTCTTCGGAGATGCCCAGTTCTTTCTCTGAGCAGATCATAGAGAAAGATTCCACGCCGCGGATTTTCATGCGTTTCAGCGTGGTCAACACGAACCCCGGTTGATGGCCATCATAAAGCTGGGCGCCTTCACGCGCGTAAGCGACTTTAAGCGGTTTGGCCAGCGGGCCTTTGCCTTTGTAATCGTACAGATTCGGCGCGCCGGTCAGCACAGTCAATTCCGTCTGGCCGTCATTCAATCGGCAAAGCACCAACCGATCGGCGTTGGGATGCGGCATGACCTCGTCAACCTGCGCCACGATGAATTTTTCTTTATCCCATTCCAGTCCATGAAAAGTGAAACCTTTGTTTTCACCCGTGGGTATGGGCAAGCCAACGAGGCGCACATCTTCCACCTCCAAACCGAGCATGGTGAGTCGATAAGCCAGCTCCGGCAGTGGTAGATCAACATCTACGTATTCTTTTAACCAGGAAAGTACAAGTTCCATTTTTTCTGCCTTTCTTTAGAACTGTTCCAGGAAACGAACGTCGTTTCGCCAGAAATTGCGAATGTCATCAATGCGATAGCGAAGCATGGAGATACGCTCGATACCCAGACCAGCGGCGAATCCGGTGTAGACGTCCGGGTCGTAACCGCCGTTTCGCAGCACCACCGGGTGGGTCAGGCCGCAGCCGCAGATTTCCAACCAGCCTTTGCTGCCGCAGGCAGGGCAACCCTTGCCGCCGCACACGAAGCATTCCACATCCATTTCGGCGCTGGGTTCCGTGAAGGGGAAGTAGGAGGGGCGGAAACGTGTGCGCACATTCCGGCCGAACATACGTTTGGCGAATTCTTCCAGGGTGCCTTTTAGATGGGCGAAGGTGATATCTTTACCGACCACCAGCAGTTCCAACTGGTTGAACTGGATTTCGTGGCTGGCGTCCATTTGCTCATAACGGAAACACATACCGGGCAGCGTCACGCGGATCGGTTCTGGATAGAAGGCTTTCATGGCGTGTATTTCACCGGGGGAGGTGTGCGTTCGCAGGACGACGCTTTCATTCGTGGTGAAAAAAGTATCCCACATATCACGCGCCGGATGGTGCGCGGGGATGTTCAACAATTCAAAATTATAATCATCGCTTTCCACTTCCGGTGATTGAAAGACCTGAAAGCCCATATCGCCGAAAATGCGGCAAATCTCTCTCGTAACTTCGGTTTGAATGTGCAGGCGGCCGCGCGGCGGTTTGCGTCCCGGCAGGGTCACATCCAGCTGTTCGCTCTGCAAGTTTTGTTGCAGCTGCGCCTGCTTGACGCTTTCCAGTTTCTGATTGAATTTGGTTTCCAGGTTGGTTTTAACCTGGTTGGCGAACTGTCCGATGGCGGCGCGCTGCTGCGGTTCGGCTTCCGGCAGGCGCTTGAAAAACTGCATCACGCTTGCGGAACGGCCCAGGTACTGTGTGCGCCAGCCCTGCAGCGCGCTTTCACTTTGCAGGCCGGCCAGTTCAGCTTCAGCCTGTTGCTGCAAGTTTTCGAGTTCGCTCACCAGTTGGCTTTTTTCACTCATTCTTTCTCCTTGCGAAAATGATTTCAAGATTACGGTATTAAATAAAAAACCCGTCCGCACGGGACGGGATTAACCGCGGTACCACCCAGCTTGGCTGGTTTCGCCCAGCCCACTCATTCCAACGATCAGGCTTAAGCCCCGATGATTGGCTGCGCCGTTATCGCTGCGCTTGCGGTGCGGACTACTAGCTCGTGGCATTCACCCGCACGGCTCGAGAGGGAACTTCGCCTGGCTGCTTTGGGGCCGGGGTTTCAGTCAATGCCCTGGCTTCTCTGTCCAAATCCACCCGACTACTTTCCTCTGTCATTGCCGGATATCGAATTAATCTTATTATCTATGAAACAAAAAGGCTGTCAAGTCAGGCTGGCTTCAATTGCTGACCAGCGTGCCGACCGGCTCGCCCAAAATGGCGCGCGTCAGCGCTTGTGGATCCCAGAGATTGAGCACCAGGATGGGCAGCTTGTTTTCCATGCACAAAGAGACGGCTGTGCTATCCATAACGGCCAGGCGCTTTTGCAGCACCTCGATATAGGTCAGCTTATCGAATTTCTTGGCGCCGTGGTTGGCATGCGGGTCGCTATCGTACATGCCGTCCACTTTGGTGGCCTTGATTAATATCTGCGCGCCGATCTCGGTGGCGCGCAGCGCGGCAGCCGTATCGGTCGAGAAATACGGATTGCCGGTGCCGCCGCCGAAGATGACCACGCGTCCTTTTTCCAAATGGCGAATGGCCCTGCGGCGGATATACGGTTCAGCCACCGCGCGCATTTCGATGGCGGATTGAACGCGGGTTTGCACGCCGGCTTTCTCCAATGCATCCATCAATGCCAGGGCGTTCATCACAGTGGCCAGCATACCCATGTAATCGGCAGTCGCCTGGTCCATGCCCATCTCAAGACCTTCTTTACCGCGCCACAGGTTGCCGGCACCGATGACGATGCCAACCTGGACGCCCATCTCGCGGATTTGCTTGACGCGCTGTGCGATTTCCATGGCGCGCTTGGCGCTGATGCCGAAACCATCCTCGTCTGCCAGTGCTTCTCCGCCCAGCTTCAGCATGATCAGATCGTATTTGGGTTTTGCCATTGGACTCCTTTTTTATTTATTTATATTATAAAAAAAGCCAACCATTTCGGTTGGCTTAATTACGCTATTCGGTTTCGCCTTCTGCGGAGCTTTGCTCTCCGAGTTCATAGCGGGCAAAGCGCCGGATGATGATGTTCTCGCCCATCGAACCAATGTTTTGGTTGAGCATCTGCTCGATGGTGACGGATTCGTCGCGGATATATGCCTGGCGCAGCAGAACCACTTCATCCTTGAACTTGGACATGTACCCTTCCACGATCTTCGGGATGATGGCGTCCGGTTTGCCTTCTTCCCGGGCGCGCGCTTCGGCGATACTTTTTTCGTGCTCCAGTACACTGGCCGGAATATCTTCCTCTTTTACATACAGCGGGGAAGAGGCTGCGATCTGCAGGGCGACCTCGTGGGCGAAGCTGCGGAATTCTTCCGAGCGGCCGACGAAATCAGTTTCGCAATTGATTTCAACCATCACGCCCACCCTTCCGCCGCCGTGGCTATACAGTTCCACCACGCCTTCGGAAGCGATACGGTCGGCCCGTTTGCTGGCTGCCGCCAGGCCCTTTTCGCGCAGGTAATCCAGCGCTTTATCAAAATCATTATCCGAATTTTGCAGCGCGGTCCGGCAATCCAGGACGCCGGCGCCTGTGGCTTCGCGCAGTTTCTTGATATCTTCGGTTGTAATTGCCATTGTTTTCCTTATTCTTTCAATAATAATGCTGCGGAATTATTCTTCGTCTTCGTCTTCCTCATCATCGAGGATGGGATTCTCTTCAACTTCTGCCCCGGTTTCCGGTTGTTCGGCTTCTTGTTCGCGCTTGCTTTCGGCCAATTTTTGGAGGGTGGCTTTGCCAAGCAGGGCTTCGTCATCGAAATCTTCTTCGAGCTGGATGCGTCCACGCGTGCGCGTGCGGGTTTCATCTTCGCTGATCGCTTCCAACTCTTCCTTTTCGAGATCCTCATCCTTGCGCATCGACTTGCCTTCGATGGCCGCGTCGGCGATCTTGGCGACCATCAGCTTGATGGCGCGGATAGCATCGTCGTTGGCGGGGATGACGTAATCAATGTTGGTGGGGTCGCAGTTGGTATCCACCATGGCAATGATCGGTATGCCTTTCAGGTTGGCTTCGTGCACGGCGGTGTTTTCGCGCATGACGTCCACGATGAAAACCAATTCAGGCAGACCATTCATGTGGCGGATGCCGCTCAGGTGAACCAGCAAGCGTTTGATCTCGCGCTCGATCATCAAACCCTCTTTTTTCACCAGGCGCTCCAGCTCACCGGTATCGCGCATCTTCTCCAGACGCTCCAATTCCATAATGCGCTGATGGATGGTGACCCAGTTGGTGACCGTGCCGGGCAGCCAACGTTCCATCACATACGGCATGCCGCAGCGTTCCGCTTCAGCCTGGATGGTTTCCTGCGCCTGGCGCTTGGTGCCGACGAACAGGATGGTGCCGCCTGCCGCAACGGTTTCGCGGATCAGGTTATATGCCTTTTCAAGGCTTTGCACGGTTTGCTGCAAGTCGATGATGTGGATGCCGTTGCGTTCCGTAAAGATAAACGGTTTCATGCGCGGATCCCAGCGATTGGTGCGATGACCAAAATGCACGCCGCTTTCCAGCAGGTCTTTCATTGATACATCTAAACTCATGGAAAATTCTCCTTTGCGTTTTTCCTCCGCAGCTATTGGTGATCCCAGCCCCCAATTTTGGTGGGGACACGCAAGGATTCGGGGAGCTGCGTGTGTGATTTTGCTGCTCTATGAACAGCCTGCCAAGTATATCATGATTCCTGAAGGCAGTCAGCAGGATAGCGCCGCATTGTTGGTTATAATGGAACCATAATCCGGTTAATATCCCAAGAAAAGATTTGAAAGGTTAAAATGCATATTCTGGTAACCAATGATGATGGGGTTTTCGCTCCTGGTTTGCTGGCGATGGCCCAGGAATTGCGCAAAATCGGCAAAGTTACGATCGTGGCGCCCGATCACAACTGGTCAGCCTCCGGGCATGTGAAGACGCTTTCACGGCCGCTGCGTGCCAAGGAAGTGATCTTGCCGGACAGCAGCACCGCGCTGGCGTGCGATGGTGCGCCCTCGGACTGTGTAGCCCTCGTGTGCCTCGGGCTGCTCTCCGAGCAGGTGGACATGGTTGTATCTGGTATCAATCCGAATGCCAACCTGGGCCACGACGTTACCTATTCCGGCACGGTCACGGCAGCCATGGAAGCGGCCATCTGGAATCTGCCTGGAATAGCGGTTTCTCTGGATGCGCCTGAATATCACAGCGGACCGCTGGATTACACCAGCGCGGCTTGTGTAGCTGCGCATGTGGCCGGCGTGGTGAATAAGAAAAAATTGCCTGACCATACCTTGCTCAATGTGAATGTACCTTATTGCTCGATGGATGAGATGAAAGGCTACCAGATCACGCGTCAGGGCCTGCGTGTTTACCGTGATGAACTGGTGCGCCGGGAGGATCCGCGCGGACGCGCGTATTACTGGATTGGCGGGGATGCGCCGACCGGCGTTCCTGAAGAAGGCACAGACGTGGGCGCGCTCAGCCAGTGCTATGTGTCCATCACCCCCCTGACCCTCGACCTGACCGCTCATTCTTTCAAGACGGAACTGGAAACCTGGCCTTTCAATAAAAGCGCGAAATAGAGACTGCCCCGCCGATGATCAGAAAAACAGGGCTGTTTGGACTGATTGCCCTATTGCTTGGATTAAGCGTTCTTCCGGTGCAGGCAGCCCCTGAAAGAGCGCCGAATGCGTATGAGCTGATCGCGGCGGTGAACGCGCTGCGCGCCAGCTACGGCTTGGAGCCGTACCTGGTGGATGGCTTGCTGATGATCTCGGCGCAGGCGCAGGCGGATTACCTGGCTTCCGGTTCTGCCGGTTCAGGCAGCTGCCACATCGGTCCCGGCGGGAGTGACGCAGACGCGCGCGCATTGTCAGTCGGTTTCCCTTACGTGACCGGTTTGGATATTAACGAAAATTGCGCTTTGCTGCCTGAAGATGCCACACTGGAAACATTGATCTATACGGTATGGGGGGATGAACTGCACATGCATACCATGCTGCACCAGCGCGGCCAACTGGTGGGCGTGGGCGTGGCAGCCAGGGACGGGCAGGTTTATTACATTCTGGATGTCGCGGCGTATTGGGGTGATGCCGGCCTGACCCCTCAACCAACCACGCTGGCGTATGGAGAAAACGCGGCCACCCAGCAATACGTCTCGCAGTATATTGCCCCGTTGATCAAGGCGGAACCGGCCGAGGATGGTTCGATTACCCACACAGTGCAGTCCGGACAGTCCTTATGGATGCTGGCGACGCATTATGGCGTTTCGCTTGATACGCTCCGGCAATTGAATGGCCTGCGCGCGGCGGAGATGATCTATATTGGCCAAAAGATTCTCATCCGCGGGCCGCTGCCGCCCACTGCCACCGCAAGCATGAAAGAGTTCACTACTGCGCCGAATATCGTAGCGCCTACGGAACATTCGGTTGCGCCTTCTGTTGCAGCCTTCACTCAGGCAATTGAGGATGGCGGTTCCGGCGCGAGCATGGAACAGGGTTTGTGGTTCCTGATTTTCTTCGCTTTGTTTGCCCTGGGCTTGATTTTGATCGTTGTGGGCACATCTGGCAGATGAACCGGCGCGGTGGATTTCATTTATAATACCGATTATGAGAAAACTTAAAATTCTGGTGCTGCTTTCGGCTTTTCTGGTGGTTGTGTTTCCCACAGGCGTTGTGCAGTCGGCGGCGCCTTCAGCTTATGACCTGATCGCAGCGGTCAATGACCTGCGCCTGAATAACGGATTATCCGAAATATCCAATGATGGCTACCTGATGTCCGCGGCGCAGACCCAGGCGGATTACCTGGCCAGCACCTGCAACCTTTCCTGCAATGGGCATGTGGGCGCCGGGGGCACTTACGCGCGCGACCGGGCAGTGGCAGCCGGCTATAGTCTGACCAGCGGCATGAACGTCGTGGAAAACTGGGCCGGCCGCAACAGCAGCGCAACATTATCCGATGTGATATATGATACCTGGGCGGATGCCGACCACATGGCGGTGATGCTGCATGCGGACGCGGTAGCCGTGGGTGCGGGCGTCAGTGTTTCGGCGGATGGCTATGTGTACTATGTATTGGATGTAGCGGTGCTTTATGGTTCCGGCGGTTCGGGCGCCAGCGTCAGTTCCACCATCCCCACCACAGCGGTCACTGCCCCGGTAGCCCTGGTGCAGGTGGCCACGCCGCGCGAGGATGGCACGATTGTGCACATCGTCGGCAGCGGCCAGGCACTCTGGAATATTGCCGCTGCCTATGATGTTTCTGTCGATCAATTGAAAGACCTGAATAACCTGAGCAGCGATATTATCACCACTGGCCAGGAGATCCTGGTGCAATTGGCTCCCACAGCCACGGATGCTCCGCCAGCCACCGAAACGCCACGTCCGCCCACCCGCACGCCCATACCGGCGCAGACCGTCCAGGTGATCGAAACACAACCCGCCAGCCAGGGAGACGAAGAACAAGGTGTTTTAGGAATGAGCCGCCAAACCATGGGCTTGATTCTGATCCTGATTTGCGGCGCGGGGTTAGCCTTGGTGGTGCTGGGCAGCATGAGCAAGGATAAACAAAAAAAGCAGCCGCCGAAACAGGAATAAAAAAGTGAAAGTAAGACCGCGCTATGGCGCGGTCTTTTTCATGTGTTCGAGCTGATTCACGCGCGCGTACAATTCCTGCAAGGCCTGTTCAACGGTATCCGGCAGTTTATCATGGTTGAGATCGGGCTTGAGATGGTTGGGAGCCTGTTTGATGGAGACATGACCGGGCACGCCGACCACAACTGAATCCCCGGGTACGTCCCGCACCACCACCGCGTTGGCGCCAATACGGCTGCACGCTCCGACGGTGATGGGGCCGAGGATTTTCGCGCCCGCTCCGATCACCACGCCGTCCTGGATGGTAGGATGGCGTTTACCTTTTTGAAAACTGACTCCGCCCAACGTAACACCGTGATAGAGTGTGACGTCATTGCCGATCTCGGATGTTTCTCCGATTACCACTCCCATGCCGTGATCAATGAAGAAGCGTGCCCCGATGCGCGCGCCGGGGTGGATTTCGACGCCTGTGAAGAAACGGGTTGTCTGAGAGATCCAGCGCGCCAGCAGCTTCAACCCGCGCGTCCAAAACCAGTGCGCGATGCGGTATCCCCAGATGGCATGCAGGCCGGCATAACAGACCAGGATCTCCAGCGCGTTGCGCGCGGCTGGGTCGCGCTCGAAAACAGATCGAATGTCATCCCGCATGGTCTTGAACATGGCACACCTCATTCTAAAAATTCACGATTTTTTTACGATAATTATGAATAGTGTCAATATTATCAATATTATCACGGTCAAACTTGATAATAAAAAGGAATTCCTTGAAAAAATAACACCGGGAAAACCCCGTTAGCTGATTTATGAATGAACGGATATAAAATCATTCCAACTTGTTTGTTTGGCAGTGATTGCGCCTGCCGCTTTCCGCGGAGGTTTTTCAGGTTTTTCGTTCAGGCTGAACTGAATTCGATGATGAAGTTGCTGCAACAATCCCGGCGATTTCTTTATTTTTCCTGATCGTATTATAAAAACCCGCGATGATTTTGGAAACCTGGCTGGTTTTTCTGCGTAAACATATAATAAAGCAATCCATAATAAGAGGTAATCATGAGCAAAAGGTTGTATCGCAGTGAATCCAATCGCGTCATCGGCGGCGTTTGCGGCGGCATGGGAGAATACCTGGGTATCGACCCCATCTTTTTGAGAATTTTCTTTATCATTTGGACCATCATGGGTGAGCTTTCCGTGCTGGCGTATTTCATCCTCTGGCTGGTGGTTCCGCGTGAGGGCAGCAGCGAGACTTTCCGCGGCGAAGACCTGGGGCTGCGCTTTCGCCAGATCGGCCAGGAAATCGGATTGATTGTGCATGAACCCAGCCAGCAGCTGATCACGTACGCCGGCGCCGGGTTGATTGCCTGGGGCGTTTATTATCTGCTGCGGCGCCTGGGTTTGCCCTGGTTTTCCTGGGAATTTGGCTGGTATCTCTGGCCGGTTCTGCTGATCGCGGCAGGCGCTTTTGTCCTGTTCAAAACATTATCCAGGCGTAAATAAAAGACCCTCTCAACCGATTGAGGGGGGCAACCGGCTGAAAGGGCGTTTGAATGATAACATGCTGGTTTAAATTTGGCAATGAAACAAATGTAACATCCTGATAAAAAACCCTTTATCGGGAACTTTTTTTAACCGTGTAACGTCATTCTATAATAAACATGATGGAGGTACCAATGAATAAGAGATCGATAGTATTTACAAGTATTCTGGCAGCATTGTTCCTGCTGGCCGCCTGCGCTCCGGCAGCCATGGTAAGCGCGGATGGTCAGGTCCGCCAGGTTACGGTTACCGGATCCGGCATTGTATATGTAGTTCCGGATTTGGCTTATATCAATGTAGGTGTGCGTTCACAGGGCGATACGGTCGCCGAAGCCATGCAGGCCAACAACGTCCAGGCGAAAGCCATCAAGGATACCCTGGTGGCCCAGGGTGTGGCCGAGGGCGACATCCAAACGTCCAGCTTCAACGTCTACCCGCAGTCTGACTATGACTACCAGGGCACGATCACGCGCACTTATTACTCGGTCGAAAACAACGTATATGTGACCGTGCGCGACCTGGATGCCCTCGGTTCGATTCTGGACGCGGTTGCGGCCAGCGGGGCAAACACGATCTACGGCATCAGCTTCGACGTGACCGACAAGACCGAAGCGCAATCTTCCGCCCGCAAAATCGCGGTCGAATCAGCCATGTCGCAAGCCAAGGAGCTGGCGGATGCGGCCGGAGTGGGTGTGGGAGAAATTCTGTCCATTTCTTCTTCGTACAGCTATCCGACCTATTATTCCGGATATGGCATGGGTGGCGGTGGCGGAGCGGAATACGCAGTTTCCGTGCCGATCGCGGCGGGTCAGATCCAGGTTTCAGCGGATGTGACCATTTCAATGGCGATTCAATAAAAGAAAAACGGCTGGCAATCACCAGCCGTTTTTTTTAACTCGAATGAATGGCGGTTTGATATTCCGCCATTTTTATATTAAAGCAGGAAGAACTTCACCAGGAAATAACTGACGATTCCGGCAATCAGCCAGGTATCAATACGGTCCAGCACGCCGCCATGCCCGGGGATGAGCGTGCCCGTGTTTTTCAGGCCGAATTGGCGCTTGAAGATACTTTTGGCAAAGTCACCCAGCGGGCAGATCAAACCGACCAGCAAGCCAATCCCCAGGCCGCTTAAACCGCTGAACAAAGGATTGAAATTCCCCAGAATCAAACCGACTGCGTAACCCACCAGCATGGATGTGAACACGCCTCCCAGGTAACCCTCGACGGTTTTCTTGGGGCTCAACTGCGGGGCGATCTTGTGGCTGCCGAAAAGGCTGCCCACAGCGAAAGCCCCCACGTCGCTGAGGCCGGCTGGCAGCAGGCACTGCAGCAGCCAGAACATACCCTGCGGCAAGAAACGCAGTTTGACCAGGAAGATGCCGATGAATGCGATGAATGCCACCCCGCCCAAGCTGATGGTCAGGTCGAGCGCGGCCGTGCTCTGGTGATCGTTGTAGGTTGCCACGTGATAAATGATGATGGCCAGGATAACCAAACCCAATGCTGCCTCAGTCAATAGCGCCTCCCCCGATTTTACGCTCAAGGCGATCAGGAACGTACCGAGCGTGAGAGTGATTTTTGCGGGAGCATAACCGCCTTTCTCGAACAGTCGGGCATATTCCCAGGCGGCAATCGCCAGGATCGCGCCCAACCCGGCGGCATAGACCCAGCCGCCGGCAAATACCAGGGCTAAACCGATGGCGATGATGACTGCGCCGCTGATGATGCGTTTAGCCAGCATAATGCTCTTGTTCGTCTTGTGGGGTGCGTTTACCGAAACGTCTTTCGCGGCTGGCAAAGGCTTCCAACGCTGCTTTCAGGTTGTCGCGGTTGAAATCTGGCCAGAGCGTATCGCTGATATACCACTCTGCATAGGCACTCTGCCAGATCAGGAAATTCGAAGTGCGCATTTCGCCGGAGGTGCGGATCATTAAATCCGGATCCGGGATGCCTTTGGTAAACAGGTAATCACTGATCAATTCCTCATTCACTTTTTCCGGCGGAATGCGATCGCGCAGCATGGTTTGAACAGCGTGCGCGATTTCATCTCTGCCGCCGTAATTCCAGGCAATGACCACTGTGATGGTGGTATTGGCCTTGGTCAATTCCAGTGCATACCTGATCTTGTCCTGCGTGGCCGGGTCCAATTGTTCCAGGCGGCCGATGTGCAGCAAGCGAACGCCTTTTTCATGCAGCTCCTGTATGCGCGAATCCAGCATTTCGCCCAACAGGTGGATTAAGCCTTGCACTTCGTCTGAAGGCCGCTGCCAATTCTCGGTTGAAAAAGCGTAAACCGTGAGGTAGGGGATGCCGAATTCGATGCAGGCGTCGATCACCCGCCGCAGGTTCTCGGTGCCGGCGCGGTGGCCGGCCATGCGCGGCAGCAGCCTGGCTTTCGCCCAGCGGCCGTTGCCGTCCATGATGATACCGATATGGGTGGGTTTTTTCCCGGTGAAGCGCTGATTCGTATTTTCGGGCATCAGGCAGGTTAGATCTCCATAATTTCCTGGTCTTTCTTCTTCCCGATTTCATTGATCTCTTCGATGGTCCTGTCGGTGATTTTTTGGATTTCTTCTTCACCGTGTTTCAGGTCATCCTCGGAGATCAGTTTTGCTTCCTCGAATTCGCGCAGGTCCTTATTGGAATCGCGTCGCACATTGCGCACAGCCACGCGCGCTTCCTCCAGCCGATTATTGACGAATTTGGTCAGTTCGCGGCGCCGCTCTTCTGTGAGCGGTGGCATGTTCAGGCGGATGACCTTGCCGTCGTTCATCGGTGTAATTCCCAATTCAGAGGCGAGGATGGCTTTTTCGATATCTTTGACAGTGGTCGGGTCGAAAGGTTTGATCAGCAGCTGGCGCGGTTCCGGAACGCTGATACTGGCCAATTGCATCAGAGGAACCGGTGAACCATAATATTCAACGGAGAGTTTCTCAACCAGCGCGGGGGTTGCGCGTCCGGTGCGGACTCCGGCCAGGTCTTCTTCCAAAGACAGTATTGCGCTGTGCATTCTTTTTTCTGCATCGGCTATGGCTTCTTTCATCATTTCAACCTCCTTGTTTGTCAAAGCGAGAGATTTTCAATCAGTGGGTTAAGCATACCTTAAATGGTTTGAAAATTCCATGATTTGCCCCGGTTGTGTTTATGCTATGAAAAATAGAACATATATGCTATAATTTATTATAAGGATGTGTATGCGATATGGATGAAGGTATGCTTTGGTACGATAACCAAACCGGGCAGGCGGTCGAAATCCGCTTGCAGCGGGCTGTGGATTTCTTTATCAGCAAATACGGTCATCCACCGCTGTGTTGTTTCGTCCATCCCGAAATGGTCGCCAATCCGATGGAAATAGCCGGCAACGTAAAAGTGATCCCGAATGAACGCATCCTGAAAAATCATATCTGGATGGAAATCAGCAAAAACTAGATTGCCGGCTTTATGTGGCCTTGCCCGAAAAGAGGGTCTTTATCTTCTGCCAGCAATTGCGCACGAATCCCACCACCTGGATGACCAGAAAGTGATTCGTGAAGTGGCGCGCGGCTTCCTCAAAGGAAATCTCGCGGCGGTAGCCGGCTTTCAGGTAAGCCAGGTGTTCGATGATCCACAGGTATAAATCCGCCTCGGTCCGTTTGGGGAAGTGTTTCAGGATATTCCGTTGGCGGATAATGGCTATCATGGGGGCGTAAACCTGGTCATACCAGCTGCACACCGACTCCGCATAGGGGACCTCGTAGTTTAACCGCTGGCTGCTGTAATAGCGATGTACAGCGATGTGGTCCAACAGTTTTTGATACTGCCCGACCAGGGTCAGGCTGATTTCAGCTTGCGGGCGCAGCTCGCCGATACCTGTCTTGCTCTCAAAATCGGCGCGTTCCTGATTCAACAGGATTTGGTACCAGTTGAATTTGCCTTCCAGCGGGAAGGGAATACCGAGTTCGATCACGTGCGCATCGATGAAGACCTGCCCCTTTTCACGCGCCACTGACACACGGTGATTGCCATCGATCACAAAATAGAAATCACCGATTTTATAAACCTCAACCGGCGGCAGATATTCGCCCTGCAGGTAAACCCGGTCGATATTCTCCCAGCGGCGGCGCGTATGCGTCTGGCGCGGCAGGAAGCTATCGTCAAAATCCTGGTAACGGTTCAGGCTGCCGATGATCTTTTCGATCTCGATCTCGCGCATGCCCATATCGCGTTGGCCCTGGATATTCAACATACCGCGCAGCTCGTCGAAGGGGATCAATCCGCTGCGCTTCTGGGTCAATCGATTCAGTATGGCGCGCATGAACCCCTTTTTATAGGCCTGGTCGAAATCCAGGGAAGCCATTTGTTCGAAATGAGAACGGTTTTGGGTTTCGCTCATAGCTGAAAGTCGATGATCTGATAGCCTGTCACGTTGATCACGTCCGTGTCCAGGTAGCGCGTCTTGATTCCGCTGCGGTTGAGATAATCATGGGTGTGGCCGTGCAGATGATAGCGCGGGCGAAACACTTTCAGCAGCCAGCGGAAGGCTTTGATACCCTGATGAGGCAGATCCTCCTGGTCGTTGATCTTCCAGGGCGGCGCGTGCGTGATAAATATGTCCAGGTAACGGCCGTAAAGCAAATAGTTGGTGATCAGGCGCGGCACCAGGCGCAATACCATTTGCCACATCTGGTTTTGGGAATACTGATGCGGTCCGTGGTTGTAAACCAGGCAGCCCTCGATGCCTGCCAGGAGCACGCCTTCGGGAGTGCGCATGCTCTTCAGGTGCAGGTTCCTGGCGCCCTGCGGTTCGGTGACCTGGTGTCTCTCCCCGGTCTCGATTTCGTGGGCGTGATTTCCTCGTACGTAATACATATCTTTGTTGGACATACTGATGATGTAATCCAGGTAGTAATAAGGCAAGTCGCCGCAGCTGACCACGAAATCGACATCGCGGAATCTTTCCCCGCCAATCGCATGGTAGATGTACTGTGATTCAACATCGCTGACGGCTAAAATTCTTGTCATAGGCTGATATCAATCACCTTCTGTGTGGTTGATAATTGCGACTGCCAGGGCGGTGGCATGTTCCCGTGTATGGCTGATGCTGAGGGAGATGCCCCCAATGCCTTTGGCTTGCGCCACCGCGGCGGCATTGCCATGCAGCAGCGCCACCGGGTTCCCTTCGCTTTCGTGCCCGATTTCGATCTCCTGCCAGCTGACCGGCCCGATCCCGCAGCCCAGCGCTTTTACCACGGCTTCCTTGGCACCAAACAAGCCGGCTGCCCGCTCAAAAGAACTGCCGATATACCGCTGCTCCTGCGTCGTGAAAACACGGGCAAAGAAACGTTTCAGGATCTCAGGTTTGAGCTGCCTGAAGCGTTGAATTTCAACCAAGTCAATACCGCTGGCGATTTTCATGGTTACCTAAAGGATATCATCACCCGGTCCGGCGCTGGCAATGACCAGATGTTCGGGGTCAAGATACTTTTGCGATGCCGCAAGGATTTGTTCGGCGCTGATCGCGCTGACCAGGTTGGCGTAATGCTGATAATAATCCATGCCCAGCCCAAACCGCTCGATCGTGAGGATGGCGTTGGCCAGGCCGGCATTGGATTCCAGCGAGAGCGGCAGCCTGCCAATTAAGTTGGACTTGGAATCTTCCAACTCCTGCGTTGTGACCGGCGAATCGATAAAACGCCCGATTTCCGTGCGCATCAGGTCAATCGTTTTTTCCAGGTTGGCCGGGTTGGTTCCGGCGGAGAACTCCCAGGCGCCGGTGTCCACCCAGGCGCTGACGCTGCTGGAGGCATAGTATGCCAGGCCGGAACGCGAGCGCACGCTTTCTCCTATCCTGCCCATCAATCCAAACTGGCCCAGGATGTTGTTTCCCAGGTATATCGGCAGGTAATCCCCCGATGTGCGCTTTGGCGCCAGCGTGCCCAGGATCAAATCCACCTGGCTTTTTTCTTCCATATATTGGTGTTTGCGAATCAATCCCTGGGGTCTTGCCGGCAGTGTTGCATGGGCGGCGGTTTTTTTCGCGGGGTTTTTCCATTCAGCGAAATAGCGCTCCGCCAGGCTGAAAACCTGTTCTGATGATAGCGCGCCGACTGCCGATATGATCATGCCCTCAGGCGCGTAGTAATCCTGATGAAACTGCACGAGGTCTTCGCGCCGGATAGCTTGGATGGTGGCCGGGTAACCATCTTGGGGAAGGCCGTAAGGATGGTTGGGAAAGAGATGCCGATCGAACAACAAGGAAGCTGCTTCGGCCGAATCTTGATCGCGGATGGCCAGGCTGGCCAGCAGCTGCGCGCGCAGCCGCTCGAAATACTCCTGGGTGAACGCCGGCCGGCGCAGGCAATCGGCTGTCAGGTCGAAGAGGATTTCCAGGTCTTCAGCCAGGGCTTTTCCGCGGAACCCGGTATCGTTGCTGCCGCAGCTGAAGCTCAAGCTGGCGCCGCGGTTTTCCAGCTCTTCATGCAAGGATTGAAAACTCCTTTGTGTTGTTCCGCGGGATAACATGCTGGCGGTGAAATGCGCCAGTCCGGTTTTATCCTGCGGGTCAAGGGCGCTGCCGCAATCCAGCAGGCCGATCAGGTAAACCGAGGAAACGTTGGGGTTGTTGTAGCATAAGACCGTGATCCCGTTGGGCAGCGTTCTACGGGCGATCGATTCCAGCCCCGGCAAGTTTTTCCAGTTTTTCGCTTTTGTTGGCATGCTATTTTCCATTGTTTTTAGGCCGGTAGATACCGGTAAGGCGCCGATCGCTGCGCAGGTATTTGCGCGCGGTTTGCATCAGGCTTTCGGCATCAACTTTTTCCAGGTTGGGGATGAATTGATCGAACCAGGTGTGGTCGGCAAACATGCTGGCGTATCCCAGCCAAAAAGCCTGGTTGGTGATGTTTTCGCAGCCATATGCGAACAGCGCTTTGGCTTGCTTGATCGCGCGGGCGATTTCTTCCCCTTTCACTGGCTCATTTTGCAGCCGCTCGATCTGCTCGTCGATCACCCGCAGTACATCCTCGACTGGTTTATCGGGCGGCAGGATGGCCAGAATATCGTATAGATAGGGGTCGATGGTGGCTTGCAGACCGCCGGATATGCTGACGGCTTTGTCTTTTTCAACCAACAGCTGGTATAGGCGGCTGGTTTTATTGGAAATGCTGCCGCCGCCGAACATGGCCAGCGATGAAGGACCGGTCAGCAGGCTGTCCAATACCATCAGCGCAAAGAAATCCGGGTCGCTGGCCGCGGGCGAACGGTAGCTGACTTGCAGGTAGATCGTCTCCCCGGGGCCTCCCTGTTCGATCAGTTTATTTTCCGGCAGGCCGCTTTCCGGCGCCGGAACGAATTTGCTGTTTTCCACTGCCGGGATGTCAACGTATAGAAAAGCGAGGCGCTCGATTACTTCGCGTGTGTCAAAATCGCCCGCCAGCGCGATCAGCGCGTTGTTGGGTGAATAGTGGTGTTTGTAATGGGCGTAAAGCTCATCCCGCGTGATCGCGCGCAGGTCCTGCATCTCGCCAATCACCTGGTTGCGGTAGGGATGGTCTTCAAAACCAGCCTGGTTCATGGCTTCACCTAAACGGAATAGCGGTTCGTTCTCGTTGCCTTCGCGCTCCGATATCACCACGGTCCTTTCCAGTTCGGTTTCCTGCGCATCGAACAAGCTGTTGACCATGCGGTCCGCTTCCAGATCCAGGGCGATGCCCAGTTTATCGGATGGCAGTGTCTCAAAGTAAGTGGTCCAATCCAGGGAAGTCATGGCGTTCCAGAATCCGCCATCGCGCGAGATGGCCTGATCGAGGACATTGATAGGATATTTTGAGGTACCCTTGAATTGCATGTGCTCCACCCAGTGTGAAATGCCGGTTTTCCCGCGCACTTCGTTGCGCGAACCCACCCGGTACCAGATCCACTGGCTAGCCAGGGGCACGCTGTGAATTTCCTTGGTCAAGATAACCAGGCCGTTATCCAGTGTATGTTTTTCTACAGAAGCATTCATGAAATAGCCTAATTCAGGTTTTTTTTGGATCAGTTGAATTTAACCATTAAACCAACCGATCAGGAAAGCGGTTGTGTTAGAGATTAATTAATGACTGGCGGGTTTTTCGGTGTCAGCGGGTAAGGGTGTTGAGCCGTTGAATAGTGGGCTGCGCGAATAAGGCAGCATCATCAACATACCGAAAGCAATGAAGCCCTCCGCGATTTGGAATCCGCGCGCCTGCCATTCACCAAAATAAGGGATGAATTCGGGGTAAGGATGGCTGCCCAAACCGAAGATATCGGCGAAACCGGAAAACACAGCGATCATAAAACCTGTGCTGATGAAGCGCACGCCCAATTGAGCGGCGATGCTGTGCTTGCGGCCGATCCAAAGTCCACTGATACTGATGTATCCGCCCACGCACATGATTGCCAGTCCGACCAGCATCACGGCAATCTGGATAAATCCCAATACGGGGCTGCGGTCCAACAGGAAAAGATCAGGCCTGACGCCGATCAGAAAAACCAAAAAACCGCCGACAGCGACGATCAATCCAAATTGAATGCGTCGGCGCGGCAGTTTCTGTTTTTTAATTTGCGTTTGATCAGGCATCACGTTTCAATTGATCGATCAAAGCCCCGGCTGGATAGTCATTCTTGCTGACTGGTCCTGATTTGAAGAAACGTTGATGAAGCCAGGTTTACCTGATTAATTCTCGGTCGGTTCTTCACCGGCAGGTTCTTCACCAGCTGGTTCATCGGCGGCTGGTTCATCGGCGGCGGGTTCTTCGCCGGATGGTTCATCGCCGGATGGTCCATCGACAGGTTGTTCTTCTTTCACAGCCGCGGGTTCATCGGCGGCAGGTTCTTCACCGGCAGGTTCTTCGCCGGCAGGTTCTTCGGCGGTTGGTTCTTCGGCGGACTCTTCATCGACCGGTTGTTCTTCTTTCACAACCGTGGGTTCGTCAACGGGTGGCTCGGCGGCCTGAGCTTTTTGGCTTTTCTTTTTTTCGACCTTGATATCGGTGCCTTCCAGCTCTTTTTCCAGCATTTTCATATCCATATCCGCGAACGCCAGCGATTCCACCCGGCGCAAGCTCAACCCGACCCGGTGCGATTCGGGTTCGATCTTGATGATGCGCAAGGTGACATTGTCGCCTTCGTGCAGGATCTCTTTCGGATGGCCGATGTGCTCTTCAGAAAGTTCCGAAATGTGGATCAGGCCTTCGATGCCGTTGTCCATCATGGCAAATGCGCCGAACTTGGTCAGGCGGGTGATCTTGGCTTCCACTAACTGGCCGACTTTTAGGTTGTCGATTTGCGCTTGCCAGGGATCATCTTTCAGGCGGCGGATGGAAAGGCCGATGTGGCGTTTATCTTCATCGATGCTGATGACCTGCACTTGTACTTCCTGCCCGACTTTCAACTCGTCGCCGGGATGGCGAACGCGTTCCCAGGAAATCTCGCTCAAGTGCACCAGTCCGTCTGCGCCGTTGATGTTCACGAATGCGCCGAAATCAGCCAGGGAGGTGACGCGCCCGGTGCGAACGTCGCCGACTTCCAGTTTTTCAATGACCTTGTCGCGGATGGAATCGCGGGTTTCGTGCGAGGCGGCGCGCTCGGAGAAGATCAGGCGCCTTCTTTCCTGGTCGACCTCGATGATCTGCAAGGGAATTTCCTGGCCGATCATTTCGCCCAGGCCTTTTTCGGCTGCTTCGCTGCTCAATTCCATGCGGCGGGAGTAGCTCAATTGTGAGGTGGGCACAAAGCCGGTCAATTTCTCGAAAGAAACCAGCAAACCGCCGCGGTTGAAGCCGATCACCTTGCCGGTGAAGGTTTCTTTTTCTTTCATAATGACGCCGGCTTTTTCCCAGCTTTCCGCTTCCAGGGCGCGGATATAAGAAAGGATCAAGTTGCCATTGTGATCCTCGGGAGTGATGACGTAAACGGGGATTTGCTGACCAACTTCCATGGATGCGAAAACATCCGGTGGGATCAGTTCAAATTCCTGACCGTTGATGATACCTTCCGATTTGGCGCCGACGCTGACCATGATCTGGCCGGGGGTAATGCTGGCAATCGTACCAGTCTTGATCTCACCGGCTTGCGGCAATTCCAACCCCAGCCCCTCTCTTTCCAATAAAGAAGCCATGTTGGTGATTTCTTTATTGTTAGACTTGTTTTCTCCTGTGGTTTGGATTCCGTTTGGTTGGTCCATATGATTTTAAAAAGCTCCAATACGATGTGATAGTAGCGTCATTATAAGATGTAATGATTAACTTGACAACCCTGCCATCCGCCCGCGCCAACCACGCGCGTGTTAATGCCGTTTATGGCGCTTCTTTTTGTTTTTTTTGGCTTTGCCGGTTCCGCTTTGGGTGGGCGCGCTTTCGTTTTTTGGCGTTGAAGCGCCTTCCGCAACTGCTGCCTGAGGCCGGGCGGGCTGCAGCCGGAACATGCGGCTGATCACGCCCATGCGGATTTCGGCGAACAAGTCTTTAAAGGCGTCCGTCGAGCGGCTCTTGTATTGCACCAGCGGATCGAGGTGGGCGTAAGCTTCCATGCCGATGGAGATGCGCAGCGCTTCCATGCGCGTGAGTTGTTCGATCCACAAGTCGGAAATGGCGCGCAGCAGGATATGGCGGTAGATGGTCTGTTGGGTAAATTTGCCGAAGGTGCGAATGGCGGCTGGATCATTCTCAGAATATAAGGTCGGAAGTTCCTTGTTCTCGAAAGCCACTCTGGCCGCGTTATCCATAAAGGCTGCCAGATTGGATCGGTAATCTTCAGGAAGCCCGCTGAAAACAGGATTGTTTTCCGCGATCCTTTGAAGCTCCATCCTGCCCCAAATGGTTTGCATGCGCGCCTGGATGTCCTCCAGGTGTGCGAGGATCATATCCGCGATATCCTGCGGGTCTTCGTTTTCGATCTGCAGCGCTGCCAGGTAAATGTAATTCAACAGGTTGACGCGCCGGCTGACGCGCTGGCGCGTGCGCGCATCGATAACCATCTGCGTCCCCATGGATATACCAGTGGCCAGCTCGTATGGGGTCAGGGTGCCGGCGGAATCCTTTTGCTTGCGGAGCAGGGCGGTGATATTCTGGCGGATCTGACTCTCCGGTTGGCGCAGCTGTTGTATCTTCTCTGCGAAGTTTTTATCTACGCTGTCCAGCAGCTTATCCTCAATGGCGAGCCAATCCAGATCAGCCAGCGCGTCGATGTCCGCCGTCATCCGGCTATTCAAGCGGCGTTCGATGGTCATCACCAGGCGCGCCAGCACGATCTTCAGCAAAGCCTGCTCCACTTCGCCGCGCAGCACGCTGGATAGATCTTCAGGCGATTCTTTTAATAAAGCCACGCTGGCGCTATCCAGGCTGAGCTTCAAATGCACCTGGGTTTGCAGTTGGTTGAAGAATTCGCGTGTATTTTCACTGAACAGCTCCTGGTTGTTCTCCAGGAAGATATCCAGCAATTCCAGGCGCTCGTCGGCTTGCTGCGAGAAGCTCTCGGCGGTGCGCTGGATGAAAGCGCCGGTCTGGCCGCGCACGTGGCGGCTTTCTGCCTTGAGGGTGTTTTCAGCCAGTTCCAGCAGAGCCTTTTCCAGGTTTTCAGGATCATCGCGATCCTGGATCAGATTCTCCAGTGTTTTGGCAATCAACGACAGCGTGAAAGACGGCAAATTCTCGCCGTACTGCGGGTAAAAAATGGTCGGCTGGATTTCTTCCAGGAATGCCAGCAGTTTCCATGGACCTTCTTCATCAGCCAGTGCTTCCGGAATGCGTTTCTGCAATTCGGTGCGCAGCATAGCCAGCACGTCCTCTTCCAGGTCCTGCTTGACTAGCACGCGGTCGCGTTCGCCGTAAATACGCTCGCGTTGGTCGTTCAGGACGTTATCGTAATCCAGCAGGTGTTTGCGCACGTCGAAGTTATAGCCTTCCACGCGCTCCTGGGCTTGCTCCACCAGGCGCCCCAGCATTTTGCTTTCCAATGGAATGGACGGATCGATGTTGAAAACGCGCATCAGGTTCTCTGCGCGCTCCCCGCCGAACATGCGCATCAGGTCATCTTCAAGGGATAGATAAAAACGGGATGAACCCGGATCACCCTGGCGCGCGGCGCGGCCGCGCAGCTGGTTGTCGATGCGGCGGGCTTCATGCCGTTCGGAACCGATCACGTGCAGCCCGCCCAACGCGCGCACGCGCTGCATGTCATCCATGAACGCGAGAAAAGTGCGGATGGATTCGGCGAATTCCCCATACTGATCTGGCGCAATGCGCTTCAACTGGTCAGCCATAACAGCCTGGTTCAAGCCGTACGGGTCGATGCCGGCCTGGTCGAGGAAGTGCCGTACGTCTGAAATGACAGATTCATGAATTTCGCCGCCCAGCTTAATATCCACGCCGCGCCCGGCCATGTTGGTGGCGATGGTCACCGCGCCGAACGCACCCGCGCCGGCGATGATCTGTGATTCCTGGTCGTGTTTCAAAGCATTCAACACCTGATGCTGGATGCCGCCGCGCATGGCTGCCTCCAGCCTTGAGCGTTGTTCTTCATTTAACGAAAGGTAAGCCAGGATTTCGTTCAGGTTTTCCGGGCTTTCCGGGTTGATGGATGGCAGGCTGAGGCTTTGTGCGAAGCGGCGCAGCTCGTCCGGCGTCAGGCTTTGCAGCGGTTTATTCAGGAACTCCAATTCCGGGATGACCCGTTCCGGCGTTTTGATATTGTTTTTTTTCAGCCAGGCTTCCCGGACAATTACCGTCATTAACAAACGCCTCATTAATTCGGTGGACAGGCGTGCGGATAACCGCTCGGAATGCTCAATGGAGGTGGTACCCACCAGCAGCGGCCGGCCGATCACGTGAAATTTCAGGATTTCCAGCACAATAGCACGCAATTTGGCTTCCTCGCTGCGGTAGACCACGTCCGGATAATCCTTGCGTTTCCAAAAGAGTGGATTTTTTGCCGGATCGCTGCCGGAAGCGTAATAGGTGAAGGCATAACCTTCCTCGTCCTTGTCCTGGAAGATCTGCAGATCCATTTCGGGGCGGCTGGCCTGGTAATCCAGGTTGGTGGGCATTTCCACGCATTCCAGCTTGTAGATGGTCGCGAATTCTTCCGCTTCGGTCAGGGCGGTGCCGGTCATGCCGGCCAGCTTGCCGTACTTGCGAAAATAATTCTGCAGCGTGATGGTGGCGTGGGTGACGTTTTCCGGATTGACTTTCACGCCTTCTTTGGCTTCCACCGCCTGGTGCAGTCCTTCCGACCAGCGCCGGCCCGGCATCAAGCGTCCAGTGAACTCATCCACGATGATGACCTGGCCGTTCTGGATAATGTAATCCTTGTTCTTCTTATACAAAAGCTGGGCTTTTAGTGCCTGCTCCAGGTGACCCAACAAACGCGCCTGTTCGGGGGTGATATCCTCCGGCCGGTCAGGATCGCGCAGCGGGACCTGCAGCAGTTCTTCCACGTGGGATTCGCCAATCTCGGTCAGCGCCACGCTGCGGTCTTTTTCATCGAAATCGTAATCTTCAGGATTCAACTGGCGCACCACCGCGGCCATGCGGTTGTACCACTCCACGTCTTCGGATGCCGGCCCCGAGATGATCAAGGGCGTGCGGGCTTCATCGATCAGGATGTTATCCACTTCATCAATGATCGCGTAGGCATGGCCGCGCTGCACCCGTTCTTTCAGGCTCATCACCAGGTTGTCGCGCAGGTAATCGAAACCGAACTCGTTATTGGTGCCATAAGTGATATCTGCCGCGTAAGATTCGCGCCGGTAAACCATGCGCAGTTGGTCATCTTCTTCCCGGTTGTCGCGCTTCTCAAGATTGATCATGAAGGCGAAATGCGCGCTTTCCGTGCGGCTGGACATCTGCAGTACGCCCACGCTCAATCCGAGATAGGCGTAAATGGGCGCCATCCAGCGCGCGTCGCGGCGCGCCAGGTAATCATTGACGGTCACCAGGTGAGCGCCTTTGCCGCTCAGTGCGTTTAAATACAGCGGCAGGGTGGCGACCAGCGTTTTGCCTTCGCCCGTGCGCATTTCAACGATCTTGCCTTCGTGAAGGAAAATACCGCCGATCAGCTGGATGTCAAAATGGCGCAGACCAGTGGTACGTTTGCTGGCCTCACGCACAGCCGCGAATGCTTCCACCAGGATGTCATCCAGGGTTTGCCCATCCGCCAAACGCCGTCGGAATGAATCGGTTTTGGCGCGCAATTCTTGCGGGCTGAGTTTTTCAAACTCGGGTTCCAGTTGATTGATCTGCTGAACGAGCGCGCTGGCTCTTTCGATTTCGCGTTTTTGGGGATCTCCACCCAGGGCTTTGGCGATATTCTTGAACATGCTTTTACCTTTCCGCAGCGATTATAGCACAGCGATTTTTAAGCAAAAAAGGCGCGCAGCGCGCGCCTTTACGTTCAATGAAAAAGCTAGATATTGACTGATTGCCCCTCGACTGCTTCGGCCGCTTCCATGATTGCCTCGCTCAGGGTTGGGTGGGCATGGATGTTATGCGCGATTTCCCCGGCGGTGAGTTCCATCTGCTGCGCAAGCGTCAGCTCAGGCAGCAATTCGGAGACTTCCGGGCCGATCAGATGCGCGCCCAGGATCTCACCATACCTGGCATCGCTGACGATCTTGACGAAACCGGTGGTTTCTCCCAGTCCCAGGGCTTTGCCGTTAGCCTGAAAGGGGAAACGGCCAACCTTGACTTCCTTACCGGCAGCTTTGGCTTGCGCTTCGCTCAAACCGAATGATGCCACTTGCGGCTGGCAGTAGGTGGCATGCGGGATGCTTTGATAATTGATCGGCGAGGTGTTTTTTCCGGCCAGCGCGTCCGCGCACAGGATGCCTTGCGCGGATGCCACGTGGGCCAACAGCACTTTCCCGGTGATGTCGCCGACCGCCCAGACACCCGGAATATTGGTTGCCTGGCGCTCATCGGTCTCAACGTTACCCTTCGCGTCCATCGAGACGCCCAATTCTTCCAATCCCAGTCCGGCGGAATTGGGGCGGAAGCCGATGGCTGACAACGCCTGTTCCGCTTCGAGGGTCTTCTCTCCGCCATCGCCGCTGACTTTGACGATCACACCGGATTTGGTTTTTTCAATTGATTCCACCTTGTGACCGGTGAGGATCTCGATGCCGCGTTTTTTGAACGCTTTGGCCAGCTCCGCGCTGATTTCTTCATCTTCAAGCGGCAGCACGTTCGGCAGCATTTCCACCAGGGTGACCTTGCTTCCGTAGGAACTCCACACCGTGGCGAATTCTGCCCCGATGGCGCCCGCGCCGATGATCACGGCGGACTTGGGCAATTTTTCCTGCAAGATGGCTTCTTGGTAAGACACCACTTTTTCCCCATCCGCCCCCCAGGCGGCCGGCATAACCGGGCTGGAGCCGGTGGCGATCACGATATTCTTTCCGCTGACCAGTTGCGTTTTGCCTTCAGTATCCGTAATGGTGATTTGCTTGTCCTTGCTGATTTTGGCTTCACCCATGAAGACGTCCACTTTATTCTTCTTCATTAAAAAGGAAACTCCGCGCGTCAGCCTTTGCGAAACTTCGCGGCTGCGCTTGACTGCCGCGCCGTAATCCAGCTTGAGATTATCGAAGGAAATGCCGAATTCCTCTGCGCGTTCACGCAAAGTATGCGCCAGTTCGGCGTTTTTCAACAGCGCTTTGGAGGGTATGCAGCCAATATTCAGACATACACCGCCCATCCATTTTTTATCGATGATGGCGGTCTTTAGACCGTTTTGAGCAGCGCGGATGGCGCATACATACCCGCCCGGACCTGCGCCAATGACAACAACATCATACTCGTTCATGAACACCTCGTTCCCGAAATGCAGTAAATTTTGGGTTGAAATGCGAACATTATACTTCCGAAAGGTACCATCATAATATAAGCGAAATATAATCACGAATGTGTGCAGGTTTTCTTTTATTGACTTTTCGCTGAATGGGTATTAGTATAAAAAGTCATTAATTAAACCCGAATGGGCAGTTGTAAATGAAACGTAAAGTTATTATTGAGAATGAAACAACGGACGCGCAGCAATCATTGGAAACCATCCTGCGGCTTGAGATCGAAGTGGCGGAATGGATCTCGAATGCCAGGGACCAGGCAGAGCAGAAAGTGAGCGCGGCTCAAGAAAGCACAGCCGATTTGAAAACACGAATGGTCGATGAGGCGCGCGCCGAAAGAGACCGTTTGTTCTCCGAGGGCGTAGCCAAAGCGCGCGCCCTGGCGGATGAGCGTCTGAAAAAAGCCGGGCAGGAAGCTGGGCACTTTAAAGAGAGTGGAAAAGCCTATAAAGATGAAGCTGCTGATGTTGTGCTGCAATTGATCATGGGCGTTCCACCAGCACGGGGGGATGCATGATCCTCGAAATGAATCGGGTTCAGATTTGGGGGATGAAAGCATACCTTGAACGGGTCATCCCGGCGCTGCATAACTTTGGCAACATGCAGTTGGATGACGTGCGCGATATTCCCGATGCCACGGTGCAGCCGTTGGTCTTGAGCGAGCAGCAGCAGCGTGAAAGGGAAGAGGTGGATATTCTCATTGCCAGCATCAATGGCCTGATAGACCTTTTCTCGGACCTAAGCAAATCTGAAGCGCAGGCGCCGCTGACCAAGGATGATGATATCCTATTCATCCGCAGCAAAGTTAACGATGTCACTTCGCAAGTTCAATACCTGAATAATCGCAAAAAAAACCTGCAGGATGAACTGATCTCGCTTTCGAAATACAATGATATGCTCAAGGTGATCGCGCCGGTGATCCCGCAGTCCGCCAAAAAATCCGGCAATGCCTCCCTTCGCGCGCTGGTCAATTCTTCCCAAATGCGGGAAATGAACCTGCTGACCCAACAATTGAAACTGCTCACGCGCGGCAAATTTGAAATGGTTTCAGTCAAAGTTGGCGAATCCACCAACGCGGTGGTTGGTATCTTCCCCCTGGAACTGATTGCCCAAGTGGAAACTTTCATGCGCAATGAAAAGGTCACGCAGCTGATCCTGCCGGAGGAATATGCCTATCTCTCCACTGAAGACGCCTTGCGGCATATCGAAAAGAAAGTGCAGTTGAATCATCAAGAGTTGGACGAGATCGATGATCGTCTGGCTCGCATTGCAGTTCTGTGGCTGCCGCGTTTACGCACCTGGCAGCTGGTCTGCCGCGACCGCGTGGATGAATTCGAGGCCTATACCCGGATGGGGGAAACGGAATACACATTCACAATTTTTGGCTGGGTGCCGGCCGAAAAAATGGATGAATTGCGAAAGATCATCACTTCGAATTTTGGAAAAAACGTCACGATTAATGTGATCGATATCCCCAAGGAGATGAATGACCGCATTCCGGTGGCCACGCGTAATCCCGCCGCTGTTGAACCATTCGAGGATTTTGTGAAAATGCGCGCGGTTCCCAAATACAGCGATATCGATCCCAGTAAACTGGTGGCGTTTTTTATGCCGCTTTTCTTCGGCATGATGGTTGGGGATATTGGTTACGGCGCGTTGATGTTGAGCCTGGCGCTGCTTTTTTCCGGCAAGGTTAAAAAGGGACTGGTTGGCGACTTCCTCAAAGCATTGAAAATCGGATCAATCTGGTCGATCCTGTTCGGTTTTCTTTACGGCGAACTGTTTGGGACGCTGGGCGAGGGGATTGGCTTAAAGGCGTTATGGATCAACCGTTCGGATGCCAGCAACTTCACTACGCTGTTGGTGATGGCTTTGGCGGTGGGAGTAGGCCATATCCTGCTGGGACTGCTGATCGGCGCCTGGAACGCGTTGGTGCATAAAAGCCGCAGCCACTTTATGGAGAAAGCAGGGACTTTCGTTGGATTGTTGGGTATCCTGTTTCTGGCTGGTTCGCTGACCCGCATCCTGCCGCATGGTTTCTACCTGGCGGGATGGATCGTGTTGGCCGTAGGCCTGGTTTCAATGTCATTATCGATGGGCGGAACCGGGATTATCATGGGACCGATTGAATTTGTGGGGGTTATCGGGAATATCTTGTCATACCTTCGGCTGGCGGCGCTGGGCCTGGCTTCGGTGTTCCTGGCGAAGGTCGCCAATGATCTAAGCAATATCGGCGGGAGCGCGGTGGCGGGTTTGATCATTGCCGTGCTGATCCATGCCCTAAACCTCATCATGGGAATGCTCAGCCCTACCATCCAAAGCCTGCGCCTTCAATATGTGGAATTCTTTAGAAAATTCTACGAAGGCGGCCAATCCTCTTTCAATCCCTTCAGAAAGCGGATCAGCGTAGTTTTCGCACCATCAACATTTAAAAAATGATTTATTAAGGAGTATATAAGCATGGAACAAGCAATTATGGCAGTAGCAGCCGCAGTGGCAATCAGCGCGACCGCCTTCGCGACCGCGATGGCGCAGCGCGCCATTGGTTCGGCGGGTGTCGGCGCGATTGCGGAGAAACCGGAATTGATCGGTTCGATCATCATCCTGGTCGCTATTCCGGAAACCCTGGTCATCCTTGGGTTCGCGGTCGCCGCGATCATCTTGTTGGGATAACGCATGGACCTGGAAGCCATTCTGGAAGGCATCCGCAAAGCCGGCAAGCAGCAAGTCGAGTTGATTGAACAGGACGCTGATCGCCAATCTTCTGAAATACTTTCCAAAGCTCAAGCGGATGCCAATGTCCAGAAAAACCGCATATTGGCCGACGGTAAAACGCGTCTGAACCGCGAGCAAGCCCTGATCGAGCAGCAATTCCTGATTCAGGCATTGCAGGTTCACGCGGATGCGCGCCAAAGCCTGATCGAGGAAGTACTGCAGAAGGTACAGGATCGCTTTCCCGAGATGAGGAATCAAAAAGATTACGAAGTTATTTTGGAAGACTTGGCCGATGAAGCAGTACATTCCATCACTCCTTCATTATTTAAAGGTCAAAAAGTAGTGCTGCGCTTCGACCCGCGCGATAAGAAGCGGGCTGAACATCTCATCAAAAAATACAATCTGCCGATTTCGGTGCGCTATGACCTGAGCTGTTCAGGCGGCTGCTGCGCCGAATCCGAGGATGGCAAGATCCTGGCTATGAACACCCTGGAATCGCGATTCGAACACGCTTTTCCCTACATCAAACAGAATTTATCGATTTTCTTTGAGAGCAAGATGAATCCGAGATGAATAATGGCTCTGTACGATTATGGGAATACGCGTTTAAGGGCTCGGCTGTCGAAAATCCTGCCTATTGAGGTTTTGGAAGGTTTTGCGGAACTGACTTCCATAGACAGCCTGATATCCGCCCTGACAAAAACCTCCTATCAAGAATCGATTGAGTATGCCCTGACTTACGCACATGGTTATACCTGCGTGGCGGAGGCCATGCGCAAGGAGCTTCATAACATTGTCAGCGACCTCAACCGTTTTTATGAGGGTGTGGCGCGCCAAAAAATCGATGAGCTTTTCAGGCGAAATGACCTTTTAAACATCAAATCCATTTTGCGCGGTTTATCGCATGAAGCCCGCCTGGAAGATATCACGGCGGCCTTCTCGCCTTTGGGGACCATACCGGAAGCAATGCTTTTGCAGATTGCCAAATCCAAGGATGTGGATGAAGCCATCGGCCGGATTGTCGTTTACCAATTGCCGGAAGCAAAACCCCTCATGGCTCTGAAAGCCGGCCGCCAGCCGCTGACCTCTTCGCAAATCGAATTGGCTCTGGAAAAATGGTATTTTGCCCAGGTTCAGAGTGAGCTGAGCCGCCGTACTGAAGAAGACCGAATCCTGCGCGAATATTATGCCATCGAGGCGGATATCACAAATTTAAACAACCTCCTGCGGCTGGTCAACGCCAGCCGGGATTTTGAAGAATTGGGCGGTGATCTCCAGGATTACCTGGTGGAAGCCGGCAACATTTCAAAGAAGACCCTTTTATCGCTGGCCAAAATGGAGGATGTCGAATCGATTATTCATCACCTGGCTGGCGGAAAATACGGGCCTTACCTAAAGCAGGCGTTGAAGAATTTCAAAGATAACGGTTACTTGAGCGAATTCGAAGCGCAAATGCGCATATTCATGCTCAATTGGCTTTCCAGCCTGCCGCGCACCTTCCCGTTGGGAATCGGGATTCCGCTGGGGTATGCGGCCATCAAGAGAAGCGAAATCCGCAATATCCGCTGGATTGCCAAAGGTGTCCAATCTTGTTTCGAGCCAGCCGATATCAAAGCCAACCTGGAGCGCGTTCCATGAATAAGATGATTGTGATCACCAAATCGGACCAGGTGGATGGATTTCGGCTGGCGGGTGTGGACGCGATTGGCGTGGATGATATCGAAACTGTGGAAAACCTGATCAATGCCTGGCTGCGGAAAAAAGAGGAGGTTCTGCTGGCATTGGACGATAATCTTTTTTCCATGTTGGGTGAGGATCTGATTAAGAAGATTTATGCCTCCAACGAGCTGCTGATGGTCACCATCCCTGACCGCATCGTTTCTGGAGGAGAGAAGAACCGCAAAAGGCAAATTTACGAGATGATCCGCTATGCCACTGGCACGCAGATCAGATTTCGAGGTGAGATTGATGGAGAATGAGTACAAGCAGAGCGGGAGGGTGAACCGCATCGCCGGCCCGGTGGTCGGAGCGGCAGGATTCGAGGAAATCCGCCTGCATGACATGGTATTGGTGGGGGAGGAGCGGCTGGTGGGCGAGGTGATCCGTTTGAACGCCGACCAGGCTACCATCCAGGTGTATGAAGACACTTCCGGGCTGCGCATGGGCGAACCAATCTATAACACCGGCGAACCCTTGGTGGCTTATCTCGGCCCGGGTTTGATGGGCCAGATTTTCGATGGGCTGCAGCGCCCCCTCACTACGCTTGCCCGCAAAGAGGGCGGTTTCCTCGGACGGGGCATCAGCGAAAGTCCGCTGGCTTTGGAGAAGGAATGGGAATTCACGCCTGTGGTAAAGGAGGGCGATTTACTCACTCCCGGCATGATCATCGGCACCATTCCGGAAACGCAGAGCATCCAGCATCGTGTAATGGTTCCGCAGGGCATCTCCGGCCGGCTGCTGGAGATCCGCTCAGGATTACTTACACTGAAAGACCCTGTGGCAGTCATTGAGAATGAAAAGAAGGAAATAATGCGGATAACCATGGCGCACAACTGGCCGGTGCGCGTGCCGCGCGCTTACCAGAAACGCCTGGATTTGAACGAACCCCTGATCACCGGCAAACGGGTGATTGACCTGCTCTTCCCCATCCCCAAGGGCGGATCGGCGATCATCCCCGGCGGTTTCGGCACCGGCAAGACGGTTATCCAGCAATCGCTGGCGCGCTGGTCGGAAGTGGACGTGGTGGTGTATGTCGGCTGCGGCGAACGCGGCAACGAGATGGCCGAGGTTTTGAACGAGCTGCCCAAGCTGGAGGATCGCTCCTCCGGTATTCCGCTGATCGACCGCACGGTGTTGATTGCCAACACTTCCAACATGCCGGTGGCTGCGCGCGAAGCCAGCATATATATGGGCATCACCATCGGCGAGTATTACCGCGATATGGGCTATGACGTACTGATGCTGGCGGATTCCACCTCACGCTGGGGTGAGGCGCTGCGCGAGGTGTCCAGCCGCCTGGAAGAGATCCCTGGCGAAGAAGGCTATCCGGCTTACATGGCTTCACGCTTGTCGGAATTCTATGAACGCGCCGGGCACGTGAGTTGTCTGGGTGGCAATGCGGATAAGGAAGCCGGCGGCAGGCGTGAGGGATCCATATCCCTGGTGGGCGCGGTGTCACCCCCTGGCGGCGATTTCTCCGACCCGATCACGCAAAGCTCCATGCGCATCGCGGGTGTCTTCTGGGCCCTGGATTACGAATTATCCCGCCGGCGGCATTTCCCGGCCATCAACTGGACCAAGAGTTTTTCGCTGGTTGATCTCTCCCGTTGGTACCTGGAAGAAATCGCTGATGATTTTATCGTGTTGATGAAAGAAACCCAATCCATCCTGGGACGCGAACATGAATTGCAGCAGGTGGTGCAGTTGATCGGCCAGGATGCGCTTTCTGAAATGGAAAGGGAAGTGCTGTTGATCTCACGCATCCTGCGCGAGGATCTCTTGCAGCAGTCCGATACCTATGGCGTCGATGCGTTCTGCCCGCTGGAAAAATCCTACTGGATGACAAAAGTCATCCTGCACTTCCATGAAGCCGCCCAGGACGCCCTGAAAAAAGGCATCAGCTTGCAGGATCTGGAAAACGCCCAGGTGCTGCAGAAGATCGCCCGCATGAAAGAACAAAAACTGGATAATGCCATCGAGCGTTTGCAGTACCTGATGGAGGATATCGATATCGAGATCAGCCGCATCGCTGAAAAACTGGAGAAGACCAATGCACGAGGATGAGCACATCAATCGCCTGATCACAAAGGAATTCCGCACGGTCAACCAGATCCGCGGGCCGTTGATTTTCGTCGAGAGAGTGTCGGATATTGCCTTTGACGAAATGGTTGAAATCATCGATCCGTCAGGCAATTCGCGCGTGGGCAGGGTGCTGGAAATCGATAACAACGTTGCGGTCATCCAGCTATTCCTCTCCACTGAAGGCCTGGATATCACCCGCACGCGTGTGCGGTTTTCGGGTGATGTGATCCGCCTGAATGTCTCCCACGCCATGCTGGGGCGCATCCTGGACGGGTTGGGTGACCCGATCGACGGCGGCCCGGCCATCCTGCCCGAAAAACTGGAGGACATCAACGGTAAACCGCTCAACCCGGCGGTGCGCATTGAACCGAGTGAATTCATCCAAACCGGCATTTCGGCCATTGACGGCCTCAACTCGCTGGCGCGCGGCCAGAAACTGCCCATCTTTTCCGGTTCGGGCTTGCCGGGCAACGAGCTGGCCGCCCAGATTGCCGGGCAGGCGCGCGTGATCAGCGGCAGCGGAGACCAGGACGAACCTTTTGCCGTGGTTTTCGCGGCCATTGGCATCACGCACCGCGAGTCATCCTATTTCATCGAGCAATTCCGCTCGAGCGGCGCGCTGGAACGCACAGTCGTTTTTCTCAACCATGCCGATGACCCGACCATCGAACGCATCATCACCCCGCGCGCGGCTTTGACCGCGGCCGAGTATCTGGCGTATGAACATGGACTGCACGTGCTGGTGATCATGACTGATATCACCAACTACTGCGAAGCGTTGCGCGAGCTTTCCGTGGCGCGTGAGGAATTACCTGCCCGGCGCGGCTACCCCGGATACATGTATTCCGATCTGGCCAGCCTGTACGAACGCGCCGGCCGCATCGCAGGCCGCCCCGGTTCGGTGACCCAGTTAATCCTGCTATCGATGCCGGATGACGACATCACGCATCCCATCCCCGACCTGACCGGCTACATCACAGAGGGGCAGATCGTGTTGAACCGTTCACTCAACCAGAAAGGCGTTTACCCGCCCATCGACGTGCTGCCGTCGCTGTCACGCCTGATGAACGCGGCCATCGGCGAGGGCCATACCCGTGAAGACCACCGCAGCATGGCGGATCAGATCTACGCGTTCTATGCCGAAGGCCGCGACCTGGAAAAACTGGTGACCATCATCGGCGAAGGCTCGCTTTCCGAGCAGGATCGGCGCGTGTTGGAATTTTCCAAGCAATTCGAACGGCAGTACGTCGGGCAGGGTCATTCCAACCGCACCATCCAGGAAACGCTGGATTTTTCCTGGGATCTGCTCTCAAAAATCCCGGCGCAATATTTGAAGCGGATTCCTGAAGCTTACATCCGCCGGTATTACAAGAAATAGCATGGCTGACATTTCGAACGTCTCAACCACCCGCAATGAATTGATGGCGCGCAAGCAGCAGATCGACCTGACGCGCGCCGGGTATGACCTGCTGGATAAGAAGCGCTTGGCTCTGCTGCAGGAGATTCTGCGCCTGCAGGACGAGGTTGTGCAGCTGGCGGGCGAACTGCAAAACCTGACCTCGCAATCGCGGCACGCGCTGGCCAAAGCCGAAGCATTGGTGGGCGCGGCCGGGGTGCGCTCGGCAGCCAACGGAAAGAAACACGAAATCCAGATCGAACTGGAAGATTCCCTGCTGATGGGGTTGCATGTGCCTCACATACGACGCGAGAGCGCGCAGCGTGAATTTTACGACCGCGATATCTGCATCACGGGCACTTCGCCGGTGATCGATGAAGCGGCCGAAGCCTACGAGATGAACGTGGATGGCATGATCGCCCTGGCGGATGGCGAATTCCGTTTATCCAAATTAATGAAAGAGATCCTGCGCACCACGCGGCGGCTGAAAGCGCTCGAGCACATCGTCATACCCCGTTTACAGGCGG
>Ga0172371_10001835_pt1 | contig 33734 bp, 21 predicted proteins | sample Lak12m_FD_114543 | JGI IMG/M metagenome (GOLD analysis project Ga0172371, IMG submission 114543) | Freshwater microbial communities from Kabuno Bay, South-Kivu, Congo - kab_022012_12m | ecosystem: Environmental > Aquatic > Freshwater > Lake | place: Democratic Republic of the Congo: South-Kivu...
AAATGAACAATCCGGTCTTGCGCCGGATTTCCGCCCGCTGGTTGCCGGCCTGGATCGAGCGACTGGGCAAGGAAGGCTACATCGCCGCGAGCGCCAGCCAGTTACCCGTTAGCGAGAGTGAGTTGTTGGCTGCGGTAGGTGCGCGCTCCTTGTTGCAATTCCCGGTCGCCGGGCAGCACGGCGCTACGGGGTGTCTCGGGTTCGAGCAAATTAATTATGAGCGAGAGTGGAATAGCGATGAAATTGCCGCCTTGCGCACGGCAGCGGCCGCCCTGGCAAACACGATCGTGCGCGAGAACCTGTTCAATCAGTTGCAAGTGAACCTGTCTGAAACCGAAGCCCAGTACCAGGCCAGCGCGCAGATTAACTCGGCCAACAGCTACGAGGAAATCCTGACCATTCTGAGGCAATTCTCAATCCTGGGACACATCAACGCCGGGTATGTTTCGATCAACCTTTTTGATCGGCCCTGGACGCGGACTCTCCAGCCCGAGCGATTGATTCCGGTTTCGTTCTGGGCGGGTAAAGCGATCGCCTTTGATCCGGGCGAGGCAATTCCACTGGGCAATTTAATAACCGCTGAAGCCATGTTTAACGCCGAACGAACGACCGTGGTGTTCGATCTGGCTAACGACCCGCGCCTGGACAGTGAAGCGCGGGCGTTATACAGCGATAAAATGGGCGCGAAGAGCCTGATCAGCGCGCCTCTGAACACCTCGGGGCGCTGGATCGGGCAGATCATCGGGTTGTACAGCCAGACGACCGGTTTCACGGATCAAGAGATTCGCCGGTTGGTCTCGCTGGCCGGGCAATCGGCTGTGGCGGTAGAGAGCCTGCGCTTGTTGGATGAGACGCGCCAACGCAACGAAGAATTGTTGGCAATGAATGAAATCACCAGTTCGGTGAGTCGCACCCTGGACCTGCAGCAGGTCTTAAGTGAAATCTTACAGCGCGTGATTGCCATCATGGAGTATGAAAGCGGCTTGATCTCCATTGCTGAGCCTGGCACACATCACCCGCGCCTGGCTGTGCAATATAACCTTTCAGAGGCGATTGTCAGAGGCATGACTGAAAGAGGCCTCGATGGAACGACCTGCGACCTGGTATTCCAGACAGGCCAGACCATCTTTGCGCCGGATCTCCTCCACCTGCCCAAGGACCTGGAGGATTTTGCTCCACTATTACCCGAGAGTTGGCCCCACCAGGGCGTCTTGCCAGCTTTTGACGGTCCACGTTCAATGGGTTTCCGATCGTACCTGGGCGTCCCGCTATCATCCAAAGGCGTGCAGCTCGGCACAATCTGCTTGTTTAACCGGGTAACCCGCGCTACGAGCCCGGCGCGGATCAACCTTTTGGAAGCGATTGGTCAGCAAGTGGGCGTCGCTGTGGAAAATGCCCGGCTGTTCCAAAGCACACAGAATGCGCTGGGCGAGACAGAGCGACTCTATCAGGCCAGTTCGGAACTGAACGCTGTCAAGACATTTGACGATATTCTAGACCCACTGAGAGCTTTCACCATCCTGGCAAAAGCAGACAAGCTGGTGAGTTTAATGCTTTTCAGCAGCCCTCGAGGTCAGGAGGGGGAACAACCCGCAAGAAAATTGCCGGAATGGGTTATTCCAGCCGCTCAATGGAGCGCCCTGCCGGCAGAAAACCTTAGCCTAAAATACCCACTGGAACTGTTCGATGCGCCGCGCATCCTGTCGCCGTTGACACCCACCCTCATCGAAAACACAGCCACAGACCAACGGCTGAACGAACGCTTGAGAGAATTTTTGCAGGTAAACTGCCAGGCGCGCGGCATGGTGTGCGCGCCTTTGAACGTAGGCGGCGCATGGATCGGTTTTGTCTTAGGCGTTTACGGACACCCACTGCAAACGGACGAGACCGAACTTCGGCGGCTCTCGGCGCTTTCCAGCCAGGCTGCGATTGCTGCGCAAAACCTGAACAGCATTGAATTAGCCGAACAGCGCGCCCGAGAAGCCCAGCGGCGCAGCCAGGAACTGGCGCTGATCAATAATATCGTTACCGCAGTCACCAGTTCGCTCGACCTGCAACAGGGACTGGATATCGTCACTCACGAGCTGGCGCGGGCGGTCAAATCCTTCGCGGCCATCGCTTTATTGAACCCGACCAAACAATCATTGACCATTGTCAGCAACGCCCGGGCTGGCATTGATACACCAGCCACCATCGGTCTGGAAATTCCGCTGGCTGGCAACCCGCCCTATCGGGAAGCCATCGAAACGCGTCGTTCACAGATGGTCAGCCGTCCGCCAACTACCCGGCATACTGGACCTTTGCATGATATTCTTCGCAGAAGCGGAGCAAATCGCTTGCTTATCATCCCGTTATTGGGCGGAGCGGAGGCAATTGGCACAATCGAGTTGGCAATTCAAGAGGAACGCGAGTTTACAGAAGACGAAGTCCGCCTGGCCGAAAGCATCGTTTTGCAGGCAGCCACCGCCATCCAGAATGCCAGGTTATTCGAGCAAACCCAGGCTGTATTACAGGAAACCGAAGCGCTCTACCAGGCGAGCGCGAATTTACAAACCGCCAATAGCTATCCGGAAATCCTGAACACCCTACGGGCATATACGGCGCTTGGTAAACAACCCTGTACGGTAGACCTGGTAATCTATGAACGCCAGAGCAGCCTGAGGCGTTATTCGGGCCAACTGGGCATTTCAACCCGCAATAACTTGATTGCCCATTGGGAAGCCGCCGAAAAAAACCAGGGTCTGTGGGAAGAACGCATCAACTTTTCCGATCTGCCGATCATCGGCGACACTGGATTATTGCAATACAATACGGTGCTGGTAATCGAGGATGCGTTGAACGACCCACGGCTGGATGATCGGATGAGGGCCATGTTCTCCCAAATCTACCATGTGCGCAGCGCCATCTTCGCCCCTTTGACGGCTTCCGGGCAACGGATCGGCCACGCCAGCGCCTTCTTTGAAAACCCCACCAGCTTTACCGAAGAGGAAATCCGCCGCCTGGCTGCGCTGGCCGCACAGGCGGCCGTCGCTATTCAAAACTTGCGCCTGCTGGACGAAAGCCGCCGGCGAGCCAACCAGTTGCAAACCGCCGCCGAAATCGCCCGCGATACTTCCGGCACCCTGGCGCTGGATACGCTGCTGCAACGTTGTGTCAACCTGATCCTTTCGCGTTTCGGCTATTATCACGCATCAATCTTTCTATTAGATGAGAACGGGCAAAATGCCATCGTCCGTGAATCGACCGGCCAGGCCGGCGAGGAGATGAAGCGCAGAGGCCACCACCTGGTAGTCGGCGGTCAATCGGTGATTGGGCAGGTAACCCAAACCGGAAAACCGCTGGTCTTGAATGATGTGGATTCAGACGAAGCGCGCGGCGTCCACCGGCCCAATCCATTCTTGCCGCAAACGCGGGCTGAACTGGGCATCCCCTTGAAGATCGGCGATCTGGTAATCGGCGCGCTGGATGTGCAATCCGAACAGGCGAATATTTTCACCGAAGACGACATCTCGGTCTTACAAATCCTGGCCGACCAGATTGCTGTAGCGATGGATAATGCACGCTCGTATGAAATTGCCCAAAAAGCCATGGAAGAGATTCGCGAGGCCGACCGGCTGAAGAGCCAGTTCCTGGCAAATATGAGCCATGAATTACGCACGCCATTGAATTCAATTATCGGTTTTTCGCGGGTGATTCTGAAAGGTATTGATGGTCCCATCACCGAACAACAGTCTCAGGATTTAAACGCCATCTATAACTCCGGTCAACACCTGCTGGGCTTGATCAATGATGTGTTGGACGTGTCACGCATCGAAGCAGGAAAAATGGATCTCGCTTTTGAGGAGAACGTAAACCTGGCTGAAATTATACGCGGAGTGATGTCCACTACGGTCGGCCTGGTCAAAGACAAGCCGATTGAGCTGAAGCAACGGGTGCAGCCTGATCTACCTTTGGTGAACATCGACGCGATGAAAATCCGCCAGGTGTTGATCAATCTGCTCTCGAATGCGGCCAAGTTCACGGACGAAGGTAGCATTACGATTGAAGCCTTCAGCAGCGAAAGCCTGAGCGGGGAAGCCCAGGTGATGGTACGGGTCAGCGATACCGGCCCAGGTATTGCGCCGGAAGACCGGGTAAAACTCTTCCAGCCCTTCTCGCAGGTGGACGGTTCATTAACGCGCAAGACCGGCGGTTCTGGCCTGGGGCTTTCGATCTGCGAACACTTGATTCGGTTGCATCACGGCAAGATTGGATTGGAGAGTGAAGTAGGCCAGGGAAGTACCTTCTATTTCATCATCCCGGTGAATCAGCCGGTTGGAAAAGCTGAAAAACCGCCCGTCGAGCAGCCTGAAATCCCCAGCCAGTCACCCGCTCCGATAACCCAACCGGCTGTCGAATCGCCTGGCGAGTCAGTGATTTATCTCGGACCATCATTGAAAACAATCGCCGGTCAATCAGCCTCCCCATCAATTAGGACAGACGTCCCCCATCCTGCTGAACCTGTCCCACCGACTGAAACGACTCTCATTTCGTTTAAGCAAGAGCAGCCTCCTGAATCAGCCCCTCCGCCCAAAGAAGAAGCTTTTATTTTTCAGTTGCCGGACACCGGCGAACTATTTCCTACCAGCCATTCGCTCATCCTGGCTATTGACCAGGAACCACAGGTGATTGCACTCTACCGGCGTTACCTTGCACGCCAGAATTATTCGATTATCGCCATCACCGACCTGCAGGAGGCGGTGCGCGTGGCGCGCGATGCCCAACCTTTCGCCATCACTTTGGACGTAGCGATGGGCGACAAAACCAGCGCCGCTCCCCGCATGCGCGGCCGCTTGCCAGGAGTGACCCAGGCTGAGCCGGAGCAGGTCAACGCAGCCAGCCTGACCGGTTGGCAAGTTCTCGAAGCGCTCAAGAAGGAGCCTCAAACGCGCGATATTCCAGTCATCGTCTGCTCTGTTCAAGCGGAGGAAGAACGCGGTTTCCGCATGGGAGCTGCGGATTATCTGCTCAAACCTATTCTCGAAGAGGAATTACTGCAGGCCATCCAACGAATTAAAATTCAGAAATCGGCCGGACCGCCCAATCAGCCATGATCGAAGAACCCATCCACAAACCAAGCGCTATGCACGCAATCTGCCTGGATTGCGGATATGCGATGCATTATTCACCGGCTCTGCTGGCCTGCCCCAGGTGCAGTTGCCAGTGGCTAGAGGCCGAGTATGATTATCCGACCATCGGTAAATCCCTACCAGTCTTGACCAAACAGCGGACATTCAATCTGTGGCGCTACCGTGAGTTGCTGCCAGTCTACAAGCCCGATGCCAACCTGTATCTGGGAGAGGGCGGAACCCCATTAATTCGCGCGGCCAACCTGGGCGCCATGGTAGGCTTTCCCCATATTTTTATTAAAGATGAACGGCAGGGGCCAACCGCCTCGTTCAAGGACCGCCAGGCTGCCGTCAATATTGCAGCTTTGAAAGAAGCTGGCATTATGGAAGTAGTGCTGGCTTCAACCGGCAATGTCTCCATCGCCTTTTCGGCTTTTGCTGCCCGCGCCGGGATCAAACTGTGGGTTTTTCTGAACAGCCTGGTGCCATCTGAAAAGATGCGCGAGATCGCCTTGTACGGCACACAGGTGATCAAAGTTACCGCCACATATGACCAGGTAAAGAAGGTCGCCGCCGAATTTGCCGCCCAACGTGGGCTCTATCTGGAACGCGGCACACGCTCGATTCCCTCTGTGGAAGCAATGAAAACCATCGCTTTCGAGATCACCGAACAACTTCCCGAACTGCTGCCTGGCGACCCCGGCGCTGCGCCCTGGCGTGCGCCGGATTGGTACTTCCAATCTGTTAGCGGCGGTTTAGGGCCGTTTGGCGTTCAGAAAGGCTTCCGCGAGCTTCATCAAATGGGGTTGATCGAGCATATCCCAGGTCTGGCCTGCATTCAGGCGGATGGTTGCTCGCCGATGGTACAGGCCTGGAAGCAAGGTCTGGAGACAGCCGAGCCGGTTTTATCGCCGCGCACCCGTATCACTGTTCTGGCAACCGGCGATCCCGGTCGGACCTACACCCTGCTCTGCCAACGCGCCAAAGCTGGCGGTGGTGCAATTTTCGAGAGCGTCAGCGATGAAGACGCCTTCCGCGCCATGCACTTGCTGGCTAAGCTGGAGGGATTATCGGTCGAACCGGCTTCGGCGGTAGCTTTTGCCGGCCTGATCAAACTTGCCCGCGCCGGCGTCATCCAGCCAAACGAAGTGATTGTGGTCAACTGCACCGGACATACCATGCCCATTGAACCGACCATCCTCGGCGAAGGTTGGGCGCGGGATGTTGTCTTGCCCACTGCCCAACCCGCCGAAAACCTTATTCCTGGAGCGCCAACCTTATCCAGCGCCCAGGCGTCTTCGGAACAGGAGGGCTTACTGGCGGCATTGAGCCGGGTGACCGATGACCGCTTCCCATGCATCCTGATTGTGGATGACACCGAGGACGCCCGCCGCCTGATCCGCCGTATCCTGCAATCGCAGGGCGATTATCGGATCTCGGAAGCTGCTAATGGCCGCCAGGGACTCGAGTTGGCTTGTCAGGAGACGCCTGATTTAATCATCCTCGATTTGATGATGCCCGAAATGGACGGCTTCGCCGTGCTGGACGCCCTGAAAGACTGCCCGACGACGGCGCCTATACCGGTGATCGTCGTTACTGCCAAAGCATTGACCGCGGACGAGAAAAAGCGGTTGAGCGGTCGCATCCAATCGCTGATGCATAAAGGGGAATTTATGAGCGACGAGTTGCTTGAGGAAGTCCAGGCGCTGATCAAATTGTAAACTGACGAAAGGCTTTTAACCGTCAGGAATTCTAATCATGCCCACCCCCAAACCTCGCCGAGCCGCCAATGTGAAACGCAGCCAGGGTGTATCTTCCGCCCTGGCTTCCGCGTTCTTTCTGGGGCTGGCGCCGGTCTTCGGCCGGCAAGCGATTTTAGGCGGCTTGCCGCCCCTGGCGGTGGTCGCCATCCGCACCACACTGGCAGCGGCGTTGTTACTAATCATCATGCTGCTCTTCTACCGGCGCTACCTGTTTATCTATCCGGCTGGTCTGCTAGGCTGCCTGCTGGCCGGCTGGATCAACGGCTTCGGTTCGCTATTCTATTATTACGCCCTCAGCCGGATCAACGCCAACCTAGGGCAATTGCTCTATTCTCTCTACCCATTATTTCTGGTGCTGTGGCTGGCGCTAGATAACCAACCGCCCAGCCGCCTGACCATCCTCCGCCTCAGCCTGGTGCTGCCAGCCATCTATTTATTAATCCATGTAGAGGGCAGCCGGGTGGACCTGATCGGAGTGGGCGCCATGTTAGTCGGCTCGATGTTTTACGCGCTGCACTTGCCTTTCAACCAGCGTGTGCTGTACGATATGCCAGCGCCCACTGTGACGCTGTATACCTTGCTGGCGATGAGCGCAGTGGTGATCCCGCCCTTTCTGTTCTCCGGCTCGGCAGGCATTTCCGGCATCCCGCTCCACACCGGCAGCACACAGGCGCTGCTTGGCAGCCTGGTGCAAATCGGTTGGCCGGTGTTGGGTCTGACGCTGGTGACTTTCTTCTCGCGCCTGACGCTCTTCCTGGGCATCAAGCACCTGGGCGGTATGCAAACCGCTCTACTGGGTCTGAGCGAGTTATTGGTAGCCCTGACCTTCTCCTACTTCTTGCTAGGGGAAAGCTTCACCGTCACCCAATGGATTGGCGCGGCGCTGCTGGTGTCTAGCCTGGCGCTGGTGGGGCTAGACAAACAGCCGCCTCAAAAGACTTCGCCGGGAGGCTTTCTCAGCTGGCTGCGTCCGGCCGGGATGGGCGCGGATACCTGGCAGCCGCATGATTAACCACCGGTAAACGGCGCCAGATTAATGTATATTCGAGTTATTGTAGAGATAATCCGACTGCGTGTCAGGATACTCGGGCATATTGAGACCAGACGGTTGAACAGCGGGTAAGCCCAGAACCTGGCAGTAAAGCTCATTGATGCGGGCAGCAATGTTCTCCCAGGCGTACTGGCGGGCTTCTTGTAAAGCTTGCTGACCTAATTGATACCGCAAGTTTCCATCCTGAAGCAGCAAAGTCAGGCGGTCAGCCAGCGCCTGCGGCTCATCCACTGGCACAGTGTAACCGGTCACGCCGTCTCGCACCAGGAAAGCCAATCCGCCCACCTGCGAGGCAACCACCGGCGTACCGCAAGCCATTGCTTCTAGCGCGACCATGCCAAATGACTCATAATGCGACGGTACCACCACAGCCTCTGCCGCCGAATAATAATATGGAAGGGTATCCTGGCTGCGTTTACCCAGGAATGTCACCAGGTCGTGCAACCCGGCTTGTTCGCGCATTGCCTGCAAGCGCTTCATTTCATCATTGCGATTGCCTGGATCGGTGTCAACGTCGCCGCCGATCAAAACCAGGCAGACATAGACACCACGGGCGCGCATCAAGGCCAGCGCTTGGATCAGCGTATCTACGCCTTTTAGCGGTTCGATGCGCCCCACAAAGAGCAGGGATTTTTCGCAAGGCGGCACGCCGATTACTTCTTTCGCCTCATCCGGAGAGATCGGGTAAAAACGGCTGATGTCTACCCCAGGCGGGATGATGACTACTTTACGGGTATCCGCCTGGTATAACCATTGCAATTGAGCCAATTCGGCTGGAGTAGCCGCCACGATGCGGTCAGCCAATCGTAACACTTCGCGCTCGCCCGTCAACCGGTAATCACCCTCCGCCTCTTCAGGGGTGCGCGCTACGCGCTGTTTCATCAGACCCAACGTGTGAAACATATGCACCACCGGCGCATTCCATACAGTCTTCAGATCACAGGCCGCGACCCCCGACATCCAGTAGTGACTATGGATCAGATCATAGTGAAAGCCTTTTGCAGTGGCAAAATCGCACACGCCCTGAACGAATTGCGGCAGGTAATGCGACATCTCATACTTACTCATCGGCGTCTCCGGCCCAGCCGGCACATGCACTACCCGGTTGCCATAGCCCAGATCGTGTAGAACGTGCGGCACATGCTCATCCTGCGAACGGGTGAATACGTCCACCTGCACACCGCGCTGTCCCAGGTAACGGGTCAGCTCGCGTACATAAACGTTCATCCCCCCGGTGTCTTTCCCACCCAGGGTTGCTAACGGGCAGGTGTGGTAAGAAAGCATAGCAATGCGCAAAGTTGTACCTTATGCCTCGGTTTTTATCGCGTCCAACAGATAGGCTTCGCGAAGCTTGTCAATCGGGAATTTTTCGCCCGTGGTTTCGTCTCGGTAATACCAATATTCCCAACCGTTACAAGGCGCATTTTGGATAGCTCGACCAACCTGGTGAATCGAGCCAGTCGTACCGCCATAATTCACTGAACCATTCGCCAACACGAACGCAGTCACACTTCCTGTCCTACCAAAATAGAGCGTTTGTCCCGGTTTCACCCATCCCTTTTCTACCAGCGCGCCAAACGAAACGCGCGGTCGGTCGCGTTTCGTAGGCAAGGTAAAGACTTCCTCGGCCAATGATGCAGGTTGGATTGAGGCGATGCGTTCCCGAGCCAGTGTTATGTAGGTGGGGTCCCGTTCAATGCCAATCCAACGCCGATGTAATTTCTTCGCCACTGCGCCAGTGGTACCGCTGCCAAAAAATGGATCCAATACAACATCGCCAGGGTTCGAACTGGAGAGGATCACCCGGTATAAAATCGCTTCCGGTTTCTGAGTAGCATGCGCTTTTATGCCGTTGAGCTTGACCCTCTCTTTGCCTGTACATAGGGGTATTTCCCAATCGCTGCGCATCTGGAGATCGCCATTCAGCGATTTCATGGCATGATGGTTGAAAGTATAACGCGCCCCTTTCTGTTTCTGCGCCCAAATTAACGTTTCGTGCGCATTGGTGAAGCGCACGCCTCTGAAATTCGGCATCGGATTGGTTTTAAGCCAGATAATATCGTTGAGTATCCAAAACCCCAAATCCATCAAGATGGTTCCCACCCGGTAGATATTATGGTATGAACCAATTACCCATAACGTAGCTGTGTCCTTTAGCGCCCGTCTGCAGGCGGTTAGCCAATTGCGCGTAAACCGGTCATATTCCGCCAGGTCGCTGAATTTATCCCACTCATCATCAACGGCATCCACTTTCGTCATATTGGGACGCCATAATTCATTTTGCAGTTGCAAATTGTAGGGAGGATCGGCAAATACCAGGTCCACCGATTTTTCTGGCATCGAATTGAGTACCTCGATGCAATCGCCCTGGATGATCTGATCGCATACCAATTCCTCTGTCTCCATTCGCAAGTCCCTACAATTTCCTCGGCAACTCCTGGATTTTAGCAACGGCCCTTTTGGTCACAACAGGATTTTACCCCCATCCTGGAGGATTAAGCTAAAAAACAGCCGCAGATTGTGGAGATCTATCTGATTTTGTGGCACGATCACCTTGTCAAAATGTGAATTATATCGGATAATATACGTTAACTGTATATTATCCGATATAATTATGAATCATACCTCGCTTAAGCTTTTTGAGAATCTACCTTATTTCACTTTAGAGGCTTTTCGCCAAATTTCGGGAGATGCCCAAAACGGTTACCCGGCACGGATTGCCTTGTATCGCTGGGCGAAAGCAGGTCGTATCATCCAGCTTAAAAAGGGCTTCTACATGCATCGCAGCTTTTACGAGCAGCACCGCGGCGATCCGCAATTTTCGTCACTGGTCAGCGCCATCTTATTGCCTCAATCATATCTATCATTAGAATACGTATTGCAGCAACATAACATCTTGACCGAGGTAACTTACCCGGTCACTGCGGTAACCTTCAAAAACACCCGTTGTATCGAAAACTCACTCGGCGTATTCGCCTATCGCCATATCCGTCGCGATTTATATTACGGCTTCCAGTTCATGGATGCCTATGAAGTTCCCTACACCCAGGCTTCGCTCGCTAAAGCCCTGTTCGATTATCTTTACCTGCGCCCCTTACCAAATAAAAGCGGCAAGCAGCGTTACAACCTGGTCGAAGAATTACGCCTGAACCTGGATGATTTCCCCACTGCGGCGCAGGCAGAGTTTGCCAGCTATGTGGCGGCGAGTAACTCGCCTAAAATGCAACGGATCGAAAAAAACCTGGAGCAGCATACATGGCAACCCTGACCCAGACGATGCAAAATGTCTTGAGTGGTAAAAATCTGCTCCTGGCAATCGAAACCAAGCGCATCTTGATGAAGGAGGTATTACAAGCGTATGTATTGGATTTCATTTACAACCATCCCATCTACCGGCGTCTGAATTTCTATGGCGGTACCTGCTTGCATGTGGTATACGGTTTGAATCGTCTTTCAGAAGATCTGGATTTCGATAACCAGGCTGGCCTCAATCTGAACCAGCTCGCCCCTGATCTATTGCAGTACTTCGCGCGCTCATTTGCATATTCCGATTCGTCCACCAGCGCCCAGATCGGAGCGGGGGGAATCGTGCGGATTACGCTCAAATTCCCGCTGATGAATGCTTTAGGGCTATCTCCTCATCCTGGCGAAGCGCTACACCTAAAAGTCGAAGTCAGCGAACATGCCCAGGCAGTGGAAATCCAACATACTCCTGTGCTAGCCTACGGACGTAGCATGGTGGCTGCGCATTTCTCACTGAAAACAATGATGGCCTGTAAAATGCTGGCTTGCCTGGAGCGTAATTTTGAGCGCGGTCGCAGCGGAGTGTTGATCAAAGGTCGCGACTTCTATGACCTGTTGTGGTTCATGCAACAACGAACCCAACCCTTCGAACAAAAACTCGCTCAAGATGGACGGCAAGTCTACACCACTCGTTCAGCGATGCAAGCTCTGCAAGAAAAGATATCCCAGATCAGCTCCCGCGACCTGGCGGCTGATCTTTTGCCGCTGTTTGAATCGCGCTCGTTTATTGAAGCCTGGTTAGAAGCATTTCACGAGACTTTTGACCGGCTGGTCAGATTTTATATTTAAGCGCCATTGGCGTCGCTCAGTTTATATGTTAGAGGGTCCCCTATCTGGGCTGCATACCGTGATAATGAGATCATGCAAGCCTGTTTAACACTCAATAACTGCGCAGTCGGGTCTTCAAGAAATGCAAAATAAACAGCAGGATCAGGAAAAAGAAGACGAGTATGATGGCAAAGAGCATATAGGCGTAAAAAAAGCTATACGTCCTGCTAAAAAGGGTGATGTATTCGGTTGAAAACTCGCCCATCCAAAGCGTAACAAGATTGAACAGGAAAAACAGGGTAATGACCAACGCAAAACCCGACCAGGCCGAAGCAAGGTCGGACCCGCTGAGCTTCATGTGCATGCCAATCGAAAAGACCAGGTAGACAAAGACATAAAACCAAATATTGCTAAAATTTTCCAGGTCGAATAAAGCTGCAATGACCTGGAGAGCGTGTTGAAGCACATCTCCCAAGAAACTGCCCAAATTTTGGAAGGAGCTAAAAGTCTGGAATGAGATTTGGATGTCGCTAAGTGGGGCGAAAATTTCATTTCCCACCGTATAACGCGCCGCAAAGAAGATCACCAACGAACCCAAAATAATCGGACCAATTCCGATGAAGAAATTCCCGATGTTTTGGTACAGGTTGCCGGATTTATAGCGATGATGCACATATCCCAGCGTGCCATATTCATCCGGGCTGAATAATTTGATCTCGGCAATTTCGTGACCAAAGATCAGTGCGAAAATCGCATGCCCCAACTCATGGATAATCGTGCCAGGGGCTGTGAAATAGATAAAAAACCTGTCTCCGAATACATCCGAGGCGCGGTTACGGGCAAAATCCGAAACGAAGTTCATCACCAGCGCCAGGATTAAGCCCGGGCCAAGTAAAATAAACAGTTGGCTGAAAGTTGTAGAGACAACCAGGATCAGATAACCGGTTATGTCCGTAAGCATCGTTTCCATAGTATCTTTCGCCGCCATAAGGAAAATTTATGCTGTTAGAAATCTTCCTCAGTCAACCTGTTGCATGGACCAAAATTGTACGCCCCAGATATCTTCGCGTCAAGTAAATCATTCGCAGGAGGCTTTACCGGCCCCACATTACAGATTACACGCAAGAAGCGAATGTGTGGGACGACCGGAAGGCTGATCTGCCAGGATGATGTTGGCAGTCATGCGCGTGCCAGCAGGAGCAGGTTGCGCATGATATACTGACCACTCAAACGAACCAATCAACTTCTGTAAATAGCCAAAAGTTAGGTAAAATTGGCCTGTAAAAATAATAATAAGAACCCCACATTAGAAAGGTCTTTAAAGCATGGTTGATCGTTTAAAGTTGATAAATGATATGGCCGTGGATAACGGAGAGAAAATCGTCCTGTTGGTGATGGATGGGTTGGGCGGTTTACCGCTGGAACCGGGCGGCCTGACCGAATTGGAAACAGCCCGCACGCCGAATATGGACGCCCTCACCGCGCGCGCCTCGCTTGGCTTGAGCGAGGTGGTCGCTCCGGCCTTCAGCCCCGGCAGCGGGCCGGGTCACCTGGCGCTTTTCGGTTACGATCCGCTGCAATACCTGATCGGGCGCGGCATTTTGGAAGCCCTGGGGATCAACTTCCCCTTACAGATGAATGACATTGCCATCCGCGCCAACTTCTGCACGCTGGACGCGCAGGGCAACATCACCGACCGGCGCGCCGGTCGCATCCCCACGCCAGAATGCGCCAAACGGGTGGAAATCCTGCGCCAGATCAAAATCCCGGGCGTCGAAATCTTCGTCGAGCCAGTCAAGGAATATCGGTTTGTGCTGGTGCTGCGCGGCGAGGGGTTGGGCGCCTCGATCCCGGATAATGACCCGCAGCTCACCGGCGTCCCGGCTTTGCCGATCAAGGGCGAGGATACCGCCTCCGAAAAGACGGCCGCCATCCTGCGCCAGTGGTGGGCAGAAGCCAATAAGCTACTGGCGGATTATCCGCCCGCCAATAGCTGCCTGCTGCGCGGCATTTCGAAAGACCCGGGCATGCCGCGTTTCCCCGAAGTATTCAAAATGCGCTCGGCGGCAGTCGCCGTTTATCCAATGTACAAAGGCGTCTCCCGCCTGGTTGGCATGCAATTGATCGAGCATAACGCCGAAACCCCCGCTGAAGAATTCGAGGTAGTCAAACAACATTGGAATGAATTTGACTTCTTCTTTATCCACATCAAGAAGACGGATAGTTACGGCGAAGATGGCAAATTCGACGAGCGCGTACATGTGATTGAGAGCGTGGATGAGGCTTTGCCGATCCTGTTAGACCTCAAACCCAGCGTGTTGGTCATCACCGGCGACCACTCCACCCCGGCGAAACTGAGCCGCCATAGCTGGCACAAACTGCCGGTGTTGCTGGCAGCCGACTCGGCCCGCTTTGGCTCTGAAACCAAATTTGGCGAGGCAAGCTGCATCACTGGAACTTTAGGCGCGATCCATCATATGGATATCCTGCCGCTGGCGCTGGCCCACGCCATGCGCCTGGGCAAATACGGAGCATAGTTTGCGTCCAGGCCGACAGGCTGCTGGAATAATCCAGTGGCCTGTCAGCATAGAAGCAAAACACCCATGAACCGCATCAATTCGTTGACCAACCTGTGGGAGAACATCCGCGAAGCTGACTTGCGCCCGCTGCGCGAACAGGCTTTGCTTGGCGCGCGCCTGGCGATCGTCGGCCAGCCCGGCTGCGGTCGCTCCACCCTGGCCGAGCAGATGCGCCGAGACCCGAATCGCCCGCAGCTTACCAGCGACGCGCCGGTTTTGGTACTAGATCTGGAGAACGCCGATCAAGCCAACGGGGCCGATTTGATCATCCTAATGCTGGACTCGCGTAAGCTGACAAGCAAGCGTGAACAAGAACAGGCGCGCCTGTGGCGCAACGCGGGCAAGAAGCTGCTGGTCTTTATCAACCAGTTTGAGGTCCAGGCCGGTCAAGTGGCCGTCAGCCCCTGGGCTAGCGGCAGCGGTCAACGCGTGGTATGGGGGTCGCTGCTTGATCAACGTTTCCTGTTGGAGCAGTTTGCGCCAGCCATGATTGATAGCCTGCCAGACCTATTGTTAGGTTTGGGCAGGTACTTCCCGCTTTTCCGCATCCCAATTGCCCGTTACCTGATAAACGAGGCTTGCTTCTCGAACGCCGCGTACGCTTTAAGCACCGGCCTGGCCGAAATCGTGGCTGTATTGGATATCCCGATCACCATCGCCGACTCGATCGTCCTGACCAAATCGCAGGCTTTTCTGGTCTATAAACTTGGCCTGGCGTTGGGCTACTCCACTCGCTGGCAGGACTACCTGGCAGAGTTTGGCGGTGTACTGGGTGGGGGCTTTATCTGGCGACAGATTGCCCGCTCGCTGGTGGGATTGATCCCGGTCTGGGGGATTGTGCCAAAGACTGGCATTGCCTACGCCGGCACTTACGTGGTCGGGAACGTCGTCCTGCAATGGTACCTGACTGGTAAACACATTTCGGGCAGGCAGATGCAGCTACTCTACGCCCAGGCGCGTGAGCGCGGCAAGATCCTGGCCGGTAACCTGCTCCGGCGCATGCCCAAACCGCGCCTTAAACTTCGCCTGCCGCAACGACCGCTCCGGTTATTGCCAGCGCCGCGTAAAGCGCAGACGCGTAAGGCGCAGAAATGTTCAAAGTGCGGCAAGACCAGCGCCAGGGATGCCAGCTTCTGCCAGTATTGCGGGCAGCCTTTCGAACAGGTTTGATAGACCTTGCAAATGTTAGCGCGCGCAGCGAAAACCCAGATCGTCGCGTTTTTCTTCCAACAAAAGCATCGAACGGGCAGTGACCTGCACAGCATACCTGCTGAATAAGCGCCACGAACCGCCGCGCACGACATGCATAAATGAGCTCTGCGCCTCGCTGGAAGTCCATTCCCACACATTCCCGGCCATATCCCACACATCGTATGGACTGCGCCCGGCAGGAAACTTGTCCACCGGCGTGACACCGCCTATGTGCGAGTCGTAATTATTGCAGAATTGGCCTTCTTGCCAGGCCTCGCCCCAGGGATAGGGCTTCCCATCTACCCCGCGCGCAGCTTTCTCCCACTCATCTTCACGCGGCAGGCGACATCCGAACCATTGGCAAAAAGCCACGGCATCATGCAGGCTAACCCCTGTTACCGGATATTTGCCTTTACCCAGCGGATATTCGCGCCCCTTCCAATACTCTGGCGCGGCCTGAGAAGGGTTAGCCGCTAGAAAAAAGCGGTATTGTTGGTTCGTGACCGGAAAGCGGGCGATCTCGAAAGCGGGCAGGAAAACCTTTCTCAATTCTTCGCCAAAAAGAAACTCACCCGCTGGAATCGTGATCCATTCGATCCGAACTGCTGTTTTACGAGAAGTCGGGGCCGCTCGCGCGTTAGCCGGTCGGGACCCTGGCATGGTAGGGCTTTGTTGAGGTATTGACCCAGCCGGCGATACTCGCTGGCTGGACGGCTTTGAAAGGTGTGGCTGACTGGCGACCTGTAGAGCAAGCGGGCGCTGCAAAGCCTGTTTGAAATCGGCAGTGGTGGGAAAACGGTCGGTTGCCAATACCTGCATACCGCGTAAAATGGCCGCCTCGACATGCAAGCTAATCGAACCGTTAAATTTGCGCGGCTGCTCTAATACCGCGCCGGTGACGCGCTCGATGCTTTCTGGAGGGCGTGTTCCGGTCAGCAAGTGATAGAGGGTAGCAGCCAGAGCATATTGGTCTGTTTGGGCGTCGGTAGTACCATGCCCATATTGCTCCACCGGCGAATAGCCAGGTGTGACAGCCCGCGCGGCCATGGTGGTGCGTTTATCAGGGTCGTAAATCTTGGCCACACCGAAATCAACCAACATCGCCCGGTTGGTTGGCGTAACTTTGATGTTTGCCGGTTTGATGTCGCGGTGGATGACGGGGGGTGTCTGAGTATGCAAATAGATCAGCGCGTCACAAATCTGCACAATCCATTCCAGCGCCTTCTTTTCCAGCAAGGGTTGGTTGACGCGGTCCAGCACATCCTGCAGATCATAGCCCTCAACATACTCCATGACCAGATACTGACCTATGGCTGGTTGGAAGAAGTAATCAAACACACGCGGCAGATTAGGGTGGCACAAACCGGCCAGGATTTGCGATTCGCGCTCGAACTGGCGTTGTGATTCCTCCCAATAGTCCAGATTCTCCTTGAGCGCGCAAACTGATTTAAGACTCATGTCTTCGGCGCGGTAAATTGTAGCAAAGCCGCCCTGCCCGAGTTGCCGGATGATGCGATACCGCTTGTTGATGATTTGGCCTGGCTGGAGTGGCATCTGACTCCACTCGGGTTATTGAACCCGAATCACGACCACGCTGATGTTATCTTCGCCCCCGGCCTCGTTGGCCGCCTCAACCAGTTCCTGGCAGGCTTGCTGAGAATCCTCTGCTTTTTCGATTATTGTGAGCAGCTTGCGTTGGCTTTTCACCATCTCCCATAAACCATCGGTGCAGAGTAAAACAGAATCGCCGGAAAGCAAGGTCTCGCGAAAAACGTCAACCTGCGCCGGCCCTTTTTGGCCTAAGAACCGGTAAATCATATTTCTTTGCGGGTGAGAATAGATATCCTCCGGCAAAATATGCCCCTCCGCCACCAGGTTTGCGACCAGAGAATGATCGCGGGTAATTTGGGTCAGTTCATGGTTGCGGATCAAGTAGGCCCGGCTATCGCCCACGTTGGTAATCACAGCCTGGTCGCCGCGCGCGGCCAGCATGGTTATAGTTGTTCCGGCATTGGCGGCCTGGTTGGGCTTATGACGAGCATAGTCATACACCACGCTGTTAGCTTTTTGGATGGCAGATTGCGAGAGGCTTTCGATGTTCACCTCAACTGGAACCGGAGAGACAAAAGTACCCTGGCGGACTGCTTCGATGTCGGCTTCTCTCAACACCAGTGTAGCCCGTGGGTCTTTAGTCGAAAAGAGCTCGCCGAATTCTAGCTTGACAGTTTCCACCGCCCAGTAACTGGCATATTTTCCGCCCATATGGCCGCCCATACCATCACAGACCATGAATAGTCCTACCGGAGGGCGATTTAAAGCCGTATATACTTGCGACCAGACACAGTCTTCATTTTCCTCACGCACGCGTCCTGTATCTGTCAAACAGGCTGCTGTTAACGAGACCATGGATTTCCTTCCAGATTCAGAATGACGGGTAAATTTTATCACGGCTTGGGTATTATCGCCTGTCGCCCTTTGACGGTTTCATGGCCCCCAACTGGGTTGCCAGTCGTCGTAATGATTATTGGTAATCTGAGTCACTTGAGAGCCATCTAGTTGCATAATGAAAATTTCGTGGTCGCCATCGCGCGATGATGAAAAGGCCAGCCATTGCCCATCCGGAGAGAAACACGGCGCGGTGTTGTTGCCGCCTTGCGTCAGGCGGATCATTTTGCCAGATGCCGCCTCCACCAGGTAGATATCCCGGTCGCCACGCGGCCCGGCATAAAACGCCAACCAGCGACCATCTGGCGACCAGTTACTGCGCCCACCGATGCCCTGCACGCCGCTTGTTACCTGGCGAATATCGCCGCCTTCTGCATTCATCGTGAAAAGTTCAACATACCCATCCCGAGCAGCGGCGAAGGCGATCCTTTTTCCATCCGGCGACCAGGAAGGATCAATCTCATTCCACTGCGCATCCGTTAATGGACGCGCCTGGCGGTCGTCCAGATTCATGATCCAGATAGACGAATCGCCGCCGGTGAACCTGGCAGCGAATGCCAAATGCTTACCGTCAAGCGAGACATCCGGCGCAGATACGCTACCCAATCCATCGGTAAGTTGTTGTTCGTCATCCAATGCCAGGTAGCGCAGATAGATCTCGAAAAGTCCGCTCTGGTTCGACGCAAAAACAATCCGCAAGCCGTCCGATAAGAAGGAAGGATAATAGTCATTGACTTTACGCTCAGTTAAACGTTTCCAATCACTGCCATCGGCATTCATTAAACACAATTGGTTATATTGCTCAATGGTGCAGGTAAAAACTATCCGTCCGGCGGGGATTTGCGCTGAACTTTGGGTAGGAGGTGCGATAGTCTGGGTCGGTTGATCAACCGTCCAGGTCGGCGCGGGGCTTGCCGTTGACGGCCAGGACGTGGGGGACAGAGTCGGTGATACAACCTGACTCTGGATGGGACGCGCCGCCGTACTGCTAACCTCAGTAGAAACCGTAACTTTCGAAAAAGCTACCAACCCGCGCCACAGCAATAGGCCGATCATAACGATGACCACGAGCCCCCATTCGACCGCCACACTCAGCAACCAAAATCGTGTGACTTGCCGAGATGCTGGCATAAGCGTCTCAATCTCACAGACAGCGTCTTCGTTATCGTATGAATCGCAACCACAGCCACCCCCCAATAACCGCTAAAGTTGCGCCGCCGATCAAAACAGCCAGGATGATGATTAATACGCTTCTGGTAGGCCGTTTGCTGGATTCTGGCGTCTGGCTGGCGCGGAGTTGCTCTTCTTCAACCATTGAGCCAATGGAATGGGCGGAAACGGACTGGGTTGGAACCGGCTTCCCGTCCGCCTGTACAGATGGAATTAGAGAAGAGTGTGGGTCGGGCGTCAGCGCTTCCGAAATAAATGGCGGTTGAACCGTCCATCTGGGAACCGGCGGTTGTGACGCGGTAGGGGGCAGTGTGGGCTTTTCTACCACCGGCGGTCTCGAAATTGACGGCGGTTGGGGCAGCCATGCGGGTACAAACGGCCCGACGCTGGCTGGCGTTTGATCAGGCGGATGCAGAATGAAAGGGGCGGGAGTCGCCGGTACAGCCGGTTGTTCCGGCGCGATGGACGCGGGTTGAACGGGGGGGTGGATTGGCTCTACTGAGGCGGGCGGCTCAGGTAGTGTTGGCGGCGACGCGGGTTTGGGCGAAGCAGGCGGTTTAAGCGCGCCGGTGCGCGGCACAAGGCTGCCAGTTTGCGACAATCTGCCGGTTGTCGCTGGCTTTAGGACAGGGGGCGTTTGAGCAGAGCTTTCAAAAGCTGGCGGACCTCCCGCGGCGGATGGATCATCTCCTTCCAGCGCATCCAACAACTCCATCGCTTTATCGAATCGCTTTTCAGGTTGCTTATTCAAACAACACATCAGCGCAGCTTCTACATTAGCCGGGACAGACGAATTCAGCCGGCGTAACGAAGGCGGCGCCAGGTTGAGTTGTTCCCAACTGATCCGTTCGTTGAGTGAATTGCCTGCTTTCGCGTGTTCTCCTTCAAAGGGACGCTTACCGCCAGTCAGCATTTCAAACAAGATAATCCCCAATGCATAAATGTCTGATTGAGGCGTAGGAGGTTTGCCACGAATTTGCTCCGGCGCCATGTAAACGGGCGTTCTCAGAATATGCACGCTGGATGAAGCGGATAGTTCGACCAACCGTTTGATGCCAACATCTGACGCCAACACAGTTCCTCTGCGGTGGAGTAAGATATTAGCCGGTTTCAAATCCCCGTGTGCTACCCCCATCTGATGTACATAGTGCAACCCGGCGCATACAGGACGCAGGATAAACATGGCTTGCGTTACCGATAAGGGGCTTTTGATCCGCGGCAGCTCAACCGCCAGGTTGCTGCCGTCAATATAATCTTGCAGCAGAAACGCCAGACCCTCCGCCTGTTCCAGACCGTAAAAACCGACAATGTAAGTGTGCTGCAATTGGATCAGCGTTTGTTGATCGCGCTGGAAATTACTCAGGAATAACCGGTCATTAGCCAGGTCGAGATTAAGCAATTTCAATGACAAATGGAGCGCCCGCTGGCGATCCCAGGCCTTATAGACATCGCCGATACTGCCATGCCCCAGCAATTGCTGTAAATTGTACCGTCCTGCCAGCCAGCGACCGGTTAGATTCTCCATCATTTACTCCGTGATCCTATTTGCCTATTTCAGCGGCATGAAACACCACCTCATCCTTACCAGTCAATTTCTCCTCCACTTTACGGACGACCAATTCCAGGTGTGCGGGGATCGCAACATAATCCAGGTCGTCTGCCGGGACGGTTAATACCGGACACAGGCTGAAACGAGCAATCCAACTTTCATATAGATCATTCAACTGGTGTAAATATTCGGCAGTAATCTGTCGCTCATAATCACGACCTCGCAAGCGGATGCGCTCCTGCAGAGTTGGTATGGAAGCTCTTAAGTAAACCACCAGATCTGGGGGAGGCAAAAATTCGATCAAAACCTGATACAGTTCCCGGTATGAAATGTAATCTCGTTCTCCAATCGCCCCCTGGCGGAAAAGGTTATGAGCAAATACTTCTGCATCTTCATAGACACTGCGATCCTGTATTGCCGAACTGGGATGGTCAATCATTTGGCGGTGGATGCGCAGCCGGCGCGTGAGAAAGAAGATTTGCGAGTGGAAAGCCCAGGCGCGCATATCACGGTAAAAATCGGCCAGGTAGGGGTTTTCACCCACTGGCTCATAAAATGGTTTCCACCCCAGGCGGTCAGAAAGCATTGTCACCAGCGTGGATTTCCCTACACCGATATTTCCAGCTATAGCTACGAATTTTTTCACCGGTCTGCCTCCAGATAAGCAACAGATTTTCCCGCCCGATCATTCATCACGATTACCAGGTGATGCCTGCGCCGCCAATCGGCGACGCGGATCAGACGCAAGCAATTTTCCAGACCGGCCTGGTCTGGTAGGAAACTTGCCAGTTCGTTGGGCTGGTTATAGAAGAATTCGCGCCTGAAGAGGGCGCTCTGGTCATCCAGGTCCACCGCCAGTGGGTAAATATTCGCCTCAAGCAAATCTTGAAAGAAATGAGTTCCAAAGGATGGCTCTGGGGCGGGGCCAACCCCACTGCCAGTTAACTCAACCAGCGCGCGGGCATGGTAGATATCGGCATAGCCGATCTGGATTCCCAGGTCAGGCGTTGAAGTGCCCCAACGGCCAGGCCCTACACAGATGAAACCATCCTCTTTCAGCATACTGTTCAACTGGCTGATCGCCCGGCTCAATCCTGTCCGGGCGTTGGCGGTTGGCAGGGAAAAATAGCCCTCTGGAGAAATAAAGATCACGTATTGGATTTCGTCAATCCGTCCTTCCGGCGCGATGCAGGAGGTGGAAAAAATAATATCTTCCTCCGCCAGGTTCTTCGGCAAGGTAACTTCGCTATCCTTCAGATGGCTTTGTGGCCGGCATTGTAAAAGCGTAATCTCGATCCCCGGCTTGAGCGATTCGGTGTCAGTGATCCGCAGCGTAAACTCGGTATCCACCGGTGAGAAATAGTGTTTCTCCAAGATTTGTAGCATCTTGCTCATCCGTTTCGCCAGCGGAGTGCGACGCAGCAACTCGTCAAAAGTGACGACCAGTTTCTGGTTACTTCCCGCAGACGGTATTGTTCGCAAGGGAGCAAAATAATCGCCCTCGTCCACCTGGGCTAAAAACCGCAATGGTGGATAGCGCGCGTCCAAAACCTCGTTCACCGGCCGGGTTTGGAACAGGTTATCTTGCAAGTCTATCAGGTCAACAAACTGCTGGGAATACAACCGGATTGATTTCGCTGATGATTCTGGGCGGAGCAATGGATGGCTGAGCGCCACCAGGCGCGGATAATCATTCCCCACCCGGTCCACCGCGCGCGTGCCAAGGCCCCAAACCAGACGTAAAAAGCCATCATCACGGCGAATCTGCGGCGACCAGCGGTATAAATTGCGGCTGAAGGCCACACCGGCGGCATGAGGCAAAAAATAACGACCGAACTGCTCGCCCTGCACAACCTGGATCAAGATCGCCATGCGCTCGTCATAATCTTGCAAACTTTTGGAGCGTCGGTAGAGCAAGGCATCCGGGTTTAACATACTGGCATAAATGCGGATGATCGCGCAGGTCAGATCCCTCAAGTTCTGCTCTGGATCGCCCTGGTTTGGACAAAAATAGCTTTCGTATTTCCCGGCAAACGAAGTGCCAAAGTTGTCTTCTAACAGGCTCGAAGAGCGCACAATCAACGGCTTTCTGCCAACCTGATCTAGCAGCGCTCGAAAATGGTCCAAGATGTCTTCAGGAAATTCCCCATTCAGGAATTCTTCCTGGATGTGCGAGTAATCTGCATAAATCTGTTCTTCTAGCTTATATTTCTGGTCATTCCAGAGCATCAGACCGTTCAGCGCCATGAAGATATAAGTCACATCCGCGCCGAGGTAATAACTTTCAGGCAGGTTCAGGCAGGCGCGAATTTCGTCATCGCCCTCTTCAACCAGTATCCGCCGGGCTAACAGCATACCTGCCGCCTTGCCGCCGATCTTTCCCTGCCCAATTTTATGCGCCCGGATTTCGTTCAAATCGGAGATCGTAAACCATTCTTTAGCGATCTTCACGTAGGCCAACTGGTCGCTGATCAAAGTGCGTATCAGCACGACCTTGATCTCCCGCAAACGCGCCTCATGTTTGCTGCGCTCTGCCGGCGGCATTTTTTCAATCGCCATGGCTTGCTCAAAGAGCATATTCTGCGGGGCCAGTTCAGGGTTAAAAGAGACTGGCAGATCGCTCCCATCTGCGCCACGCTCGTTTAAAGTCGTGCGGACGATCTGCTCAAACAAGTCAAAGGGCAGATTATAGGCAAAGTAGAAATCTGTCAGAGCTTCACGCACATGGGCCAAACGCTTCTCCCAGATCTCCGGCGGCTCCTCCATAAATGGATCGTGTAAGCCTTCCAGCGCCTGGGAACGGATAGCCTTTTCGCGCGTTTCTGTTTCAAAAGCATTCGCGGTGATGATGCCCCGCGCAAACAATTCGCGTCGCATGCGCGCCCGAATTTGTGTGCTCAGAATGGGGTACTGGGCTAACGAGAGATAAATATATAGCGTACGGTCCGAGGGAGCAAGTGGGAGAGTCATCGCAGTGGCTCCCTGGACCTTTTTGAGCGAATGAACAACTAACTCCCCAGATGCATCGGCATAATCACGTGCAAGAAATCAGCCTGCCCGTCAGGGGCGCCTACCGGGCGCAATACTCCTGGTAAAGTCTCGGCCGAGGTTTCTAAAACAACGTTGGGGGTTTTGATCACATCCAGCACTTCGCGCAAGAAGCGCACATTAAACGCAATCAGCAAGGCAGGGCCTTCGATGCTGGCCTCGACCACGTTCTGGTTGAAACCAGTCTCTTCAGATTGGCCGGAGATTTCCACGCTTCCCGGGCGCAACTCGCCGCCGCCAGGAGTGATATTCAACCGGGCGATGTGTGAACCTTCGCGGGCAAAAATTTCAGCCTGCTTGCAAGCTTTCAAAAATGCAGCCGTCGCCAGAATAGTGCGCGTTTCGCAGCGGCGTGGGATGATTTGCTCGAAATCTGGGAAAGTACCTTCTATTAATTGTGAAACCAACTCAACGTCGCTTAAGCGGAAAACGACCTGCCCACGACCAGACGGAATCGCCATTTTCAAGGTTTTATCGCCGTCTCCTGCAATCCGCGCCAGCTCACTCAAAGCGCGTGCGGGGATTACCGCTGATAACTTGCGCGCCGCAGGAGAGGAGAGCCGTCCCTTGCGCACCGAGAGACGGAAACCATCCGCTGCCGCCAGGGTAATCTGGTCCTCATTCACCGTCATCAATACACCAGTCAGAATCGGACGGGCGTCATCTGTGGAGGCGGCAAACACCACTTGCTGGATCATCTCTTTGAAATCTACCACGTTGATTTCAAGGCTTTGCGAGAAATCTACCACCGGCATGGGCGGAAATTCTTGCGCATCAATACATTTCAGGTCCGTGTTCGAGGCGCCGCTTTTCAGGTTGAGTGTCTGAGTCCGAACTGTCAACGACATATCTACTTGCTTATCGTTTAATGCGCCCACGAGATCGGAAAAAGTGCGCGCCGGCACTGTAGTAGAACCCTCATCCTGGATTTTCGCCCCAATCCAACAAGTAATGCCTAATTCCAGATTGGTCGCGGATAACCTCAACCGACCCTCATCTGTGGCAACTAAAATATTAGCCAACACAGGCAATGTGCTGCGTGGAGACACAGCACGAGAGACAACACTCAATCCACGAGCCAGGTTTTCTTGCAAGACGGTAACTTTCATGGTGGCGGTCCTCTCCTCGAATTTTGTTAAATTATAAACGAAAACGGGGTGTCTTTCAGATATTCCTCCGAAAAACACCCCGTAAAACCTCACGAATTCGAGATTAGATCCAGCCGCGCAGTTCCATCGCGGTCACTACCCGCTTGATGGCAACCATATAGGCTGCATCGCGCATGTAGACTTTCTCGCTTTCGGACATTTCTAGCACGCCGTGGAATGCCTGGGTCATCTTGGTATCCAGACGTTGCAGCACTTCTTCCTTCGTCCAGTAGTAGTTCATATCATTCTGGACGCTTTCAAAATAGGAAGTCGTTACGCCGCCGGCATTGCACAAGAAATCGGGGATAACGAAGACATTGTTCTGCTTAAAGACATCATCCGCTTCGGGCGTGGTGGGGCCGTTGGCGCCTTCAGCCACAATCTTAACCCGGCTGCTGACATGCTTCACGGTTTCAGCGTTGACCTGTCCTTCCAAAGCGCCTGGGATCAACACATCTACGTCCTTCTTAATCCAGGCTTCGGCGTCTTCGATGATATACCCTTCCTGACGGGCTTTGTTTTTGTCAATAGCGCCGTACTGATCAGTAATGGTCATCAAGAAACGCGGGTTAATGCCATTCGGATGCGAAACGGTGTAAGGGGTCTTGTCTGCGCGATCCCAGTAGGATACGCAAGCAACCTTGCCGCCCAGCATCTCAATAAAGCCAATTGCCGCATATTGTGAAACATTGCCAAAGCCCTGGATAGCTGCGACGCACTTCTTCGAGTCCATCTTGAGGTGCTTCATGGCTTCGCGTACAGTGTAGATGACGCCATAACCAGTTGCTTCTGTGCGACCCAGAGAGCCGCCGCTGCCAAGCGGCTTGCCGGTAATGACGCCAGGCGTGAATTGGCCGACCAGCTTGGAATATTCATCCATCATCCAGCCCATCATCTGCGGAGTTGTGCCAACATCCGGCGCCGGGACGTCCTGGCGAGGGCCGATGTTCTTCCACATGCGCTGCACCCAACCACGGCACAGTCTTTCCTTTTCAGAAACAGTCAGCGTAGACGGATCAACCGGGATGCCGCCCTTACCGCCGCCCAATGGGATGTCTGCTACGGCGCACTTCCAGGTCATCCACATGGCCAGGGCGCGCACAGTATCCAGGGTTTCCGCCGGATGGAAGCGAATGCCGCCTTTGTTTGGGCCACGTGCATCGCTGTGCTGGACACGGAAACCAAAGAACAAACGGATAGAACCATCATCCATGCGCAGGGGAATTTCAAACTTGTATTCGCGGGCAGGCCAACGCAAGATCTCGGCTACCTGCGGATCGAGTTTCAACTGCCCAGCCACATGGTCAAACTGTCGCTGCGCCATTTGAAAAGCATTAATTAATTCTGTCATGCGGAACTCTCCTTATTATAGTTTTTTGATACAAGATATTGGCGTAAAATAAGCGGGCGCTCCTGTTCAAAGCCCGCTCCACTCGTTCAATCGTTTCAAGCCCTGCCAAGTCATCATGGGTTATCCTGATTGTGATCTGAGGTTAGCAGATGCCAGACATCTCGTCAAGGGAAATGCAGCACCCTAACCACGTGATAAATTTCACTTTTTACCGGTCAACTCGCGAAGCTGGCTCACTTTATCTTCTTCTCTTGCAACTTTTGCTCTAATAACTTCTGTAGGAGCGCCGGATGCGCCTGCCCATGAGCCAACCGCATCACCTGGCCGAATAACCAGCGCGCAACCGTCTCTTTTCCTTCCAGGTAAGCAGCTACCTGGGCCGGGTTTTCAGCCAGGATTTGCGCCGCCATTTGTGAAAGTACCTGTTCGTCCGCAATCTGCTCCAGGCCACGCTCTTTGACAATTGTCTCAGGGGTTTGTCCGCTTTGGAACATCTCTGCCAACACGCTTTTCGCAGAAGTCTGGTTGATTGCGCCTTGCATCACCAGGCGCGCCAGGTCTGCCAGGGACTCGGGCGCGATCCTGGTTTGTTCAATACTCAACCCGGCCTGGTTCAGTAGGCCAAACAAATCACCGCTGATCCAATTGGCGATCAACTTGGCAGGCGTCTGTGGATCCGATCTCACCGCCTGCTCAAAAAAATCTGCAACTGGCAGATCCTCGATCAATACGCCTGCGTCATATTTGCTTAGTTGATATTGCGCTTGAAACCGTTGCAACCTGGCGGCGGGTAATTCAGGCAAAGCAGCTTGAACGGCTTCCAGCCAACCCGGCTCGATAACCAGGGGAGGCAGGTCAGGTTCCGGAAAATAGCGATAATCGTCCGCTTCTTCCTTCACGCGCTGAGTGACTGTAACTCCGGCGACGTCATCCCAACCGCGCGTCTCTTGCACCACGCGTTGCCCGGCGCGCAGTAATTCGCTTTGGCGTTGGACTTCGAATGCCACTGAACGTTCTAATACCCGGAAGCTATTCAGGTTTTTAATTTCTGTCCGCGTGCCAAGTTCTTGACTGCCGACCGGTCGCACAGATACATTCGGCTCAATCCGTAAGACGCCTTTTTGCATATCGCCAGAGTTGACCCCCAGGCAACGCAAAAGGGAACGGAGAGCCATTGCATAGGCGCGCACTGCCTCAGGCGAGTGCAGATCGGGTTCAGTGACAATTTCCAACAGTGGCACCCCCGCCCGGTTGAGATCAATCAGCGAGTAGTCTTGCTCTGCCTGATGGACATGGGTCAGCTTACCAGTATCCTCTTCCAGGTGAACGCGCCGGATACGCACAGTTTGTTCGCCTGCCGGGGTATAAATTACCAACCGGCCATTGCGCGCCAGCGGTTGTTCATACTGCGAAATCTGGTATCCCTTCGGCAAATCGGGATAGAAATAGTTCTTACGGGCAAAAATACTGACCGGCAGAACCTCACATTCCAACGCCACAGCGACGCGTAGGGCATATTCCACAGCGCGTTGGTTAAGCACAGGCAAAACTCCTGGCATTCCTGAACAAACCGGGCAGACCGCGCTATTGGGTTGCGCCTGGGTTGTATCCACAATCGGGCAGGCGCAAAACATTTTCGATTGCGTTTCTAGCTCGGCGTGGACCTCTAAACCGATTACGGTTTCGAATTGCATGTGCGTCTCAATTAACCGTATCGGCGCATGAACTTTTCCATCCGGTGCAACGCCTCTTCAATCCGTTCATAGGCGGTCGCATAAGAACAGCGCACAAAACCCTCCCCGCCCGCGCCGAAAGCAGATCCAGGCACCACTGCCACCTTTTCTTCCGCCAAGAGTCGTTCGGCAAATGTTTCCTCATCCATTCCGGCAACCTCGATCTTGGGAAAAGCGTAAAATGCGCCGTGCGGCTCAAAGGTTGGCAACCCTAGCTGATTCAAGCCATTGACGATTAATTTTCGCCGGCGGTCATATTCCTGGTTCATATCCTGCACGTGCTGTTCGCCATTTACCAGCGCCTCCAGAGCAGCCGATTGCGCGATGGTCGGCGCGGACATAATTGTGTATTGGTGAATCCGCAACAGGCCCTTGATCGTTTCTGCCGGTCCAGCTGCATAACCGATCCGCCAGCCGGTCATCGCGTGGCTCTTGGAGAATCCGCCCAGAGTAAGTGTGCGCGGTTGCGCGCCTGGCAGCGTTGCGAAATTGACATGTTCAACGCCATAAACCAGACGGTCATAAATTTCATCTGAGATCACCACCAGATCATGTTTTTCGGCGATGCGCAAAACTTCCTGCAACGTTTCGCGCGAGGCCACTGCGCCGGTGGGGTTGTTGGGGTAACCGATCAGGATGGCTTTGGTGCGCGGCGTAACAGCCTTAGCTAGCGCCTCCAGGTTAGGCTGGAAGTTGTCTTCCATCCGACTAGGAATTTCAACTGGCGCGCCGCCTGCCAGAATAACTTCCGGCTGGTAAGCCACAAAACACGGAGTTGGGATCAGAACCTCATCGCCCGGGTTAATCACCGCGGTCAACGCCAGGTACAATGCCTCTGACACCCCAACAGTGACGACGATCTCGGTCACCGGATCGTATTTGACGCCATACAGACGTTCCAGGTTCTGGGCAATCGCCTGGCGTAGTTCCAACAAGCCGGCATTCGAAGTGTAATGCGTTTCCCCTCGTTTTAATGAAGAGTGCCCAGCCTCTAAGATCGGCGCGGGCGTATCAAAATCTGGCTCGCCGATCCCTAGCGAAATGACATCTTTCATCGTTGCCACAATGTCAAAAAACTTCCGAATACCAGAAGGTTTCAGACTGGCTACCCGATGAGCGAGATAGCTTTTATCCATCTTTTCTCCTTAGGTGTGAAAGAAATGGTTACTGCTGAATGATGCTCCAGGCATCAAGATTTTCCGAATAGCACACTTCAAATACTTGTCCATCTTGGGCGCGCAGGCGATAACACTTGCCATCGGGAGCGCGCCAGGCTTCTAAAATCTCCACAACTGCCAGCCGGACTCCCTGCCAGTGGATTGCCAGGGGGCGACCAGGGTAATCTCCATCCGAGCGGCATTCGACCGTTATAACGTCACCTCAGTATTGTCACCCGCATTGATAATTCCTGCCCGGCGGCTCAGGTGCGCTCGACGTCCAACCAGCGATTTTTCGAGGATCACTCTGGTGATCTGAGCCTCATCCTCCAGGATCGAGTCCCAGATGATGCTATTTTCCACCCGGCAGCCCGCGCCTACCGATACATTCGGTCCCAAGATGGAGCCGCTTACCTGCGCGGTGGGATGAATAAAAGCAGGTGGAAAAACAACTACGTCGGGTCGTATACAGGCCTCGGCGCAGTTATCGCGCCCGTGTTCCAAGAGATAGCGATTCGTTTCCAAGAGCGCCTCAGGTGTTCCTGCGTCCAGCCAGACGTTCACCTGCTGTGTGCGCATCCTCAGGCCGCCCGCTAACATAATGTTTATCGCATCGGCCAGATAGTATTCGCCCTTTAACTGTATATCGCTCTGGATTTGTTGGTCAATGGCTGCAATGAGCGCTTCGGCGTCTTTGAAATAATAGAAACCGACCACTGCCAAATTATTCGTCATATCCTGGGGTTTTTCAATCAGGCGTTTGACAGAACCGCCTTGCCCCACTTCCGCCACACCAAAGCGCCGGGGGTCTGGCACTGGCTTAACCCATGTAACTGCGTCGGCTGCTTCCGTGGCTAAAAACGATAAATCGGATTGGATCAACGTATCAGCAAAGACGATCAACATCGGACCTTGCAAATAAGCCTCAGCCAGCTTGATCGCGTGAGATTGACCAAGCGGGTTATCTTGAAGCACAAAATGGGATTTCAGATTCGGGTAATTGGCGCGCACATGGTCTTCGATCTGATCGCCTAAATACCCAACGATGTTAATCAATTCAATATCCCAAGATTCCGGCAGAGAGGAGAAGGAATCCAGCACATGGTCCAAAACTGTCTTGCCCGCCACGCTGACCAACTGCTTCGGTTTACTCCAGGTGTGTGGCCTGAGGCGCGTTCCCAGTCCCGCCATCGGGATCACAATTTTCAACCCAGGATTGCTCATTGTTTTACTCCTCACTCAATGCAAGCTTTGATTATTGTAGAGTTTTTCTAGAGAGTCGTCAAGCGACGGACGTCACGCTTGCTCTATACCAAAAATCCTTTGATCGTCTCAATTCCAAGCTCAACTGCCTCTTGCAAGGTTTGTGCATCAAAAGCAAATTTCGCCCCGGCCTGGGCAAAGAGTTGGGGCAGGGTCGCTGTTCCACCCAGCGAGAGCGCCTTCCGATAGGCAGCGATAGCGGCTTTGGAGTCGGCGAGTGAATTGCGCCAGACCTGGAATGCGCCTAAGAGCGCCAACCCATATTCAATGTAATAAAAGGGTTCCTGGATTATATGCAACTTCCGCTGCCAGCCAGTGATACGCTCTTCTTCAAGACCGTCCCAATCTTCTCCGACCATATACTGATCCCAAAGTACCCCCCATTGGGCGTCACAATTCGCCGGGTCGCTTGCTGCCTGGTGGTTTTCATACACCCAGTGCTGAAAAGCGTCTACGACTGCCATATACGGCCAGAAGCGGATAGCCGAATCCAGGAATTCCATTTGGGCGCGCGCCGCTTCGCTGGGGGTATAACAGCCGCCGCGTTCTCGAATCAGATAAGGCGCTGCCAACAGCTCCATCCCCGTAGAAGCAACTTCCATAAATTCCAACCCTGGGCGCTTCTGTTGCAAATAAGGCAGATGATTGCTTTCAAATACATGGAACGCATGTCCGCCCTCATGGATTAACGTCTGCACATCCTCTTGGATGCCAACCGCGTTCATAAAAATAAATGGCCGTCCTGATACAGGGTATTCGGTGCAATAGCCGCCCGGCGCCTTACCTTTTCGGTTGTCCAGGTCGAGCAAGCCTTCCCGGCGCATAATCCCAAAATAATTGCCTAATTCGGGGTCGAGTTGCCTGAAAATCCTGGCTACCCCCTCTTCCAGCTCATTGACTTGCCCGAAAGGACGGAGAGGCGACTGCGCCGCCAGATCAATAAACAAATCCCATGGGCGCAACGAATGGAGACCCAGTTTCTGCCGCCGTTTAGTATGTAGAAAATTGGCTGCTGGTACTGCCACTGCTCGAATCGCCTGGTGGAACTGTTCGCATTGCTGCGGGGTATAATCGAAACGTAATAACTGCACCCACCGATATGCCCGATAATCGGGCAAGCCGGCGTTACACGCCAGTTGCCCGCGCACTTCCATCAGTTTCACCCACAGTTCATTGATCGCTTGCCGATCCGCCAGTTGCCTCTGCGCCGCTAACCGCCAGGCGCGCTCTCTTTTCTGCCGGTCTGGTTGGAGATATACCGGATAGAGTTGCAGCAAAGTAGTCTCCTGGCCTTCCCAGTCAATCGTCTGAGCGCCGATGATCTTGTCGTACTCTGCTTTGAGCTTTAGCTCTTTCGCCAGCCATGGTAAATTCTCGGGCGTAAAGATAGCTGCTTCCGCCCGAAGATTCCGCAGCGGGAGTTCAAAACCGGGCGTTTCCAGGCCGCTTGCCAATAGCTTTTCCTTCAAACTCTGTTCGGCCGCTTCAGAATGAGGGAAAATATTTTCCACAAAAGAGTCGTAAGCTGCCTGCGCCTCCTGATCGGTTGTATCGCAGGTGATTGCTACATATCTGCGCTGATTGGTTTCGTAAACCAGGCTGGATAGCTGCGACCAGTCTGCCAACCAGTCGGGCAGATTGGCTGCATGGATGGCGCGCTGGTTCAGTTCGATATAGAGAGGCTCAATCTGAGACCAGGGCCAATCCATAAATTCCAGGGGCTTGATTGTCGTGTAAGCGCTCATCATTGACCTCAAATTTGTTTGGATGAATCTACATTGCCGGCCGACGCTGATGCCAATCTGTAGCTTGTTGGTAGGCGTGGGCGACTTTAAACAGCAAATCTTCGCGGAAATGCGCTCCCATCAACTGTATTCCAACAGGCAATCCTGCCGCATCAAATCCTACCGGAAAAGCAATGCCCGGGACGCCGGCCAGGTTAGCCGGTAATGTAAAAACATCTTCCAGATACATAGCCAGCGGATCACCGGTGTGTTCGCCCAGGCGGAAGGCTGTTGTGGGGGCTACCGGTGCGGCGATGACATCCACCTCGGTGAAGGCTTTTTCAAAGTCTTGCCGGATCAGTGTACGAACCTTCTGCGCCTGCCCGTAATAAGCGTCATAATAACCTGCCGACAGTGCGTAAGTACCTAACATGATCCGCCGTTTGACCTCGGCGCCAAATTTCTCTCCGCGTGTGCGGCGAAAGATATCCCACATTGTCTCGGCCTGGCTACGCGCCCCATAGCGGACGCCGTCAAAGCGAGCCAAATTTGCGGAAGCTTCTGCCGGGGCAATCAGGTAATAAACCGGCAAAGCGTATTCGGTATGCGGCAGGTTGACCGGAATGACTTGCGCACCGTATTGCTCCAGGGTATTAATCGCCTTGCGGACGGCGCGCTCCACCTCTGGCTGGATGCCGGTAATAAAATACTCCTCCGGTACTCCAATTCGCAGGCCATGCAGGACGTTTTCTACTGAATGGCTTAGATCAATTTCGACCACCGGTAAACGGCTTGAGGTAGCGTCTAATGGGTCATGTCCAGCAATGATAGAAAATGCTGTAGCAATTTCGCATGCGCTGCGCCCCAAGATGCCCACCGAATCCAACGATGACCCATATGCGACCAATCCATAACGGGATACGCGCCCATAAGTGGGCTTGATGCCGGTTACCCCACAGAAAGACGCCGGTTGGCGCACGCTGCCGCCGGTATCTGTCCCCATCGCCAATGGCGCAAACCCGGCCGCGATGGCCGCTGCACTACCTCCGCTGGAGCCGCCCGGGGCATGCGCCAGGTTCCATGGGTTATGCGTCGCTCCATAAGCTGAATTCTCGGTGGAGGAACCCATGGCAAATTCATCGGTGTTCGATTTTCCTAGCATGACCACACCGGCTGCCAACATGCGCTCGACGGCGGTCGCGTTGAACATCGGCGCAAAATTCTCCAGGATGCGCGAGCCGCTGGTGCAGCGGACTCCAGATACACACAGCACATCTTTGACAACCAGGGGGATACCCAATAACGTCGGCAGCTTGCCGGATGGATCAGAGCGCCAGGCTGCCAGTTGCCGGTCAGCCTGTTCAGCCTGGGAAAGCGCCAGTT
>Ga0172371_10001836_pt1 | contig 33733 bp, 39 predicted proteins | sample Lak12m_FD_114543 | JGI IMG/M metagenome (GOLD analysis project Ga0172371, IMG submission 114543) | Freshwater microbial communities from Kabuno Bay, South-Kivu, Congo - kab_022012_12m | ecosystem: Environmental > Aquatic > Freshwater > Lake | place: Democratic Republic of the Congo: South-Kivu...
ACCCAAATTTTCATCCCTTAACTTCGATGAAGATTTAGGTGGAGTTTAATAAATTAAGCGTTGTCCGATAAAAAAATAATTCCGTAAAATCGGGATGAAAACTTCGGATACACGCAAACGTTAAGTGAAATAATGAAAATTTGCTATTATCTAAACAATATTTATTTTTAACTCAAAAACTATGCGTTTCAAGACAGAACTTCCACCCCCAGAACGGGAAGTTATGGAACACACAATATGTGAGGAGCATATCGCTAAACGACAACAAATTGCGCCCAAAGATTTAGCGGCAATCGATGCTTATGAAAAAGAAAAGAATTGTTGTCCCGCTTGCGAGGCAAAAAGAGTCGCAGCGTGGGGCAAACCGACAGATGTAAATATCCAAACAAAAGTCGAAGAGCTTCGCAAATTGCAATCGTCCAACCCTGCAGAATATCAAGATAGAATAGAGCAATACAGTCGCTATGCACATGCGCGGGACAACAATGACGTAGATTCACTTGATATAATGACATGGGCGCAATTTGTTTCTTGCGAACGCGATGGTCAGCCGTTCTGGACAAGCGAAGATTACAAAAAACTGCTTTCACAATTAGAAAATTGAAGTAAATTTTCATTACATCGCATAACAGTGTGTATGCGGTTACGGCTTTTATACAAAAGCTTTCACCCATATTTGACTTATCTTTCTAGACTGGATATAATACTAATATAAATAAAATATGCGTAGAATAGACCTCAAGGCTACTGTTTATAAAGAAGGCAAATATTATGTCTCTCAATGTTTAAATGTTGACGTGGCTAGTTTTGGTACAAGCAAAAAAGAAGCTTTGACTAATTTACAAGAAGCGTTGGAATTGTATTTAGAAGATACTACTGTCCCTAAAATCAGTAAAATAGAAAAGCCGGATATTGTGTCTTTGAAGCTTCAGTATGCCTAAACCTGTGCTGTTGAAACTATTACTTAGGGTCCTTAAAAACAAGGGCTTCTTTTTTGTTTGTCAAAAAGGCAGCCATGCGAAGTATAAAAATTCTGGCCGGCCTAATTTAACGGTGATCGTGCCAATACACGGAAAAGAAATACCACATGGAACTTTTAGGTCTATTTTACGCCAAACTAATTTAACGGCAGAAGATTTTAAATAAAAAACAAGTCAAACATTAGCTATGCCGGGACGTTAGGTGAAATATTGCTTTTATTTTTACAACTAACGCTTAATCATTTAAAAAAATATGAATTGGATTTTACTTGCAATAATCACAGCCATCTTTTATGGAATGTATAATGTCTTCATAAAAGTATCGTCAGGCCACATCAACCAAATTGCCGGGGCAGTTGTTCTGCAAATTGTCGCCGCTCTAGTTGGCGGCGTTATTCTTTTTGTTTTGAAAATAACACACAGTCCATTATAAATTTCACAAAAAGGAGTTTTATATGCAGCCCTTGCGGGTGTAATGGTTGGGCTGGCAGAAATTACATCATTTTTTGTATTTTCAAAAGGCGTTCCTGTTTCGGTTGGTATTCCAATAATTATCGGCGGCTCTGTTTTAGTTGGAGCTGTGCTTGGTTTGACTTTCCTAAAAGAAACATTAAATCCAATTCATATTTTAGCTGTTCTATTGATTGTAAGTGGTGTAGTACTTTTAACTGCTACTAAATAAAATATTGAAAATTTTTAAAACCAAAAGCCCCCGGCCGCAAAACGGTCGAGGGCTAATTTAATCCGGAAAGGATTCAGGATCGTTCGTTAGAACGAGCGTTGACTGCGTTGACTGCGATGGCAGTCGCTGCAATAGATCGGTTTGACGCCATCCGGTTGGAACGGCAGTTGAGTAACAGCCGCGCCACAGCTAGCGCAGGTCCAATTTCCCTGGACCATAGGACGTGGGGATGACGGAGCAAAGCTTCGTCGTTCTTGCCGCTTTGAGCGATGGCAGTCCTTACACAGGATCGGCTTAACGCCGTCTGGTTGGAATGGCAGCTCGGTGATCGCGGTACCACACTGCGCGCAAGTCCAATTTCCTTGGACCATTTGCCGCGGTGCAAAATCGTTCTGCATGGTGATTGTAAGCGAACTTCGTACTTTATTCACCTGCAGCGACGAAAAGCTTTCGCGACGCGGGAACAAAGATACGCGTGAATTATGAGGCCAGTATAGCATGCCTGTGGAAAAATGTCAATGCGGAGGTGGTTTTTACCGTTTTTCCTAGCTGATATGCCCCATAATTGCTATACTACAGATGTTTTTTCATTCTTTCTTTGTATTCTATGAAAGCTTTGCTTCTCAAGGCCCCCAAACAACTTGTTTACGGCGACTACCCAACGCCAAAAATCAACGACGATGAAGTTTTATTGCAAATTAAAAGCGTTGGTATTTGCGGTACCGACCTGCATATTTATCACGGCGGCATGAAAGTAAAAACGCCAATCATGGGGCACGAATTTTCTGGCGTAATTGCAAAAGTTGGCAACCATGTCCATCGATTTAAAAAGGGTGACCGCGTGGTGGGTGAACATGTCTTAACTTGCCAGCAATGTTATTACTGCCTTAAGGGCCAACCAACTCTTTGCCAGTCTGGCTTAACTTTAGGGTTAGACCGACCGGGCGCGTTGGCTGAGTACATGGCCATTCCGGCTAAATTACTTTACAAGATTCCCGAACACTTAAGTTTCGAAGAAGCGGCGATGATCGAACCGCTCACCATTGCTTTGTACGCCATTAAACAGGGCAAACAAATGCTCAACAAACGCGCGGCGGTGATTGGCCAGGGCCCGATTGGTTTGTTACTCGACCAAGTTCTCCATGCGGCCGGCGCCGCGGTCATTGGCGTCGATGTGCAACCAAACCGTTTAGCTTTTGCTAAAAAGAAGGGTTGGGTTGACACAATTGTTAATAGCAAACGAAAGGATACACTCGAGGTCATTAAAAAGTTTTCCGGCGCCGACGGCGTGGACATTGCTTTCGAAGCGGTTGGTAGACAGGTAACGGCACAACTGGCTATTAACAGCGTTCGCCGCGATGGCGATGTTTATTTAATCGGTATTTTTGAAGAAGCCGCCGCGTTAGATTTAATGCCGGTAATTACTCGCGAATTAAATATCTTTGGGTCGTGGCGCTGCGCCTTTGCTTTTCCGGAAGCGATTGAACTGATCGCCAAAAAGAAAGTCGACGTTAAGAGTCTTATTACCCACCGCTACGCCGCTGCTAATGGCGCTCAAGCTTTCATCGATGCCGACAACTACTCCGGCAACCGTATTAAGACGGTGATTAATTGGTAGAAAAATTGCGAAATTAAAAAATGGCTATATGGTAACCCACATGGCCATTTTTTAATATGACGATTCTATCTTTTAAAAATGGTGGAAATAAAACCGCTTGGAAGTTTACTAGCAGTCAACAACAATTTAATGTTCCGTAAGTTCAGCCACAACCACCCGCCTAAAATCAGCGCCACCGACACCACCCCAGCCCAGCGCACGCCGGCCACAATTGGTGAATAATCAACCCGCAAAAACTCCATTGCCAAACGGATAATACCGTAACCAATCGCATAAACGGCCGCAATGTTTCCCGGCCGGCGGTTAGGCCAGCGGCGAATCAACCACACCAATACACCAACTAAAATTAAGTCGAGCGCGCTTTCATACAAAAAAGTGGGGTGAAAGAATTCGAAACTGGCAAAAGCGGATGGGCGATGGCTCGGATCGATCGGGATGCCCCACGGCAGCGCCGTCGGTCGGCCAAACAGCTCTTGGTTAAAATAATTCCCCCACCGACCAATCGCCTGGCCTAACGCCATGGCCGGCACGGCCAGGTCGATTAATAATAAAAACGACAACCGATGACGACGGGCATACCACCACGCCGCCAATCCCCCGCCAATCAACGTGCCGTGAATGGCCAGGCCGCCCTGCCACAGTTGAACTATTTCTACCAGATGATTGTGGTAGTACGACCAAGCATAAAGCACATAGTATAAGCGCGCGCCAATCAGTCCGACTAAAATTAGTGACAGCATTAAATCTTCGGCAATTATTTTTTTAAAGCCGCCGCGGCCAAGCAAATACCGAAACAAAAAGAAACCGGCTAATAATGCCAGCGCAATACATAGGCCATACCAACGCAAAGTTAGTGGGCCAATGGTGGCAATAATTGCTGTTGGTGGCGTGGTAAACATAGTTATGGCGTAACAATTACCGACCGCTCTACCACCGCTGTTGTTTGTTGCCAGTCAACTGATACATCGTTCACATAAACTGCTGGCGTGCCGGTAATACCTTTCCTAAACGCTGCTTGCACATCGGCGGTAATTACCGCCAGTGGTTCCTGCTTAGTTAAACAAGCATTGAATGTTGCCGCGTTTAAGCCTAGGTTAACAGCTGCTTGCTCTAGTTCAACAATGTTCGCTTGCCCATTACGGCTGAACAGCCAATCATGGTAAACCCAAAACTTACTTTGTTCGTGAGCGCAAGCCGCCGCCAAAGCCATGGCCGTAGCCACTTGGGTGCGCGGCAAAAAATGGAACCGCACGGTAATTTGGTTTGGAAAGCGAGTAACTAATTGGCCGATCGTACCGGCCAACGTATGACAATGACTGCAGGTAAAATCAGAATAGACGTCAACCACCACCGAACCACCGCCACGGGTCGGCCGTTGATAATCATCCGCCGACGATAGCGTATTTTTGGGTGATAATTTTACTAACCACATTAAACCAACCAACACCGCCACACCGCCTACAGCGAGCCAAAATTTTGTCCGCGGTTGCAGCATACGGTTTACGACTCCGGCACTACTACTGCTTTGAGCAAATTGCTATTTTCTCCTCCAAGCCGAGGAAACTCGGTCACAATAATTACCTGACGACCAGGAGTTAACAGTTGCCGCTGTCGACACTGAGTAAGAATGGCTTTGGTTAATTTAGACAGATCACCGCGAATTGGCAACACTTGTGGAATTACCCCCCAAGATAACAGCAGCCGCCGCGCCACGGCAAAGCTGGGCGTAACGGCAATAATATTTGTTTCGGGTCGAAAGCGTGCCACTAATCGCGCGGCCGTACCGGTTGAAGAAAAAACAATTACCGCTTGAGCCTTAGTGTGCCGTACTAAAGCGCTGATCGACCGCGCCACCCCCACGCTTGGGGCTGGGTGCGTCGACGCTGCCACCGGCATGAGTAGATCGTCGTATGGCGATTGCTCCGTATGGGCAATCGTGCGCGCCATCACGCTGACCGCTTCAACTGGGTAATCGCCGCTGGCACTTTCTCCGGAAAGCATCACCGCGTCGGTGTGATCGATCACCGCGTTAGCCACATCGGATACTTCTGCTCGAGTAGGGCGACGATTTTTTATCATCGATTCCAGCATTTGCGTGGCTACAATCACCGGCTTAGCTGCCGCCACGCAAGCACTCACCATATCTTTTTGTAAAATTGGTATTTGTTCCGGCGGCAGTTCAATTCCTAGATCACCCCGCGCTACCATAATACCGTCGGCGGCTTTAAGAATGGCCGAAAAATGATCGACCGCTTGTTGCCGTTCAATTTTAGCAATAATTCCTACCGATCGTTTTGGTGACAGTTTAGTAATAAGTGTGCGCAGTTCCTCAACATCTTTCGCCGCTTGCACAAACGACAGTGCCACCCAATCTACGCCCTGCTCTAAACCAAACTTTAAATCGGCGCGGTCTTTGGCAGTTAAAACGTCGACGCGAATGTTAGCTCCGGGAACATTCATGCCCCGATGCGAAGTAACCACCCCGCCGGCCACCACCCGGCAGTACACTAATTTAGTTAGCTTTTGAGTTTTAGTAATTTCTAATTCAAACAAACCGTCATTAATAAAAATCCGACCGCCGCGGTGCACAAACTTGACCAACTGCGGAAACTGAATTGGCACCACCACCCCGCCGGTCGGCGCTTTTACCTTTTGCCAAGTATCTTCCGGTGCTAGCACTACCGTTTGCCCGGGTTCGATTTTAATTCCAGCGCCGGAAATTACGCCGGTGCGAATGCGCGGCCCCTGCAGATCTTGCATTAAACTAACCGGAATGCCGGTGTTTTTACTCGCCTCGCGCAAATGACGAATTAATAACGCATGGTGTTTATATTCACCATGCGAAAAATTTAATCGCGCCACATTCATGCCCGCTTTTAACATGGCTTCGAGCGCCGCCACCGATTCCGATGCCGGGCCGATAGTGCAAACAATCTTTGTTCGTTTGTGCATAAATTATGACCACCTAAACGCTATAAACCAATTTGTTTAGCGTAACGGCCAATTACTGGCAATTCCCAATACTGCCCGGCCAAAGCGGCTAAAAAGCCCAAGGCCGCTAATACTATCACCGCTACAAAAAGTAACCAACCGAAAAACGGGATCCAAAATACAATTGTTCCTACTACTTCGATTAAAAACAATACTAACCCCTGTCGAGCGTGAAATTGACAAAGTCGGCTGTCTTTTCGCCCCAGTAACGGAATAAAACAAAGCACCCAAACGTAAGATAGTGCGGCGACAAAACGTTCACGCGACAACACGTCGGCGGCGCTTAGTGGATCCGCTTGGGTTAGTGGGTCCATTTGGGCTAAGTCGGTCTGCTTCGGCCGACGGCTGATCGGTCGACGGCTTTTGTTTTTGCGGGGGGCGGGCATAACGCGGACGAGCTAAAGATTTAGTATTTTTTTTATGAATCGAAGGTGATTTTATTGGCGCCGCCGGAACATTATCGACTGGAGTTTCTACTGGCGCTGCCTCGACGATTGAAACTATTTCAGCCACTGGCTCAACCGTTATGGTTTCAATTACTACTGGTGTAGTTTCGGTTGACTCTGGAATTATCGGGGCGGTTAAAACTAGATCGATCGGCTCATTAGTAACTTTTTCAGCTTCAATTGATTCGATTGGCTCGGTCGAAACAACATTCACGATTGATGAAGTGGCATGCCGCTGTTGTAGTTTGTCAATCTGTTGCCAAATCAAAACCGCTAGCAACCCGATGACGGCCCCGCTCAAGGCGGCAAATAACGGTTCAGCGATTAAATTAAAAAACAGCCATCCGGAACGCCACCAGATTAGTTGAATTACTGCGTGAACTAATCCCATTGCTGCCCCGCCCAAAAAACCGGCGGTAATGGCGTGGGCATATTCTTGCCGTTTAGTTTGTGCCACTAAGATTATCGACCACAGTATGGCGGCCGCAATTATCCCCCAACCAATTTGCGCTAACAATGTACTTGGCCACTGCAAAAAACTAATCGCGCTAATAATATATACAAATAATAGCGCCCCCATGCCCCATAACCACGGTTGTCGGCCAGTCGATAAATACCAGCGCACATTACGCGTAGTTTCATCTTCTTGCCAAAAATTTTTCTGTAATGTTTGCATAGGAAAAGTAAAAATAGTATAGCATGAAATAGGGACTAGAGGCTAGGGATTAGGGGGATTGCTGTCATTGCGAGGAGTCCCGCAGGACGACGAAGCAACCCCAGCTCCTTTTAGATGTCGTGAACCCCGGGTTAATTGTATTTAACATGGGATTGTTTTATTTTATTCGTGATGACGATAAGGAACTGGGGTTGCTTCGTCGGGCTGCTGCGGCAGACCCTCCTCGCAATGACAGCAATCCCCCTAGTCCCTAAAAAAGAGCTCCCGGAGGTAAACCGAGAGCTCTTCTATCTTCAGGAAATTTATTGCTAGTAATCCATTCCCATACCGCCGCCCATTGGTGGATGGGCCGGGTGTTCTTTTGGTTCCGGTTTATCGGTTACCACCGCTTCGGTGGTTAAAAATAGGGCGGCGATCGACGCGGCGTTTTGTAGCGCCGAACGAGTTACCTTAGCCGGATCGATAATGCCAGCTTTGAGCATATCTTCGTAAGTGTCGGTAGCGGCATTATAGCCCATGTTCCCCTGTTGTTGTTTGACCGCCTCAACTACTACCGCGCCGTCTTTACCGGCATTCTTAGCAATTTGCCGTAATGGCTCTTCGAGCGCGCGACGTAAAATGTTGGCCCCAACTTTTTCTTCTCCAGCAACGGCTAAATTATCAAGAGCCGACAGCGCGCGAACTAAAGCCACACCGCCGCCGGGAACAATACCTTCTTCCACTGCCGCTTTGGTGGCATTAAGCGCGTCTTCTACCTTGTATTTAATTTCTTTAATTTCCGTTTCGGTGGCCGCACCAACTTTAATTACCGCCACACCGCCGGAAAGTTTTGCCAATCGTTCCTGTAATTTTTCTTTGTCGAAGTCCGAATCGGCGTCGGTTAATTGGCGACGAATTTGCGCTACGCGTTCGTCAATGGCGGATTTTTCACCTTTGCCATCAACAATCGTAGTATTGTCTTTAGTGGCGATCACTTTAGCGGCGGTACCTAAGTCGGTAATTTCAGCACTGTCCAATTTCAAGCCGATATCTTCGGTAATTACGCGGCCGCCAGTGAGCACGGCAATATCTTGTAACATGTCTTTACGACGATCGCCAAAGCCCGGGGCTTTAATAGCTAAACAATTAAACGTCCCGCGGATTTTATTAACTACTAAGGTGGCTAAAGCTTCACCTTCCACGCTTTCGGCGATAATAACCAATTCTTTTTTACCGCTTTGCGCTACTTTTTCCAGCACTGGTAAAATTTCTTGCAATGAAGAAATCTTTTTGTCGGTGATTAAAATAAGTGGATCGGTTAGCTCGGCTTTCATTGCTTCGGCGTCGGTCGCCATATACAGCGACATAAAGCCTTTATCGATTTGCATGCCTTCTTTTAATTCTTTTTCAATGCCGAACGATTGTGATTCTTCCACCGTGATCACACCGGCATCACCAACTTGTTCCATCGCTTCGGCAATCACTGCGCCAATTTTAGCATCGTTAGCGGAAATAGATGCCACTTGAGCTTTCTCTTCTTTACTGGTGACCGGCTTAGCCATGGCTTTTAACGCGCTAATTACGGCTACCACGCCTTTTTCTATGCCATGCCGCAGTGCGATCGGGTTAGCGCCGGCCGCCACGTTTTTCATGCCCTCGGCAATAATTGCTTGGGCTAATACGGTAGCGGTGGTAGTGCCATCACCGGCGACATCGTTGGTTTTGGAAGCCACTTCTTTAATTAGTTCGGCGCCAACATTTTCGAACTTATCTTCCAGTTCAATTTCTTTAGCGATAGTTACCCCATCGTTTGTCACAATTGGTGAACCAAAGCCTTTGTCTAAAATGACGTTGCGACCACGCGGCCCGAGCGACACTTTAACCGTGTCGGCCAATAAATCAATACCGCGTTTAATGGCGGCGCGTGCTTCTTCATTAAAACGAATTTGTTTAGCCATAGCAGTTAAATAATTATTTTACGCGACAACGGCGATCACGTCGCTGTCGGCAATCACTAAAAATTCTTGGTTGTCTAAAGTTACTTCGTCCGGTGCATATTTTTTAAAGACGATTGTATCGCCAACTTTCACCGACATAGTGGCGCGGGTGCCGTTATCGAGCAGCCGACCCGGGCCAACGGCAATTACTTCACCCTTTTCCGGCTTTTCGTTTTTAGATGTATCAGGCAGCACAATGCCGGATTTAGTAATTTCCTCGGCCGCCGCTGGTTTGATAATAATGTGGTCATTAACCGGTACCAAAGTCATATATAACCCTTGTTTATGAATAAAATAGTAAATGAGATTAATTAGCACTCATATTGCAAGAGTGCTAAGTGTCCCCATAGTAGCGAAAACAAAAACGGGCGTCAAGAGCCCGTTTATTTGATATTTTTCTATAATAATCGCCGCCGTACATCGGGTAAACGAATGGTAAAAAACAAGCCAAAAATTAGAATCAGACCGAGAATTAAAAATAAATAAGGCAACGGCAGCCCCAATCCTTTTAGTACCAATACTGCCAACGCCGAACCGCCCAAATACCCCAAGGGAATGGCATTGCGAAACAAATTAACGTAATCAACGTCGCGGACATTAATCGCTTTAAAAAAGTAAGTTTCGCGCATGGCCTCTACCAAAGCCGCGCCACAACGAGACGCAAACAACAACAACGCCCACACCAGTGGATTAGTTGACCGAACAAACGCGAATAAAATTACCATGGTGGCTAAAATCACAAACCCCAACCCAAGCAAACCGCGCTCCCCCACCCGATCGGCTATAATTCCAGCCGGAATTTCCAAAAAGACAAACGGCGCCAACATAAAGGTAAAAATTATTCCGATGGTTGGCCAATCAAACCCGATTGATTGATGGAGATAGATTGGCATATAAATTACCGCCACGCCGTAAAATAATTGCAGCAGCAATGCCACCCCAAAAATGTCTTTCAATTCGGTATGGGTACCAAAATTCTTTAAGGTGGTGAAAAAGTGATGGTGGCGGTAATTGGTATGATCTTGTAACTGACGGCGCTGGGTGAGTAGAGCTATTAACACTGGGATAATAAATAATAACGAAAAGAATAGCACGATTCGATAATGTTCGCCAAATCCCACCAACTGCCCCACTAAAAATGGCGTGAGTAAAGTGCCGAAATTAAGAAAGGTTTGGTAGGTAGTACGAATACGACCGGTCACAGCGTAGCTAGTGAACCGCTCAACAAACAAATCAAAATTAATCATTACTAAATGCTGACTCACAATTAAACCGATAAACGAGATCATAGCCTCGATCGCGCTGTCGGCCAAAATAAAACCGCCAATACTTACGCCGTAAATTAACAACAACAAAATCGCCATGCGATAGTTGCTAAACTTAGTGATAAACCAACTATAAATGTTGATTAGCACTAACGAAACCAACATGGCGGCGATAATAAACCAACCGACTTGCGCTAAAGAAACAAAATACTCAAGGTACGTCGATTGAATGTACATCGGAAATGTAAACGACAACGCCACTAAAAAGCTTAAGAGAAATAATACGTGGAGATTATGCTTTTGTTTACCGATCATAAGTAATATTATTTTTTTGGGCGCGAATGGCCAGGGCGGCCGTTAACCACCACAGCCAACTACCGGCGAATAGTGTCCAAGGGTAATGATCGAACAAGCCGATCATAACAATTACCAACCATGGCGCCAGCGTAATCACCGTGTCGCGAGCCCGCCAGGCAATGTTAATTACTAACCACCCAACCAACAACCCACCAACTACTCCTAATTCTACCAAACTTGTTAGATAGACGGAATGCGGCGGTTGATACTGCCAACTCGGTAATTGCGAATTAATCGTAGTATACACTGCTGCCGTGGCATTGCCCAGGCCAACGCCTACCAACCAATGTTGCTGTGCTATGGTTACTCCCCAGTGCCAAAGCTGCTCGCGCGTATCGAGTGATAACGTTTCAATTCTACCGGCGGCTTGCACGCGTGCAATAATTAACGGCGCATAAGTCATTAACCAAATTGACCCGAGTAAAATTATTGACACCAGCATGATAGTGTGGATGCGCCGCCACTGGTGTTTAACAATTAACCAACCACCGACAACTACTGCCAAGACCACTGCTGCCACCCAAGCACTGCGGGAAAAACTAACCATTAACCCCATGCCGATCAACAACCAAGCGCTTAATACAAACCATTGCTGACTCCGCTGCTGGCCAGCCCGATCGACCAACCCCAGCACACCCACCCAGGCTACCGCCAGCCAACCGCCGAGAATATTGGGGTGCGGCAATGCGCCATACGGGCGCAACCAGCGGCCAGTGGCTGATTCAACCACCGCATCGCCTAATATATCAGGACGGTGCAGCGCCAGCCCAAGCCAACTGCTGGCCGGAATTTGCTGAGCAATAAACTGCCACCAAGCTAAAACGGCTTGCAAACCGGCGCCAACGATAAAACTCACCAACGCGGTTACCCATGGTAACGGGCCGCTGGTGACTAAAGCAAAAAGTACGATGCCGTCTATCAACATGCGCACGCTTTGTTGCCAGGCTATGCTGTCACTCGCCCACCAACCGCTGGTTACCGCCCAAGCTAATAGACCAATCGCCGCCGCTGGGAGCGGAATCGAGCGCAGTTTGCGCCAACCGCCATTACCCAACCACAAGATAACTATCGCCCACAACAATAATTCACTCGCCAATAAACTTAGACTGCCGTATTCCCATGGGCCACCGTTAAGCCGCCCCTGATAAGCAATCCAACGCGTTTGCCAGGGCAGCAAAAACAGCAACAGGGCGGTGCCCCAGGCCACAAGACGATTTAATCGCGTTGACCATGAACTGGTCATACCGACGGTGAATCTAATTGACGCGTGAGTGCACCGGCCTTAACAATCCATTCGTTGCGATAGCCTTCGCGCCGATCATTGGTAATTAGTTTAATCATGCCCGGTTTGACGATGACGCCAACGTCGCGGTTTAACTTTTGGCTGATCAGCGCTGGAAAACGGCGGCGGGAATACTTTTCCGCTAATTGTTCCAACCAGCGTGACGCAGTCAGTCGTTCTAGAACATTTTTAACCGCCCGTTCGACACTAGACAGAACAACTGCCCGCCGTGGGTGCGGTACGGTCTGCAACGCTTGCGGTAACATTCGCTTAACCCAACCGTTCGCCTCAGCAAATCGAGCAAACCAGCCGCCGGCGTCGTAATATGGCACTAACTGTTCTGTCCAATAGGCAAAATGAATGTCGATGCGCGGCAATGCCGTTGGCCCCAAATCCAAATGGTCGGTATCGATAAAAAAACTTAAACAAACCGAACGGCTGTTGGTGGTTTGCCCGGGTCGTAATTTTAAAATAGACAGCAATGCTAGACAGATGCCGCGTACCAGCCACAAGCTGCCCGGCGCCGTTACAATTACTAAATCGATGTCGCTGTCCGGCCCACTGTTATCGTAACTTAAAGTATTGCTCACAAAAATCAGCCGCACTCCCGGCACCAACGCCAACAAGCGGCCGATCGGCCGCAGGCGCCGCCACTGTTGTTCACTGCGCACAAAATTAGCCTGTCGGCGCGCCACTAACTTTTCGGCCGATTGGCCGGCGAGCATAATAAATCCTTGGTGGTGTTGTAATAATTGACTGGTAGCAGCACCAGCTACGGCGGCGAGGCTAACCACTGGCAACGGCTCGTCACCAGCCGATGGTAAAAATAAATACCGCCATAACTCGCTGGTTGAAAGCGGGTACGCACAGAGATCAAAATAAGCCAGCGTATGAACGATGGCTCGCGTTAGCTGTGGCGCAGTTGCCATAGCAAAAAAATTAAGACGAAATGGCGTCGGTCACCGACGGCAACGGCGCGTTGGCCGCTTGCGCCATCGTAACAGCCGACGATACTTCGGTGGTTGGAGTGGCCGCGGCTAGATCTTCCACTACTAATTCAGTTTCGGAAATATTAACCACCTGCGACCGATGAATAATCAACTGGCTATTAACTAATCGTCGCAGCGTGCGCGCTGGTGACACGTGATAACGCAGCACTTGCTGACTAGCGGTGTCGTATTCAAACTCGCTCACTCGGCCTAGTACTTGGCCGCTTTGGGTGCGCGCAGTAAGTTTGAGCAACTGTTTAGCGGTCAGTAACATAACTTTAAACCGCGGCTGGCGGCGGCGTGGCTGGAGTGGTTGGCGGTTGTGGCTGGCGGCGTAAAAAATACCACTGTTGCGCCATCGTCAGCACGGTTGTGACCAACCAATAAAGCGTTAACCCGCCCGGCAATTTCCAGCCAATAAACACGGTCATTAACGGCATCATGTACATCATCTGTTTGTTCATCATGGCGGTCATATCTTCATCGGCCGCGCCTTTAATTTCTTTACCGCCAGGCGTTTTGGGCGCTTTTCGCATTGGCATCATTTTGGCTTGACCAAATTGCGCCGCCCCGGCTAATAGCGCCAGCAAAATTTGCGGATTAGCTAAATTGATTCCCCACCACATCGGATCGATCACTTTCGGATTAGCCACAAACGGATAGAGCATATCAAAACTGCCGTTAGACAGCCCGTGCCGGAATGCCTGATACATGGCAATTAAGAACGGCAGCTGAATTAATACCGGCAGACAAGACGACAACGGATTAATTTTTTCCGTTTTGTACAGTTCAATCATTTCTTTTGACAGCCGTTCTTTGTCGTCTTTATATTGTTTTTTGAGTTCTTCCAGTTTTGGTTGCAGCTGCTGTAACGACCGCTGCGCCCGCAATGATTGCACGGTCAGCGGATATAAAATCAGCTTCACCAACACGGTTAAAGCAATAATCGCCCCGCCAATACTATGGCCGGGCACCACGTTATACAGCCAAATTAACAGGTTAAATAATGGCTGATAAAGTAATGTATTGTAGAGTTCACCCATAGCGTCGAGTATAGCCGATTTGCCTAAAAAAAGGAAGCGGCCCCGCTAAAAAGCGAAACCGCCACCTGTCAATTTATTAATTATTCGGCTGCTGGCGCGGCTGGTGATTGCACTGGAACTTCTGGTTCAACCGCCGGTGCAGCTTCGTCTGTCGCTACTTTTGCCTCAGGCGTTGCCGCTGGAGCTTCCGCGACTGGTTCAGGCAAACCCTTTTCCAGTTCTTCCGCGGTCACTTCACGTTTGGCGTCGCCGGCCACTTCGATAATACTAATGGAGTAACCGGTCAGCTTGGCCGCTAAACGAACGTTTTGGCCCTGCTTACCAATCGCTAATGACAGCTGATCAGATTCGACCGTAACGATTGCTCGTTTGCTGGCTTCGTCTACCTCGACGCTCAATACCTTGGCTGGTAACAGCGCGTGGCTAATGTAAGTGACAGCGTCGTCGGACCATTCAATAATATCGATTTTTTCTCCGCCCAGTTCATGGATAATAGTTTGCACGCGGCTACCGCGTTGGCCCACGCACGAACCGATTGGATCGATGGCGTCTTCGTCGGTCCAAACAGCAACCTTGCTGCGTGAACCGGCTTCGCGCGCCACTGCTTTAACGTCGATCGCCCCACCGGCTACTTCCGGAATTTCCACCCGGAACAGTTCACGCACAATTTCCGGGCTGCGGCGCGATGCCACAATTTGCGGCCCCTTGCTGGTGAGTTCAACTGATTGAATATAAACTTTAATTCGTTCACCCAAGCGATAGCGTTCCCGTTCCACTTGCTCTTCGCGCGGCAAAATACCTTGCGTGCGACCAAAGTCGATTAAGAAGTTTGGGCCTTCGCGCCGACCAACGGTACCAATTAACACGGTGCCTTGATTGTCTTTGAATTCTTCGAAAATACTGCCACGTTCCGCTTCACGCAATCGTTGGATAATCACCTGCTTGGCGGTTTGCGCGGCCATCCGACCATACTCGGCCGGTGGTTCCAGTTCCACTCGGATTTCTTCACCCAGTTCTACATCGCGCTTAATTTCTTTCGCGTCGGTCATGGAAATATGTAATTTTGGATTGTAACGTAATTCCGCTTCGGCCTCAACATCGGTTTCGGGCGCCAAAGCTTCGTCGACCACCGGTACGGCTGATTCTACTACGCCCGGTAAATCACCGCGTTCAATCGCGGCTAAACGTTCGGCGGCCTCGGCTTCAGCCTTGGCTTTGAGTTCGTCGTCCACCACGGTTTTTACGTCGAACACCCGCGACTCGCCGGTCTCGGGATTATATTCAACTTTAATGTTCTGATTCTTTTGACCGAAATCTTTGCGATAAGCCGCGGCTAATGCCGCTTCGATCGTTTCGATTACCGATTCCAGCGGAATGCGTTTTTCTTGGCAAATCTGCTGAATCGCGGCCATGATTGGCGATTGCGCCATATATTTATTAAAAATTGGCTAAAACAAAAATCACTCTCTAGTCTGAGGGTGATTCAATACTGTCATTATACAGGATTGACAGAATTTGTCAAGTGGAAAAGGTAATGTGCATACACATTTTGCACTTTTAGCTACTCTAAGGGCATATGTCTAAAACTATGCCTCAATCAACAATCGAAGAAAAATATCGGTGGCTTAAGCCCATTCTAGCTCAAGAGCTATCAATTAAACATTTAGCTCAAGTTTGTCCTTTCTCCGAACGAGCCATTAAGTATTGGCTAGCCAGCTATCGGGAACATGGACTGGTGGGGTTGGAGAATAAATCGACTAGACCAAAGTCCCAACCTAATGAAACCACCCTTAACCTCAAAAGAAGAGTTTTAGAGTTACGAATGTCCAGTCAGCTCTGTGCTCAGAAGTTGAGTTGGCGCTTACACAAGGAAGGTCTCAGCATTCATCCGCGAACTATTGGTAAGATATTAAAAAACGAAGGGTTGGTGAGAAAGTATCGGACGAGGAAGTTAAAACCACCAATTAGGAAACACTGGCTACCCGGAGAGTTAGTTGAGATCGACATTAAATATGTGCCTCAAAGGCTTAGCTTTAAACGTTTCTACCAATTTACCGCTATTGATTGCGCTTCGCGTTGGCGCTATTTAAAAATCTACGATGACATGTCTAGTTTAAGCGCGCTTAGCTTCTTCAAGGAATTAACTGAAGTCGCGCCATTTACCATTCAAGCGATTAAGACGGATAATGGCAGTTGCTTTACTAATCGTTACTCTGGTTATTTAAAGAGTGCCGACGTCTTTAATCCACGACTTCATCCCTTTGATCTGGAATGTGCTAAACTAAAGATTGAACATTACTTGATTGATCCTGGTAAGCCAGCCCAAAATGGTCATGTGGAGCGTAGTCATCGCACTGATCAGGAGATGTTCTATGACCGGGTTAGGTTCTATACCGTTCTGGGACTAAAACGAAAGATTAAACGCTGGAATCTAGAATACAACAACTTAGAACACTGTGGTTTAAACGGTCTAACTCCTAACCAAGCCCTAAGAGAAAAAGTGCAAAATGTCCGTGCTTAAAACAAAAAAAAGAACCCCACTGCAAGGTTCTGCAACGGGGTTGTGTTGTTTGTGGATTAAGGAGCTAAAAACACGAAGCCGGTTTTATCGTCCCATATACGCTTAGGCCCGTCTTCGTAGCAATAAAGCTGGTCGGTACAGATAGTTAGCAATACCTGACAAAACACCCGACCGTGCATAATAACCAGCCTGGTAAAACCAAGCCTTTCTACATACTGGTCGGGGTATTGGTCTCGCAAGAGTGGAGCAACTTCTAGCGGCGGTTCACCGTAACCACGTTCAATGGCGACTTGGCGAATCTTTTCTGTCGTTCGTTCCCGATAGTTAAATTCATCACCATTGATAATGACCAAGCTGTAGGTGGTGCCATATGTGGCCACAAATTGATCATCCATCAAAATCTGCTTAGCCTGGGTGCCGATACCGTATTTCCGAAACTCCAGATCGACAATGCATTGTGCACCAGTTCGCCCACGAGAAGCGACAGCTGTTCGTTTGTCATTATTTGGCGGTATGTATGTGAAAGTTATTTGGGGTACATTTAACTGTGCCGCAATTTCTTCGGGCAACGTGGTGCTACCGTTAGTTTGATCCAGCAGCTTAAACAACGAATCGATCGTAATTCGCGGATGCGGAAAATCTACCTGGCAATTAACCCGCGAATGAACTCATCGCCGCCGTGTTGTTCCAATGCCACCAGCAAGCGGTAAACATCGGCAATGGTTCTATCTTTCCAAGCCATGGAAACCTCCAAGGTTTTTATGTAAAAGGACGATAGACAAATGTACTGCTAATGGTGAATAAAGTCAAGCCGAGTATGCAGGAGTTAGTATGCAGTATGCGGGAGCATGTATGCACATTCATGGAAAACATTTCCTGCATACTGCATACTCACTCCTGCATACCCTTTACTCACAGACCACTACTCCTCAGGCCAGATTAATTGTACCATCGCCATTGCCATGCCTTTCGGCCGCACTGTTACCAACGCCATGCGCCAGTCGGCTGTTGCTGGTAGATCTGCTCGCTCAATGTATAAGCCAATCGCTAATTGTAGTTTGCAACGCTGGCGATACGACCAAGCGGTCGCCGGGCCGCCTGAACGCAGACTCCGCCTGGTTTTAACTTCAACGAAGAGCCATTCGGTATCACGTCGGGCTATAATATCAATTTCGCCACCATGGCAATACCAATTGCGGTCAACAATAGACCAACCGTGTTGGGTTAAATATTTGACCGCCACCGCCTCGCCCCACCGGCCTAACCGCTGTCGAGCATGCATATAAAAATTCCGAGAGGATTACTCTCGGAATATAGCAGTCAACGGTTAAACAATTTCTAAACTCCCCTATTTTTTGTGCGGCGGCAAATACTTAGCCTGTTCGCGTTGCTTTTCCAATTCGGCTTGGCGCGCCGGTAAATCGACAAACCCAAAGCGGCCAATAAACCCAAGCCAAATTAATACCCCCACCAACCAGACCAACAACCACCAGCGCGATGACAGATACGGCACTTGTTGCCAAAAGAAAAACAAAATCACAAAACCAACGATGCCGAAAGTGCTGCACAAATTTTGAACTTTTCGCCACAGCCGAGCGGTTGGCCCAAGCGCGCGCCGCCGCGCCATAAAAATGGCCAACACAATCGCCGCCAATAAACAAATGCTAAAAATAACCAGCAGACCAACCGCCAGCGGTTGGGTCATGGTTCCCGGTTGGGCGGCCAACCAAAAGTTTTTGCTTAAGAGTACGGACCAGTCGATAGACATAAGTTTATATTGGAAGGGTAAAGACTAAACCGAAGTGGAGCGTACCAGGCGTAAATTTTTTGGTCAACTGCAACCCGGCCCGGGTGCAAAACGCTTCTACCCCAGCTTGATTAATACGTTGCGCTAACGGCGGCCCAAACGGCGTTAGTTTATTGAGCCAATCGACCACCACTAACCGGCCGCCCGGCTTAAGCAGCCTAATTGCTTCCTGCAAAATTTCCGGCCGTTTGTTATTTTGAAACAAAACATTAACCAACAAACAAGCATGACAACTACCGTTGGGCAATGGTACGCCGTGAGTTAATTCGATATTTGCCTGCATGGTTTTTATTTGTGACAGGCCATTAACCCGCGCCGTATGTGCAATACCTTCCACCACCGGCCGCCGAATGTCGACCGCATAAACTGTGCCGTCTTTACCTACCCGTTTAGCTGTCGGCCATACAAAATACCCGCCGGCCCCACAACCAAGGTCGGCTATAATTTCACCGGCAGTAATATCAGCCGCGTCAATCACCGCTGCCGCGGTTATAAATTCACTGCCTCCGGAAGATGATGGCATAATTATCTGTTGGTAGGAACCAGCAATTTTATTACGGTCGCGTCCAAAAACCCACCAATTAAGTTAGTCGCGATTAAAATACCAATAAAGCACACACCGATGCCGATCAGACGATAAAACAACCGACTGCCGCCGGAACTGCCGAACTTTGCTTCGGCCCAAGCATTACTGCCAAAGTTTTGGTAAATCCAATCTGCTTTGACCGTAATTAATGCGCCAATGGCGAGAATGATTAAACCACCGACAATTTTTCCCATATGGGAGCATTATAGCATAACTAGTGGTTGGTGGTCAGTGGAGGGATAGCTGTCATGAATAACTAAACAGCCCCAGGTTGATTGTATTTAACCTGGGGCTGTTTTAACTCCATTCACAATGACGATAAGGAGCTGGGGTTGCTTCGTCGCTCATCCCACTCCGCCCTGCGGGGCTCCGCGGGATTCACTCCTTGCAATGACAGCAATCCCTCGCCATTCGCTAAGCTTGACAACTCATCGATTACGTGATACATTACTTTATACGCTCTTTTCTAAACTTGGAGGTAAACATGCCCGACGGCAACGCCCTCATTCACCGCCCCTTAACCTTGGTGATAGTGCGCCACGGCGAATCGGAAAGAAACAAAGCTAAAAAAGGCGCCACCTACTTCGCGGATGATTTTGCCCGGCAATGTGTCCGCGGCATTCCCGATCATCAGATCGCCTTAACCGACCGCGGCCATGCTCAAGCCGTGGCTGCCGGTAACTGGTTGCGCGACCGTTTCGGCACGTTCGACTACGCCTATCATTCCGGCTACCGACGTACGGCCGAAACTCTCACCGACATGTTGTCAGTTTGGCCCGAGGCCAGCCGCACTAACATCGCCGTGCGGGAAAATTTATTTATCCGCGAGCGCGATCCGGGCTTTGCCTACGACATGACCGAGGCCGAGGCCGAAGCTGCCTTTCCCTACTTGCGGGAACATTGGCAAACATTCGGTGGATTTTTCTCGCGACCGCCGGGTGGTGAAAGCATCGCCGACGTTACTCAACGGGTATACGAATTCATCAACATGCTCTTTCGTGATCGTGGCGGCCAGCGGATTTTAATCGCCACTCACGGCGGCACCATTCGCGCTTTCCGCTTTCTGCTCGAACGCTGGAGCGTGCAAGACCCGCGCGCCACCAAATGGCCCAAAGGGACTTCGCCCAAGAACTGCGGCATTACCATTTACAAGTTCGATCGCGAACTTGGTCGGCTGGTGTTAAAAGAATACAACACCGTCGCGCCAATACTGGCATAATCATTATTCACCCTCGACCGATACGGTCGAGGGTGTTTTACTTGAAAAAATCAGCCAGTATGCTACAGTACCGGTCGTTATCCAATGCGGACGCTTAGCTCAGTTGGTTAGAGCGCCTCGTTTACACCGAGGAGGTCATAGGTTCGAACCCTATAGCGTCCAGATAAAAAGCGCTGCCAATGGCAGTGCTTTTTACTAATCCCTAATCCCTAGCCCCTAGTCCCTACTAAAAACAAAAACCCCGCTATCCTGTCTTACAGAATAACGGGGTTGAATGTGATGAATGACTATGCTCCAGCAAGCACGGCGCAAGCTGCTTGAACGTAATTACATGCCAAGCGCATATCGAGTGCGTCTTCGGGCTGTGGTGTACGCAATCGCCCTTCGGCGTCGACACTAACGGTTGGCCAGACTTTTGCCACTGGCGAGACCAAACCGATGGTTTCCGACGACAGACCGCCGGCCACACCCAGGTGGCATTGCAAACCAACATCTTTGGCGGTGGTAATAAACTGCACCGCCATCGCCGGATTGAACGGTCGGCCCAACCCGCTGCTGGGATCGAACAACACGCCGTCGATCAACTCATGGTAATGATAGGCCAACCGTTCCACGATTTTATTAGGATCGTTATTTTCGGCCGCCATCGCTTTGGTGCTAAGTTGCAATATCAATTTAGCTCGCGGCTGTCTCATGCGTAAGTCGACTAATTGCGATGGCTCCGGCCAGCACACGTTGAGCTGCAATCCATGGCAGTTTGGCCCGGCCAGTTGCATAATGCCGCAAGCTTCACTGGCCAGTGATTCCGGCGTGTCGGTGCTGTAGTGCACCAAGTTCAACGCCCACGGATGAGCAATGAAAATGTCGGCGATGGCAGTAATAGCTGGGAACCGCCCGGGCCATTTGTTTTTTTGGCCGGCTAAAGTTTTAGAGCTGACCAATACACCAATCATCAGCTGGTGCCGGCCGGATTTGGGTAACGTTCCCAAAAGTGTGCCCGCTTCTTGAGCGGTCATAACCCCAGTTACGCCGATGTAGGGATTGATCATCAAACTTCACCTCCTAACGCGAGTGGGAGATAAATAATATGATCGGCTGCCTCCTCCCACGTTTGCACCAAATGAACTTGTTGCAGTTGGTCTGGCCGTTCGGTTAGATCGCCGGCATAGCCTTGAAACAGTACGAGATCGGGAACAAACCCAATCATATAACCCAGCACTTCCAATCGGTCGTCGATCATGCTGGTAATGCCAAGTTGCCGACACAATGGCAGTTTTTCTTGCCGGGTACGGCAGAAACGAACGTTCTCGGGCAAAAACCCGGTGGTGGCGTAAAAGCCGTGATGTTCCAGCCAATGCCGAGTTTTGTTTTCCACCACTTCGCCGCATTTGGAAATAATGAAAACATTTTCCGCGCCAAAGTAGCGAATCAGTCTGGCAATTGAATTAAACGCGCCGGGCACGGCCGAGGTGGCTAGATAGTTGTCCGAGAAAAATGAGGTGTCGGTGTGGTCGTTTTTAACCCGATCGATTATTACCCCACCAACATCAATACCAATTCTTGGCTGCATCATGCTGTATCCTCCAGTCAAGCCAATAGTTGTAAATGAACGATGCTATACCGTAGCAGAAGGCAGGCCAAAACGTCAAGGAATGAAGTGCAATCATGAATATAATGGCGTGTTATAACAACCCGCTCATCGGCTTTGCTGTGAGTGGGTCCGCTCAATCCCGCAAGGGCGGGACATGAGCGGAAAACAAAAGCGCCCCATCAGCAACGGGACGCTTTGAATGTGAAAAATGGTTATTTTTTCCTTAGGAGCAAAATGGCAGCCATTATGCTCGTTAGGACTAAGAGGTAGATAGGGTAGACTACCTCCAGCGATCGCCAGTTGGTAATGGCAAAGAGGTTGACCACATTGGCGGTCACACTCAGAACCCACGCGGGAAGATATTCCCCTTTTGGGTTTAACCATCCCTTGCGAATGGTGGGGGTAAACCCTATCGCATCCGCAATCACTAGCGACAGCGCGATCCATGTGGCATCAAAAATTTGCCACAATATCACTACGATAACGACCGCGATTAGGCAGCCGATATCTAGCTTGTTCCAGCCTCCTTCACCCCATTTAAGGGAGATGAGAAAAACAAGCTCGACCATGACGAATTGCATTAATGGTACCCAGCTACTGGCGTGTCCGCCAGCCTCTTGGTGGCCAAAGTACAGCACGCCACCGATGGCGCCCCAAATGAACCATGACATGCGATTGGGGCGGTTCTTGCCCCAAATCATAGCTACGATATAGATGATAAAGTCGACGGCGGATATGCCGCCCGCAACCTGTCCATACAGTTCGTGCGTCACGGCAAACCTCCGTTTTTATTGTCAATTTACATGCCTTAGGACCACCCCAAAGCATTCTTACATATTAGCACATTTGGTCAAAATTGTCAAACTTAACCAAAAAAGGTGGGGAAAACCACCTTTTGTTTGTTGTTTCTTTATTCACGGCGATGAATGAACAATCACTCGCTTCCCAACTATCTCCAACTGGCCAGCTAGCAGCCAACCCAACGCTTCGGACAACAATCGATGTTCTTGTTCCAAGATTCGCGCCGCCAACGTATCGTGAACGTCACCGGGCAAAACAGACACCGCTGTTTGACTGATGATCGGGCCGGTATCCGTTCCTTCATCAACAAAATGAACGGTGCAACCGCTCACTCGCACGCCGTGTTCCAGCGCTTGCCGCACCGGATCAAGACCGGGAAAAGCCGGCAATAGCGACGGGTGAATGTTAATAATTCGATTCGGAAAAGACCGAATGAACAAATAGCTCAACACCCGCATAAACCCGGCCAGCACTATCACCTCTACTTCGTACTTGGCGATGGTATCTTGAATCGCTTGTTCGAACTTCTCACGGTTGGGGTATTTACCGTACGGATGAATCGCGACCGGAATCCCTCGGCCGGCGGCGGTCATTACTCCCGGGGCGCTGGCCACGTTGCTTATTACCACTCGTACTTGCCCGGGGATTGTTCCTGTTACACAAGCATCGAGAATCGCCAGCATATTGGAACCACGACCGGAAATAAGAATACCGATATTTTTAGCGGCTGGAATACGCATTAATCACCTCCGTTGATTTTGTAAAGAACTGTGCTGGTAGTATTAGCATAAGACCGACAAAAACAAAATAGCACCACCGTTAGTGATGCCGTTTTGGTGCTGCGGAGAGAACTCAGACCCTGGGCAGCGGCCAAAGCTGCGCCCGCTCGCTTTGGCCGGACGCTCCCCTTCGAGTCCTCTCTCAATGTTTATATAAACTAAAAACGAACGTGGCCTTTCCATGTTCGTTCCAAATATCCATCATGCTGCGGAGAGGACTCGAACCTCCAACCCCTTTCGGGGACTAGCACCTCAAGCTAGCGCGTATACCAGTTCCGCCACCGCAGCAAATAAATTTTAATTAGCACCTCAATCCGCCTGCCCCTGCCGGTAGGCAAGTATACCAGTTCCCCGCCTGCCAACGGCTGCGCCGTAGGCGCTGGCGGGCAGGCGCCACCGCAGCAAATAAGTTTTATTCAACCACCTCGCTAATCGCCCCGACCGGACATTCATCAATTGCGTCTGTCGCTTGGGATACTACTGCTGCCGGGATGTCGCTGTCAATCGCCATTGCCTTACCATCCGGCTGGAGTGAAAAAACCTGCGGGCACAAACTGGCACACAGGTTACAGCCGATACATTTTTGTCTGTCTACTCTAACTTTCATTGTTTTGGTTGTAAACACAGTTTAATCCGTTGCACCAAAGCCGCTGGCGTGGTGTTGGATTTAATCAAATAATCCATCGCCCCAGCCGCTACGGCCGCCTCTCGGTCTTCGTCTTGCGCCGAGTTGGAAAAAACTAGTACCGGTACGGTAGCAGTTTTGGCATTTTTTTTCAAGGTCTTAATCGCGTCCAAGCCATGCAACGCCGGCATCACCATATCGAGGAGAATAATATCGAACGGCTGCTCGGCGGCTAACTTTAGGCCCCAAGCACCGTTATTGGCGGCAGTGACCGTTGCACCCTCATTTTTTAACCGCATAGCGTACATGTCTACAATCACCGAGTTGTCTTCAATTAGCAACACTTTTATTCCAGACAGCACCGGTTCGCCAATATCTTCACTGGCCGGCCGCGGCGTAGTTCGTCGTTTATCGGTTGCTGTTGCCGCGGCCGGTTCTATGCCTAAGCGCTTGCCCGCTCGTGCCACCAAATCGCTTGGCGTTAAACTGGCTTTAATAAAATAATCCGCCGCGCCTAATTTCATGCCGTGGTCAATTTCTTCGTGCTGACCAAGATTGCTCAACATTATTACCGGAATATCTTTGGTGGCCACGGCGGCTTTTAGCTGCGTTAATACTTGGTAGCCGTCCATTTCCGGCATTACAATATCGAGCAAAATTAGATCTGGATGTTCTTTGGCAGCAATTTCCAAACCCAATTTACCACGGTTAGCGGTAAAAAATGCATAACCTTCTTTCTCAAACCGCAAGCGATACATGTCGAGCAAAGTGGCGTCGTCTTCAATTAACAAAATTTTGTGGGTCATACAATTATGAAGATACTGTCGTAGACGAAGCGACTTTTTTAGCTGGGGTTTTTTTGGCCGTGGTGGCGGCAGCGACTGTCTTTTTTTCTTTTATTATTGGTAACGACACAATAAAAGTACTGCCGCGCCCCTTGCCCGGGCTTTCGGCCCAGATTCTGCCGCCATGAGCCGCCACCATTTCTCGCGCCACGTACAACCCCAGGCCCGTACCTTCGGTATGCACCAGCGACATTCCTTTACCGCGAGAAAACTTTTGAAACAAATTGGGTAGATCTTCCGGGTCAATTCCCATGCCGCTGTCGGATACACGCGTAACTACCGAATCACTTTCTAACTTTACACCCACATGCACGCTCCCCTGTTCGGTGTATTTAATGGAATTGTCTACCAAGTTCATAAACACTTGGCGCAGTTTTTCGTTATCCATTTTAACTTGCGGCAAACGTTCGGCCGGAGCGATATATTCCAACTGTAGTTTCTTTTTCTTGGCGTTTTGTTGCAGTTCGTCTACCACGCTGCACACCATATCTTCCATATTTTCGTTAGCCCAATTAAACTGCAATCGCCCGGATTCGATACGGGAAATATTAAGCAGATCTTCCACCAGGTCAATCAAACGCTGGTTACTTTCATACACCTTATGCAGCGATTCCACTTCTTGAGTATTAAGCTGCCCAAACGATCCTTCAAGCATCATGGAAATGTAGCCTTTAATGACAGTCAGCGGCGTGCGGAGTTGATGCGAAGCAATGGAGATGAATTCGGATTTGGCTTCGTCGAGCTTTTTTAACTGCGCGTTTTTTTCAGCTAGTTGTTTGTTAGCCACATTCAATTGCTGATAGAGTATGGCTTTGTCTAACGCCACCGAAATTACATTTACAAAACTTTCAATTGCTTCACGTTCGTACACCGGCAACTCCGCTAATGGTTGATTAACACATACCACTAGTACTCCCAATGTTCGCTCACCAATTGCTAGCGGATAGAGCAGTGTTGTGGCAATTTTTACTTCTTTTTGAAAAGCATCGAGCTCTGCTGTGTTCATCGTATTACCCCAAATATCCGCTAAACGATTTAACTCCGCCGGCTTTTGCTGACTGGCCAACTGCTGCAATAGTGGATATTTCGCTATGGTAAATTTGCGCTGGCTAAATTTAAGCAGCACGTCGTTATCCTGATACTGCACCACTCGTTCCGATTGCGCCAACGCTGTTTGTTGTAATGTTTTACCATCGGCCGACAACAAAAAAATACCGACCAGTTCAAAACTAAACCCCTTTTGAATCACGTCGGTAATTTTGATAGTAAGAGCTTTCGCCTCAAGCGTTTGAATACTAATGCCATACAACTCTTTCAAGAGCGACAGGGTTTTATTACGAATGGCCAATTCTACATTCCGTTTATATAATTCTTGATTAATATTTTGTAACTGTTGCTTAGTATCTGTACCAACAACAGAAGAACCATCGCTAGTGGATGGTTGCTGCACAGCCGGAGCTGGATTATTCTTTTTGGGGCGGAAAAAGTTAAACATGCCGCCGAATGGCTAATGATTACCTACCGTAAACTGATGGGAATATCTTTTGGTGCCATATCTACCACTAAATTGCGCACCGCATCTTTACACACCTCCCGTGACGCCTTACCAAACAGGCGTTCGTATTGAGCAACGAGTTGATCTATTGTCTCTTTGGAAATCTGCTGATTTACAACAATTTTTTTGTCATTAATAACTAGCCCGGGAATTTTTTTTGCCTCAACCCAAGCCAACGGCCCAATGATTGTTTCCTGGGTCCTTACGATTTGAGTGGCGAGTTGAGAAAGTTGAATCATATTTATTACCACTACGCTAATTTTTCTTTTTCAGACGATATCGCCTGTGGATCAAATAACGATATACCCAATGTCAACAGAAACATTGCCGTCGCAAAAATCAAATCAACCCAACTAGCAACAAAAAATGTCCCTCGAGTGGTTGTATATGAAAAACTAAAATCAGCAAAATAATTAACTATAAACCCTAATAAAATAATAAGTACTGGCTTTTTGTAATATCCACCTAGATAAGAACGCGATAGACTATAAATTATCAGAACTATTGTTAATATTAAGATATCTCCTGCTGGATAGGCTACATCAAAAAACATTTTTAACATCGACCCCGACACATCTCCACCCTGCCTAGCAAGAATAATCAAAAAATAATAAGAAAACACTATTATTGCTAATGAGCTTGGTATTAAAAGTAATTTTCTTTTTATTGTTTGAAATTCAAATCGTGCGCCGATAACCTTACCTAAGTTAACAACTCCAATTATCCATAACGGCCAACTTACGACATAGGCTAGATCTGCAAGAGATGGATATGGTGCTGGTATTTTTAGAAACAAATTATAGTAAGCAAATATAAAGTTTCCGACAGCCCAAGTAATCAGGCCGATCGAAAATAAAAATATTGATTTACCAACTAAACTATTTAGTAGTCCCCAATTCTTTGAGTTACTAATACCAACGATTCCCCCAAAAAAAGGAATCAGGGCAAACGCAAAACCAAACAAGAAATTTATATTTGTGTCCACTAACCCCCTAAAATAAATAAAACCCCACCATATAAACAATAAAATGTAAAATCCAACAAACAATTTGGGGGCTTTTTTGTACATATTTTATCTATTAGTTATCTTAAAAAGATGTTTTTAAGTGATTAGAAACTTTATTTTTTAAAATTAGATTTTTTCTGACGCTGTTTGGCAATTCAGAAAATGCTAATATTTTTCCGTGGCATTTTTTACTACCACACAAACATTTTATTGTTTTTTCATTAGCTTGCTTACACCACGCATACTCTGTCATCCAATAACTATAAGTTATTTCTGACCCTGCTTTAATATTAGCACCTGCTATTAAAACGGGAAAGGGGGTACCTTTCATGTTAACTGCATATGTATTTGGCTCGCAAGAATGATTCCAGCATTTGCCCCCCCAATTAGTTGGTAAGTAATGTCTATTTTTAGCTATTTGGATTGATATTTTTTGTGTCTGATTATTAATCAGACGATTGCCAAAACCGTACATTACAATTTGCCCCTTTTTAATATTTTTTTTGGCAAAATGCGCTTTGCCGTATCCCCTTTTTGATGTACCAATTGTTAATCGCTCATGATTAAACTCATAGATAAATTTTTTCATCAATTTATGGTCTTTTTTACTAGTTTTTGTCATAACATATAAAATAAATGTGCTCTATTTCCATTCCTCACTTTTATACACAGCAATTACTACAAGCGTCTTTGGCTTATCACCAACTCGTTGCGTTTCAATTTTATAACGAACATTATTTTCATCAAAATCAAATTGTCTAAATTGGCAAATATCTTTTAATGAAGCAACGATCGTTTCCTTTAATTTTTCAGCCGCTTCTGTTTCGGTCAACTTGCTGGAAAAGATTTCATGTTCCACAAAAACACCTCGGCCATCCGGCAACTGGTACCAACCGACACCAGCGGAAATTGTTGTTCCAACTGTGTCGCTTTGAGCTACCGCTCGCACCACATACAGTTTATGGCCGTATTCGTTTTCCGGTGTTTGATATTCATCTTTCTCTATTACTCGGCTGCCAGGTGGAATAATTGATGATAAATACAACAAATTGTAATTGTAAACACCGGCCGATTTTAATGCCGCGTCAAAGGAAGATAATAATGTCTGTCCTTCGCCAACCCCAGAAACAACGCAAATATCCATATATTTCAACCTACCACACTCACACATAAAACACGCTATTTAGCCAAAACTTTCCACAACCAAACAAAAAACCCCGCCAATTGGACGGAAGAAAGGTAATAGCATCGAAAAACATAATTAAACCAACAAAATCGTGACATTAACATTGTCAATCATGTTATCGATTTTTTGTTTAAACCGGCCTAAATCGCCTGTTTTTTGTAATAAACGCCACGATACAAGACGATGACAGTCATTAATCCGGTAAGCGTTAGCAAATAAAACGGATAAACTATTTCCCTATTTAACACATTGGCATAATTACATATGTGTATTAATCTCATTATGATTGCCAATTACACAACGGGGGGTTAAAAGTGCGTTGTACATTTTCATTTGGTATGCTCAAACCTGATTGTCTTCTTAGACAACTTGAATTTGAAGCGTTCCGAAGAATCACTTGCAGTGGTTTACAAATTCAACTAAAAAAGCAGCTTAGGCTAACTCAAAATGATGTCGGAGTGTTATATCATATGGTTAAAATAAACCTTTTTATGAGAGCATGAGCTACTTTTTAACGAGCTCTGACGTTATAGTGTTTGTCGTAACTGGAGAGGATGTTGACGTAGTCGATTTACTCAACCAAGTGGTTGGGTTTGTTGACCCAACTTGTGCAAAAATTGGAACATTACGAGAACTTGGGCAAAATGTTCGAAAAAACATTGCCCACTCATCCTCAAACATAGTTGAGGCGCTTAAATCACTAAATCACTTCTTTACCGACGAAGGAGAAATAACTAGCAATATTATAAAGTGTTCACTATAAAAAAGTGAACACTTTTTTCTAATTTATATCAATATGGAATATATATCACGACATAAAATCAATAAATATCGAAAAGATTTAAAAAAACATGAGTTTATCTGGGGTAAAAGTCAACGTATTTTTCATTTAACAGAAGAGGTTGGAGAATTTTCTGAGATATATTTGCAATACACTAAAAAGAAAAGGCCATTCAAAAATTTAGTTGACATTGAAAATGGATTGACTGATATCTTTGATGACGTATTAGCACTGTCTCTTTTATTTAATCTAAACATAAACAACATTATTGAAAAAACTTTAAAAACGTAACTTGATTTGGTACTATGATCAATAAAATAATTGAAGATTTAATAAAAGAAATTAACAAAGTTAGGTTTAGCGACATTATTCTTTTGTCACTTTTGGGAAGTTACCGTGAAAATGAAGCAGTTGCTAAACACAGTGATTGCGATTTTTTATTTATATTAAAGGCTAATAAATATGGAAATATATCATATAAGACCATAAAAGTACTTAAGGACATATCTGAAATAATGAGCAAAAAATACCCAATTACCTTCTCTTTCTTAACCCACACTGAGTTTGATTTGCGCGAATATGTAGATATCGAATATTTAGAGCATTATTCTTGGGGTAAGGTCTTGATTGGAACTGAGGCTAAATATAAAAAATTATTCAGTAGGATCTTACACATTAAAGATACTACTGATAAAACCAGGAAAGCGTTGATGTATCACAATATAATTCATGCTAGATTCAATGTTTTGCGTAAATATATTTCACTGAACAAATACAATTCAAAAAATATTGACAAACAACTAGCCGTTCTATTAGTCGACAATATTATTGAGATTATTGATTGGATTTTAATTTATGATGGAAATTATTTTAAGACAAAACAAGAAATAATAAAACAATTTTCTATAAAAAACAAAAACATAAATGCATCATTTCTAAATGAAGTTATGCAGGTCAGAAAAAAATTTAGTGGTAACATAAAACTATCAAAACTAAAATCATTTAATCGCCGCGCCGTTCACCTACTAAATCAACTGACTGAATTGACTATTAAAAAACACAAGCGGTATGCTTAACTATAAATTATTGATTATATCAAGAACATTACCCCATCTTGGAGGAAGAGAACGTATTGTACAAAGTATTATCGATTATTTTAAAAATTATTCTACTGTAACATTAGTTACCCCAGATGAGATTGAAATAACTCCTGGTATAAATGTGGTTCATTATAAAGACGGCGAAGGTTCTTGGAAAAACATACTATCACAACTAGAACTATATGACTTCAATGTGATCCATTGCCATACTTTTTATTTAGCTGATTTTGCGATAAAAGCAGCAAATCACTATAAAATACCACTGGTGTTTAGCCTACACGGTGTGTTTCTTGACTATTACGGAGATAAATATAACGACATTATAAAGAGGATTGCCGATAACAGCACTGTTTTCACAACAGTTTCACATCAATACAAAGAGATGCTTTTTAAATTTCTTAATAACAGTGTAAACATAGAATATGTTTCAAACGGGATAATATATAGACCATACAATGAAAAGTACAATAAGAAACATGACTCTAATAAAATCATTGTGGCAGTACCAGCCAGACTCGCTAAAATAAAGGGGTTAGAATACGTGGTTGACGCACTTCCTTTATTAAAACAAAATTTTGAAATACATATTTGTTCACCTGCCGGAAGAAAAGTCAAAGAGGAAATCGTTTATAAAGATTACCTACTTAAAAAAATAAAAACAAACAACATATATTTTCATGAATTTGACAACAATAAATGGATTTCATTTCTAAACAAAACAGACATCGTACTTCTTCCGTCGCTTATTGAGGGCCAATCACTTTCTCTTCTTGAGGCGATGTCTAGAAAGAAATTAGTGATCGCCACGAATGTTGGCGGTAACCAAGAAATAATATCCGACGGAGTTAACGGTTTTATTATTGAACCAAAATCTATTCAGGCCATTGCTAAATCATTAGCATATGTAAGTAGACTCAATGACGATTTTTGTAAAAAAATAAAAGACAACGCCCAAAAAACTGTCATCGAAAATTTTTCATTCCAAAAAATGATCAAAAATTATATGTCCTTATACGAAAAAGCTATATTAAAAAAACAGAAGATTTGCCAAGACGTTCAGGCTGTAATAATAAACAATTTACACGATCCAGATTTTCTGGTGCTAAAGAGGCTAAATAAAAACACCAACATTTATGAATTTAGACTGGTTAAGGGTGGTATCGATGAATTGGAACATGCCAAAGATGCCATTACTCGCGAAATTGTCGAAGAGACGGGAATAGACAAAATAAAAATATTGAAAAAATTGGAACCATACTCTTATTCATATTTTTTAAAAAGAATTTACGTCACTCACAATGTTACTACGTATTTAGTTCAAACAACCTCTAAAGAAAGCTATGATTCAATCGATCAAACAAAAGAGGGCGGGTTTAACATTGATTCAATACTTTGGGTAAACAAAAAAAACGTAGACATTTTAACCTATCCTCAAGAAAAAAACTTGGTTAAACAAGCCATCCAATATCTTGAGAAGTGACTTTAAAAAAGATTATAAACAACATTCCACCCCGGGCTCCGACGCCTACAAAAACACACGACGGCGTCTCCGCCCGGGGTTGCCTGTAAGAAGAAACCCCCCACCATCCAGGTGGGGGGTAAATAGTATATGGAAAGGAACGGGTTAGTTGGCCACGCAGCCACTGGCGGTACAGGTACCACCAATCGCGGTCCATTGGTCAAGAAATAGGGACCTAGTACCACCACTGGAGTCGGTTACCTTTAGGGTAAAGGTTTGACCAGGAAGGTAATACAGGTTGGTACCAGATTGGACAAAGGTCTCGTTGTCGTACTTCCGGCCATTAATCCAAATACTGGCGCCTCTGGCTTGACTGGCAGGAAGGGTGCCTTGCACTCCTTTAAGGGAACCATCGGGGTTGGTAGCCCACAAGATGGTAACCATTGGGCCAGATGAAGTGTGGGCGAACACCAGGCGGGGGCCGGAGAAGGTGCCGGCTAGTTCGGGTGGCAGGAGAATGGTCTGTTGGTTAGCCCCGACGGTTAAAGTAACCCGGTCGGGTAACCGGGGGTCAAAGCGCAGATTACCGTAGGCGAACTGCTGGATCTGACAGGTGAAGTTACCGCAGGCCTGAGTGGTGGCCATAGCAATTGGTGACCCGAGGTTGTTGGTGGTAGCTGTCTTACTGTAGTAGTAAGCGTACCAGAAAGGTTGGGGCACAACGTAGGCGCGAGTGGTTGACCAGAGAATGGCTGCATTGGGAAAGAATTGGATGAATTCATTCCGCCAAGCGTGGACAAAGGGAATATCATCTTCGTAGTCGGGGCTGGGTAGGCCGAGAGCAGGGGTGTACACCGCTTTGAATCCAGTGGTAATGGTGCCATCCCCCCGACCGGGGGCCCAGGCACCAACCAGCTGGTTAATCTCTGTTGGAGTACTCTCCCCCAGTTCTTCCAGCCATAGATCGTTGAAGTACATTTCCCCCACCGGGGTACCGGAGAAAAAGCGTAAGGTGGCATCCACTTCGTCGGTGAGCACTGGGAAGTCACAAGTGTATTCTTGCCACGTACCGGTGACGGTAAGGTCACAAGGGTTGGCCAGGGTTCTGTCGACTTCATTACGACTGTCTCCCTGACCGTAGCGAGATTGGCGCGTGAGGGCAATAATCACCCGCCGGCTGCCTTGGGGGCTGCGCAGTTGGCCAGTGAAGCGGTAGGTTAGGCCACCTTCGACACTAAAAGGAATCTCGTTGAACATCTGCACGTCAGTTAGGTACTGGTTACCATCTTTGGCCAGTGATTCGAGAATCATGGCCTCGCTGGGAAGGTACTTACCGCCGTCATACCGACCTTGAGTTAGGAAGTCCCAACCGAAAGCGCCACACAGGGCGTTGTCACCGTTGTAGAGTAGGCCGGTGTAGTGCTGCTGGCGAGCTTGGGTGGACAGGTCGTCGTAGTAGGTGCAAGAGCTGGGGCCGGGGTCGGTAGCATTTTCAATTGCTGCCACGGCTGCATGAAAGTCACCGGGGAAGATTTGGATCGGGCTGGCGTAACGAAGATTGTTTTTC
>Ga0172371_10001841_pt1 | contig 33674 bp, 34 predicted proteins | sample Lak12m_FD_114543 | JGI IMG/M metagenome (GOLD analysis project Ga0172371, IMG submission 114543) | Freshwater microbial communities from Kabuno Bay, South-Kivu, Congo - kab_022012_12m | ecosystem: Environmental > Aquatic > Freshwater > Lake | place: Democratic Republic of the Congo: South-Kivu...
AGCACGGTGGCGTTGGTCTTGTCGGCAGTCACGGTGGTGACGATGTCGGCGCCGCGCACCGCTTCAGAAACACTAGCACACACCACAATGCGCAAGAGGGTATGCGCCAGATTTGACATCAACTTTTCGGTGGCACGCGGGTCGGTGTCGTACAGGCGCAATTCTTCAATGCCCATCAAGTAGTGGAACGCCAACGCCTGGAATTCGCTTTGCGCGCCGTTGCCAATCAGCGCCATGACCCTGCTGTCGGGCCGTGCCAGCGCCTGCGCTGCCACCACCGACATCGCCGCGGTACGCAACGCGGTGCACAGCGTGAGCTCACTCAAAAACTCTGGCGTACCGGTGTCCACGTCGGCCAGTACGCCAAACGCCATCACGCACGGCAGGCCGGCTTGCGTGTTCTTGGGGTGGCCGTTGACGTACTTGAAAGAGTACGTGCTGGCGTCAGAAATGGGCATCAGCTCGATCACGCCGTCTTTGGAATGGTTGGCCACACGGGCGCACTTTTCAAAGTCAGTCCAGCGCCGGTAATCGGCACGGATGTAGTCGGCCAGGCGGCCAAACACCGCGGGCAGGCCAAGTTGGTGAACGGCGGTGGCGACGTCTTGCACGCTGAAGAACTGGGTGGTGACGGGGTAGGGCAGATGCATGACAAAGTCTCCTTGGAATGCAGAGCAGTGTCCCAAAGCAGGGCAGCAATGTAAATTGGCAATCGTGTTCAATTAATGACAATTATTTAGCGATATGGCAGACATAAGTTGCAAATTGTCCGCTTTGCTTGAAATCATGTCGCGTTGCCGATCGCGCCTGTGCGACAGTGCTCTACCCGGGCTGGCACTATAGTGGCGCGCTCATCCCTACCCACCCTCACCATGCTTATCTGGCAACGCCCCATCTCCATCGACATCCTCACCACATCCAGCGCCAACACGGCGGTGAGCCACCTGGGCATTGAATTTGTCGAGGTGGGCGACGACTTTGTCCGCGCGCGTGTGCCGGTGGACGCACGCACGCGCCAGCCGTTTGGCCTGTTGCATGGCGGCGTGAGTGTGGTGCTGGCTGAGACGCTGGGTACAGTCGGTGCCTACTTTTCCTGCCCGGCCGGACACCAAGCGGTAGGGCTGGACGTCAACGCCAACCACCTGCGCGGTGTCAAAAGCGGCTGGGTGACCGGCATCGCGCGCCCAGTGCATCTGGGCCGCACCACGCAGGTGTGGCAGATCGACATGGTCAACGACGCGGGTGAGCCCAGCTGCGTGTCGCGCATCACGATGGCCATTCTGGCACCGCGCGCGTAAAGAACCTATTCGCCAGCCCGGAGGGCCCCACAGGTGAGCGCCGATTTATGGTACCCCGGTATGAGGCGCTCGCCTGCGGGGTCCATCGGGCGGGTGATGCCTGCAAGGCTAAGGGTTTCCCCTGAGTCGCCTTGCACCATAATGGGCTGAATTTTCTGGAGTGTCCATGTTCCCTGAATACCGCGATCTGATCACCGAACTCAAATCCAGCGACGCGCACTTTGTCAGCTTGTTCCAGCAACATAACACGCTGGACCAGCAGGTCAAACGCATGGTCTCACGCACCGATCCGGCCACGCCAGCAGAAATTGAAAAACTCAAAAAAGAAAAACTGCGCCTCAAGGACGAGATGTATGCGCTGCTGAAAAAAGCTGCGCAAGAAAAAAGTTAATCGCCCGCTTTGGCCAGGCGTTCGCTGCGCCAATAAACGTCGTCACCTTGCGTGCCGTCGGTGCGGTGGCGGTTGAGCACACGCGCCAGAACAAACATCAGGTCGCTCAAGCGGTTCAGGTATTGGCGCGGCGTGTCTTTAAGCGGCTCCTGCGCGCCCAGCGCCACCACCGCGCGCTCAGCACGCCGCGCCACCGTGCGGCACACATGCGCCAATGCTGCTGCGCGCGTGCCCGCAGGCAAGATGAACTCTTGCAAGGTTGGCAACGCCGCGTTGTGCGCGGCCAGCGCCTCGTCCAGCGCCAGCACCGCTTCGGGCTTGAGCAGTTCAAAACCGGGGATCGACAGCTCGCCCCCCAGATTGAAAAGTTGATGCTGAATCTCCACCAGCAGCGTGCGCACGGCATCCGGCATGGCCTCGCACAGCAGCACGCCGATGTTGGAGTTGAGCTCGTCGATGTCGCCCATGGCGTGCACGCGCAGGCTGTCTTTGGACACGCGCGTGTTGTCACCCAGCCCGGTGGTACCGTTGTCGCCGGTGCGGGTGGAAATTTGTGTCAATCGTTTGCCCATGCGCTTCTCCGATGGCGTTGAGATAAATTTGCCCGATTATCCGGGCTTGATGATGCGCCGATCAGACTGATGTAAATTGTCGGTATCGTCAGAAAGGAGCTTGACATGGTACAAGTTCGCCCGGCCGCCGTGGCAGGCAGTTTTTACCCACGGCAGGCAGATGCGCTGGCGCAAGAGGTGCAGGATGTGTTGGCGTTGGCCCGCACCCACCCCCCGGTCCAAGTCAGCACGACACCAAAGGCGGTCATCGTGCCGCACGCAGGCTACATCTATTCCGGCGCCACCGCCGCGCTGGCGTACCAGCAACTGGCCCGCGCGCGCAGCGTGATCCGCCGCGTGGTGTTGCTCGGCCCGGTGCACCGGGTGCCCGTGCGTGGCCTGGCGCTGCCCGGCGTTGATGCGTTTGACACGCCACTCGGGCGTGTTGCCGTTGATGCAGCGGGCGTGGCCGCCCTGGCCAGCTTGCCGCAAGTGGTGGTGAGCGCGGCGGCGCACGCGCAAGAGCATTCACTGGAGGTGCAACTGCCGTTTCTGCAAACCGTGCTGGAAGACTTTACGCTGTTGCCGCTGGCGGTGGGAGATGCCACGCCCGAGCAGGTGGCGCAGGTACTTGATGCGCTGTGGGGTGGGCCGGAGACGGTGATCGTGATCAGCTCTGACCTGTCGCACTTTTTACCGTACGACAACGCGCTGACCGTGGACCGTGCCAGCGTACAAACCATGCTGACGCTGCAACCTGTGCTCAGCCACCAACAAGCCTGCGGCGGCACGCCGGTAAACGGCCTGCTGCTGGCCGCGCACCAACACCACCTGCACCCCCACTTGCTGGGCCTGTGCAATTCAGGCGATACCGCGGGTGACAAACAGCGCGTGGTGGGCTACGCGGCACTGGCCTTCACACCGCAGGAGTAGCCATGAACACCACAGAACCCCGTGGCCCGACGTTGTTGGCGCTGGCACGCGCGGCCGTCGCTACGGCACTGGGTCAACCCACGGCAGCGGACGACCGAGCCAAATGGCTGCATGAGCCGGGGGCCACCTTTGTCACGCTCACACAAAACGGCGCGCTGCGCGGCTGCATCGGATCACTGATGCCCTACCGGTCGCTGCTGGACGACGTGCGCGCCAACGCGGTGGCCGCCGCGCTGCACGACCCGCGCTTTATGCCGCTGGCGCGGCATGAATTGCCGATCACCCAAGTCGAAGTCTCGTTGCTGTCGCCGCTGCAAACACTGCACTTTGAAAGCGAGGCCGACGCGCTGGCGCAGCTGCGCCCCCACACAGACGGCGTGGTGTTTCAGTATCGCGACCGCCGCAGCACGTTTTTGCCGCAGGTGTGGGAGCAATTGCCCGACGCGCGCACCTTCATGGCGCAGCTCAAGCGCAAGGCCGGGCTGGCCGCCGACTTCTGGGCACCCGACGTGCAGCTACAGCGCTATACGGTGGCCAAATACAAGGAAGGCGGCGCGCCATGACCCCCATCACCGCGCAAGCACCGTCGGGCTACCCCGCACGCTACTGGCACTGGCTGGACGACGGCCGCATGCAGTGCGACCTGTGCCCGCGCGACTGCCGCCTGCACGACGACCAGCGCGGTGCCTGCTTTGTGCGCCAGCGCCAGGGCGCGCAAATGGTGCTGACCACCTATGGCCGCTCCAGCGGGTTTTGCATCGACCCGATCGAAAAGAAGCCGCTCAACCACTTCTACCCAGGATCGAGCGTGCTGTCGTTTGGCACCGCCGGCTGCAATCTGACGTGCAAGTTCTGCCAAAACTGGGACATCAGCAAGTCGCGCGACATGGACCGTCTGATGGACCAGGCCAGCCCCGACACGATTGCCCATGCCGCCGTGCGCAACGCCTGCAAGAGCGTGGCCTTTACCTACAACGACCCGGTGATCTTTGCCGAATACGCCATGGACGTGGCCGATGCCTGCCACGCGCGTGGCGTGCAAACGGTGGCCGTGACCGCAGGCTACATGCACGACCAGCCCCGGCGCGACTTTTACGCCAAGATGGACGCCGCCAATGTGGACTTGAAGGCCTTTACCGACGACTTTTACTTCAAGCTCACCAGCGCGCACTTGCAGCCGGTGCTTGAGACGCTGCGGTACTTGCGCCATGAAACGAGCGTCTGGCTGGAAATCACCACGCTGCTGATCCCCGGCCACAACGATTCGGACGAAGAACTCGAAGCGATGTGCCGCTGGCTGATGGCCGGGCTGGGGCCCGACGTGCCGCTGCACTTTTCCGCGTTCCACCCGGATCACAAAATGCCCGACGTGCCCGCCACGCCACTGGCCACGCTGGTGCGCGCGCGCAGCATTGCGCTCAAGGCCGGTCTGCACCACGTTTACACCGGCAACGTGCACCACGCCGACGGCGACAGCACGCGTTGCCCGGCCTGTCAGTCGCTGCTGATTGAGCGCGACTGGTATGAAATCAAGCGCTACCGGCTCGACGCCGCTGGCCACTGCCCCGATTGCGGCGCCGCCCTGGCAGGACGTTTTGACGCGCAAGCCAGCCAATTTGGCCGCCAGCGCATTCCCGTTCATCTTTCAACCTGAGCCCGCCCATCGTCATGTCGAGACGGAATGTTGTCCCGCGCCGCACCTTGCCATGCGCTTGAGGGTGCGATTCAGCACGGTGCAGCGACTATCAATTTTCATAGCTGGTAGCGCAAGCACGATATAGGCTACAGCCTGTTTTGCTTAAAAGTCGGTCAAACCAAACGCCGCTGAGGCAGGGTGATTGGGTCAGGTGACCGGGCTTTGGGGCGAAATGCGTGCGCCTGAGGCGTTGGCGTACTTGAGCCTTCAGTTTCGCGCGTGCTTTCGCCCCAAAACCGCACGCGCCCGACCCAGTCACCCTGCCGTGCGTCGATGTCTTTTGCATGCGCGCATCATTTTGAATCGCACCCTGCGCTTGAAATAGGCATCGGCAAGATGCTATGCTGGAACGCCTTTTCGGAGACCCGCATGAACGCCCCCACGCCCGCCCACAATCTGTTGCCCCACATCCAAGCGCGCCCGGTGCCAGAGGCCTTGTTAACCGCCTTGCACCCCCGTTTTGGCTCGCAATTTTCGCAGGCACCAGCCGTACGCGAGCAGCACGGCCGCGACGAATCGGCCTTCAGCGTGCCGCCGCCTGCGGCCGTGGTGTTTGCCCAAAGCACGCAAGACGTGAGCGATGCCGTCAAGCTGGCCGCGCAGTACAAAGTGCCGGTCATTGCGTTTGGCGTGGGCTCATCGCTGGAAGGCCATTTGCTGGCGGTGCAAGGCGGCATCAGCATCGACGTGAGCCGCATGGCCCAGGTGCTCTCGATCGACGCCGACGATCTGACGGTGACGCTGCAACCGGGCGTGACGCGCACCGCGCTCAACGCCGCCGTCAAGTCCACCGGGCTGTTCTTTCCGATTGACCCCGGTGCCGACGCCTCGCTCGGTGGCATGGCCGCCACGCGCGCCAGCGGCACCAACGCCGTTCGCTACGGCACCATGCGCGAAAACGTGCTGGCGCTGGAGGTGGTCACCGCCAGCGGCGACGTCATCCGCACCGGCACCCGCGCCAAAAAATCAGCCGCCGGCTACGACCTCACGCGCTTGTTGGTGGGCTCTGAGGGCACGCTGGGCATCATCACCCAGCTCACCGTCAAGCTCTACCCGCTGCCCGAAGCCGTGATGGCCGCTACCGTCAGCTTTGATGACCTGGCCGACGCGGTGCAGACCACCATGGCCATCATCCAGATGGGGGTGCCGGTTGCGCGCTGCGAGCTGCTCGACGCCACCACCGTGCGCATGGTCAACGCCTACGCCAAGCTGAGCCTGCCTGAAGCGTCTTTGCTGCTGATGGAATTTCATGGCTCGCCTGCCGGGGTGCAAGAGCAGGTTGAAACCGTGCAAGCGATTGCCGACGAGCACCACGGTCACGCTTTTGCCTGGGCCAGCACGCCCGAGGAGCGCACCCGGCTGTGGACGGCGCGGCACAACGCCTATTTTGCCGGGCTGCAGTCGCGCCCGGGCTGCCGGGCCATCACCACCGACGCCTGCGTGCCCATCAGCCGCCTGGCCGACGCGGTGCTGGCCAGTGTCGATGAGGCGCGCACCAGCGGCATCCCGTACTTTATCGTCGGCCACGTCGGCGACGGCAACTTTCACATGGGCTACCTGATTGACCCGGATCAGCCCGAAGAACGCGAGCGCGCCGAAGCACTCAACCAGAAACTGGTGCGCCGCGCGCTGGCACTGGGCGGCACCTGCACCGGCGAACACGGCATCGGTCTGCACAAAATGGACTTTTTGCTGGAAGAAACCGGCGCTGGCGGCGTGGCCGTGATGCGCGCCATCAAGCACGCGCTGGATCCGGACAATATCCTGAACCCAGGAAAGATATTTGCTATTCAATAAGTAGCTATTGACGCTTGTTGAGCAAGTTCTGGAAGCTGTTTTTATATGGGGAAAGAGTCCATTACCTCCACCTTGTCTGCCGACACGTTGGCCCAGTTGCAAGCCTGGGTCGGCAAGACCGAAACGCTGGACGACGTCATCACCGCCGCCCCCATGCGCGGGCTGGCCGCCATGCTCGACCGCGCCGACGCGCCACCTGCGACGGGCACGCTGCTGCCGCCGCTGTGGCACTGGCTGTATTTTTTGCCACAGCAGCGGCAAAGTGAGCTGGGCCCGGACGGCCACGCGCGCCGGGGCGGCTTTCTGCCGCCGGTATCCTTGCCGCGTCGCATGTGGGCGGGTGGGCGACTGCGCTGGCAGCCAGACAACCCGCTGCGTGTGGGCGATACGGTTGCGCGCCACTCCCGCGTGGCGTCGGTCGCGCACAAACGCGGACGCAGTGGCAACCTGGTGTTTGTGCGCGTCGATCACCTGGTGCACAACGCGCATGGTCTGGCGCTCACCGAAGAGCATGACATCGTTTACCGCGCCGCTGCCCTGCCCGGCGAGGCTGCACCCGCGCCACAGGTGGCCCCCAGCGCCGCCGACTGGCAGCGTACGGTGGCGCCCGACGACGTGCTGCTGTTTCGCTATTCGGCGCTGACGTTCAACGGCCACCGCATCCACTACGATCGCCGCTACGTGACGCAAATCGAAGGTTACCCGGGTCTGGTGGTGCACGGCCCGCTGATCGCCACGCAATTGATCGACCTGGTGCGCTGCCACCTGCCCCAGGCGTTGCTGACCGGTTTTGACTTCAAGCTGCTGCGCCCCACGTTTGACGTGCACCCCTACCTGTTGCGGGCGCAACCGGCTGCCGACGGCTGCAGCGTGCAGGTCTGGGCCAGCGATCATGAAGGTTTTTTAACCTTGCAAGGGACCGTGGCGCTGGGCTGTGCCAACGCCCAATGATTGACATGGCGCAACAGTTGTTCAACTACGGCCCCAAAAATACGCCGCTTCGTATGTAATATTGCCTCCAACACGCTGTTGTCATTGCAGCACAAGTCCCCCCAGCACCTTATCCGTTCATGTTTGAACTCTTTGCGTGGACTCCCCAGCTCGAAACGGGAATCGCCAAAATTGATGCGCAGCACCATACCCTGGTGGGGTTGATCAATGCGCTGGCGCGCCAGCGTGTCAGCGCGGGCAGCGCGACTGACCTGGCGGGCGTTCTGGCCCAACTGACCAGCTACGCCGACTACCACTTTCGGACCGAAGAATCCCTCTGGAAAGAGGCTTTGGCAGACGACCCCTGGGTGCAAGAGCATGTGCACACTCACCAGGATTTTTTGTCTGAAGTCACCCGACTGACGCAAGCACCTGCGCAAACTCCTGACGCAGTGGATCGGCTGTTGACTTTTTTAACCACCTGGCTGGTAGATCACATTCTGGGTGACGACAAGCGCCTGGCGCTGGTGGTGCTGGGCGTGCAAGAGGGCCTGTCGCCACAGGTGGCGCGGCTGCGTGCCCAGAACCAGATGTCTGACGCCAGCGCTGTGCTGGTGCGCGTCGTCCTGGCCATGTACGAGACCGCTTCAGCGCAAGCCATGGCGCTGCTGCATGAACAGCATCAAACCCGGCAGGCCCAAGCCGCGCTGCAGGCCAGTGATGACCGCTGGCGTGCCTTGATGGATGGCGCGGGCGTCGCCAGCTCGCCGCTGGAGCAAACGCTGCACGCCATCATCGACCACCTGCCCGCTGGTTTGGTGGCGGCCGACACGGTGAGCCGCCGTTTTATTTTTGCCAACCCGTGGTTTTGCCGCATGCTGGGTTACACCTTGCCCGAGTTGTTGTCGATGTCGCCCAATGACATCCACCCGATTGAAGCGTTGCCGCAGGTTGACGCAGACTTTGCGCACGTGCAAACGGATTCAATGAGTGTGTCGCTGTCGCTGCCCGTGCGCCGCAAGGACGCCAGCACTTTCATCGCCAACATTGAGCGGGTACCGTTTACCTTGGGCGGTCAGGCCTGCATCATGGCGGTTTTCAACGACATCACGCAACGCCGCCAGGCTGAGCAAGCGTTGGAGCAGGAGCGTCTGCGCCTGAAAAATGCGGTCGATGCGGCGCAGGCGGCCACCTGGGAATGGGACATCGTCAACGACCAAATCGAACTGCTGGACGGTGCCGCCCAAATGCTGGGGTATGAACCAGACCAACTGCGCCAAATCAACGGTGCACGTTACGTTTCGTGGATTCACCCCAATGACCGTGCTGCGCAAGCTCACGCCATGAGCGCACACCTGCGTGATCAAGTGCCCCGTTATGTCGTTGAGCTGCGGCTGCGCCATCACAATGGCCAATGGGTCTGGCTGCGCTGCCTGGGCTGCGTTGTGCAACGTGGTAGCGACGGCCGCTCCACCCGGGTGGCCGGCATTGCGATGGACATCACCGAGCAGAAGGCGCACCAGTCGCAGCTTGAATTTGTCACCCATCACGACGCGCTGACGGGCTTGCCCAACCGGCGCGACTTTGTCGAGCAACTCGCCAACGCGATGGCGCACGTCAAGGCATCACAGCACATTGCGGTGGCGTATTTCGATCTGGATGGTTTTGCCGTCATCAACCAGATCGACGGCGAAGCGGTGGGCAATGCATTGATTCTGGCTATTAGCCAAAGGCTGGCGCAAGCCACCCGCGAGCAGCAATTTTTGGCGCACATTGGTGGTGACGAATTTGCCTGCCTGTTTGTCGGTCTCGACACGCCAACAGGCTACGCCCCTGAAGTTCAACGCTTGCTGGGTGTCATTGCGCAGCCGCTGCAAGTGGCCAAGCGCATGTTCGCCATGACCGCCAGCGTTGGCGTCACGCTTTTTCCGCAGCATCAGCCGATCGATGCCGAGCAGCTGCTGCGCCAGGCAGACCATGCCATGTACGCGGCCAAGCAGGCAGGCAAAAACCGCTACATCCAATTTGACCCCACCGGCGACGAAACCACCCGCTTGAGATTGTTGCAACTCGACGAGGTTCGGCAAGCGATCAAACGGCACGAGTTTGTGCTGTTTTACCAACCAAAAGTGCACTTGCCCAACGGGCGGGTGAGCGGGTTTGAGGCGCTGATCCGCTGGCAGCATCCGCAGCGCGGCTTGATACCACCAGGCGAATTCATCCCGCTGGTGGCCTCTTCGTCCCTGGTCATCGAAGTGGGTGACTGGGTGGTTGAAAATGCGCTAGCGCAACTGGCACGCTGGAACGCCCAGGGGTTGGTAACCAAAGTCAGCGTCAACATCGACGCGCAGCAGTTGCTTGACCCCGGCTTCGTGGCACGCTTGCTATGTCAACTGGCGGCACAACCCAGCGTGAAAGCGCAGCAGTTTCAAATAGAGGTGCTGGAAACGGGTGCCCTGGGCAATATGGCACACGCTTCGGAGGTGATTCGCGAGTTGCAAAAGGCCGGCATCGAATGCGCGCTCGATGACTTTGGCACGGGCTATTCGTCGCTGACGTTCCTGAAACAACTGGCCGCGCGCACCATCAAGATCGACCAGAGTTTTGTACGCGGCATACTTGACGACGTGGAGCATGCCGCCATTGTCAACAGCATCTTGTCACTGGCACGCAATTTTGACCGTCGCGCGCTGGCCGAAGGAATCGAGTCCGAAGCGCATGGCCGCGCACTGATTGAATTTGGCTGTGAGTGCGGGCAGGGCTACGTGATTGCCCGCCCCATGCCCGCTGCCGACGTACCCGGGTGGCTGGCGCAGTGGCAAGTGCCGCCGTCGTGGGCCAACTGCACACTGGCGCCCCCGCGCGACATTCCTATCTTGCTGGCCAAGGTGGAACACCGCGCGTGGATGCGGGAATTGCGCGCCCACCTGGCCGACCCGTTGCTTCCGTCGCCGGTGAACGACCCCTTGCAATGCCGTTTTGGCAGATGGCTGCAGCGCAGCGGCACCACCAAGCGATTTCAGGGCAACCCCCTGTTTGGCAGTTTGCGAAACATTCATGAAGAGTTGCACCAGCAGGCTGCGCCCTTGCTGGAGCGCAGGCGCGCGCAGCCAAACGCCGACCTGAGTGCCGACCTGAGTGCCGACCTGGCAACGCTGGACGCGCTCAGCCACAGCATGCTCAATCAGCTGCGCACCATGCGCCTGTCTGCTGCAACAACCGGTTGGGCCAGCTCGGATTTTGCGAAGTTGTAAAACGTTGCGAGGCAGATCAAAGCTCTCATTGACGCCAAGGCACCCTCGGCCTACGTGGTGGCAGCCGTCAAGACCCGCCTGCTGACCATCGACAAGCCGGTGCTTTGGCAAATGCTGGCAAATCAGCCGGTGATGGCCTTGAACCTGCTGCATGTGCTGTCTCAGCGCATTCGTGAAAACAACGTGGTTTTGCTCAGCAGCATCGAATTGCAACGCGCGTACCGTAGCAAGCCTGAGCTGCGCACCTTGATCTTCTTCTTGGAGTTCCAAAACCGCCCAGTCCGCTCACCCTTTGGCACCAGGCGCAATGGTTCCGGGTGACGGTTTGGGTTGTAGATAGGCAAAAAACTGGCGGTCAGCGCCCAGTATGTGATTGGCTACAACGTCCCGCGCCAAGAATTGAAACAGCTCACCAACCGCCAGTGTGCCGGCATCAAAGTGTTTGACCAGGGCCACGGCCTTGTCAACCAGCGCGCCGTGAAGGGTGGCGTGCGCGGCAGAGCCGGGGTAACCGGCGGCGCAAATAATGCGTTCTTCGTCCTTGAAATGCTGCGCCACATCGGCGACCAGGTTGTTGACCAGCGTCGCCACTTCAGCTTTTGGACGCGCCGACAACACCGCTGCAAGCAATTGGTTGGCGTCAGCGAACAGACCCCGGTGCTGCTCATCTATCACCGGGTGACCGCACTCGTAAGTGGCGTGCCAGGACAAGCGCAGCAAGCCAGCCGTCATGGCTTGGCCCCGGTCGTCAGACCCGCTTGGCTCGGGCGCAACTTGAACCTGGTTGCGGCCACCCTCTTTGGCGCGGTACAGCGCTTCATCGGCGCGTTTGAACCAGTCTTCGCAGGTTTCACTTGCCAGGCACTCGGCCACCCCCAAACTGATCGTGACTTGCCCGACTTGTGCAAAAGACGTGTTGGCAACGCTGGCGCGCAGCCGCTCGGCCAGCAGGGTGACGGTGGCCAGTGTTGTGTTCGGGCACAGCACGACAAATTCTTCACCCCCCCAGCGCGTCAGCGTGTCGATGGTGCGCAGGTTTGACTGCAACACCTTGGTCAAGTTGACCAGTACCTGATCGCCCACAAGGTGACCATGCAGATCATTGATATTTTTGAAAAGATCAATATCGAGCATCACCATGCTCAAGGGATGGTCATAGCGTTTGAGACGGTCCATCTCATTGACCATGGCTTCTTCGAGCCAGTGCCGGTTCCAGGCACCGGTCAGCTTGTCGGTACTGGCCAGCTTGGACAGCTCAGCCAAGCTCTTTTGTAACACTTGATTGGTGCTCTGCAACCGTTGGAGCGACTGATGCATTTTGTCGATGTTGCCCATACGGGCGGTATTGAGCATCGCCGCGCCGATGAACAGCAGTTGGCCGCCGCTGTCAAGAACCGGAAACTTGAACCACAGGCACTGTAGCGGTCGGCCAGCAACCCGGCAGTCAAGCTGGTCACTACTGCAAGCTGTGCCGGCCATGATCTGCGCGTCGGAGTGTGCCAACTGTGCCGCTGCCGCGGCCGGGAACAGCTCGGCGTCGGTCAAACCGGTAAATTGTTCATGGGTCTTGTCAAAACAGTCCAGCAAAGCCTGATTTGCCAGTTGGTAGCGACCGTCGATGCCTTTGATGGCCATGCCAGCACCCAACAATTGCGGCAGCAGCAGCGCGATCAGCCCGGAGATCTGGATTGCATGGTCTTTGGCAAAACGTAAGATCAGGGTGTTGTCGTTCATATCAATCGCCTTGAGGGTCATATCCGTGCGGAGCAACGGTATCACAAGCCCGCCAGGTGACGCAACACTGGCAAACTGCCGTCCGGCATGGGTTGGGCCATGCCGTAAGCTTGTGCCAAGTCCGATGCCAAATGCACAGTTTATTCACGGACAAGCCCTTAGGGTTTTACGCCGGACAGCCGACAATGGCGGGCATGAAAACGCCCGCTTCTTTATGGCTCAGACTGGTCCCAGCCTACGCGCTGGGCTATTTTTTGTCTTACGCACTGCGCAGCGTCAATGCTGTCATTGCCCCCGAGCTGATGCGCGATCTGAACATGACCGCTGCGGGCCTGGGGCTGCTGACATCCAGCTATTTTTTGGCCTTTGGCCTGTTTCAGTTGCCGCTGGGTCTGCTGCTGGACCGTTTTGGCCCGCGCCGGGTTGAAGCGGCGCTGTTGCTGGTAGCCGCCGCTGGTTGTGCGCTGTTTGGCGTAGGCGAATCCACCACCATGCTGGCGCTGGCGCGCGCGCTCATTGGGCTGGGTGTGTCGGCCTGCCTGATGGCCAGCTTCAAGGCGTTTACCCAATGGTTTCCGGCCGAACAATTGCCTTCGCTCACCGCCACCATCATGGTCGCCGGAGGCTTGGGGGCGCTGTCGGCCAGCGTGCCGGTGCAAGCAGCGCTGCCCCTGTTGGGCTGGCGCGGCTTGTTTTTTTTGAGCGCGGCTCTGCTGGTGGCCACTGCGGGCTACCTTATGGCGGTGCCTGACAAGGCCGTGGGCACACAGCGCGCGTCGATGGCGCAGCAATTGGTTGCCCTGCGCCAGATCTTTGCCGACCGGCGCTTCTGGCGTTTTGCGCCGCAAGGCTGTCTGGCCGTAGGCGGCTTTATGGCCATTCAGGGCTTGTGGGCGGTGCCGTGGCTGATGCAGGTAAACGGGCTGGACCGAAGCGATGCCGCCCATGTGCTGTTTGGGCTTGCGGTGGCGATGCTGGCGGGCTTTTTGTTTGTGGCGACCTGTTCGATCTGGCTGGCGCGCCGTGGCGTCTCGCCGATGCGGTTACTCAGCACGGGCATGGGCATGGGGCTGGCAGCCGAGCTGGCCATCATTCTGAACCTGGCCGCGCCGATGTGGCTGTGGCCGCTGTTGGGGATATCGTTCAGTCTGAGCAATATTGCGTATTCCCAGCTCAGTGCGGCGTTCCCGGTGGCGCTGTCCGGGCGCGTGAACACGGCACTGAATCTGCTGGTGTTTGTCGGTGCCTTTGGCCTGCAATGGGGCATTGGCGCGGCAGTTGACTTGGGTGTCGGCATGGGTCTTGCCAACTCCGATGCGTTCAAGCTGACCTTTGCGTTGCTATTGGCGGCGCAGGCCGTAGCCTATGCCTGGTTTCTGATTCCGGTTAAATTGGAGCCTCGCCCCCACATTGGTGGCCATTGATCGCCCTTCTTTTTTCCTCGCCATGGACCTGTCTGCTGAATTTTTCGCACCCGCCCTGCCACTGACCGGTCTGCGCGTGGTTGAATTTACCCACATGGTGATGGGCCCGACCTGCGGCATGGTGCTGGCCGACATGGGTGCCGAGGTGATCAAGGTCGAGCCCATCGAAGGCGACCGCACGCGCCACCTGCTGGGCGCGGGTGCGGGGTTCTTCCCGATGTTCAACCGCAACAAAAAAAGCATCGCCATCGACCTGCACAAACCGCAAGGCGCTGCGCTGGCACGCCAGTTGGCGCTCAGCGCCGATGTGGTGCTGGAAAACTTCAAGCCCGACACCATGGCCAAGTACGGGCTGGACTACGCGAGCCTCTCAGCGCAAAACCCGCGCCTCATCTACGTCAGCCACAAGGGTTTTTTGCCCGGCCCCTACGAGCACCGCACCGCGCTGGACGAGGTGGTGCAGATGATGGGCGGCCTGGCCTACATGACCGGCCGCCCCGGCGATCCGCTGCGCGCGGGCACCAGTGTGAACGACATCATGGGCGGCATGTTTGGTGCCATTGGCGCGCTGGGCGCGTTGATCCAGCGCGGCATCACCGGACGTGGGCAAGAAGTGCAAAGCGCGCTGTTTGAAAACAATGTGTTCCTGGTGGGTCAGCACATGCTGCAGTACGCCATCACCGGCCAGCCCGCTGCGCCCATGCCCGCGCGCATCTCGCCCTGGGCAGTGTATGACGTGTTTACCGTCAAAGACGGCGAGCAGATTTTTATCTCGGCGGTCAGCGACGCGCAGTGGGCGACTTTTTGCGAAGTGTTCGGATTTTCTGACCTGAAGGCAGACGCGCGTTACGCCAGCAACAACGACCGCGTGCGAGAGCGCCCCACCTTGATGCCGATTTTGCGCCAGCGCCTGGCGCACTACAGCGCCGCTGAGTTGACCGCGCTGATGCAAGCCAACAAGTTGCCCTACGCACCGATTCGCAAACCCGAAGAGATGTTTGACGACGAACACCTGCTGGCCACCGGCGGCCTGGCCGACATCACCTTGCCCGATGGTGCGTGCGCCGGGCACACCGCCCAAACCGCGCTGTTCCCGTTTACCTTGGGTGGCCAACGCCTGGGCGTGCGGCTGAACCCGCCCAAACTGGGCGAACATACCCAGGAACTTCTGGTGCAACTGGGGCTGGGTGTGGACGAGGTCGATGCGCTGCGGCGCGGCAAGGTGGTGCAGTAACCCGATCGCCAGAAGCCGTGTCATGACGCCCTGACAATTTTGCAGGCGTCAATTGCGACAGGAGTCAGTTGACAGTCTTCAGGCTGCATTGGTACAGACACTTATCAACGCCTGCACGCCGCAGTGCGTCTGAACACCATTCGCCTTGCGGCACTATGTGACAAGTTTGTCAATTGGCAGCATGCCAATGACACTTTTGCGCGCTCAAGAACATCAATCCGAAAGAAAACTGGCGCATTTCGGGTGATTCACCGTTAAAAAGGGTCTATTCAGTCCTGGCACAGATGCTGCTATTACATCTGTGCCTCGTTTTTTTAACTTTAAGGAGTGCTTTATGCAACGTTCTACGCAAAAGGGTTTTACCCTGATCGAGTTGATGATCGTCGTGGCGATCATTGGTATTTTGGCGGCTGTAGCGCTGCCGGCGTATCAAACCTACACCAAAAAAGCCAAGTTCAGTGAAGTGGTGATGGCAACACAGGCTGTCAAGACCGCAGTTGAGCTGTGTTTACAAGAAAACGCCGGCACTTTGACTGCTTGCACAACAGGGTCTGGTGGAGTTCCTACTGACACAGCAGCCAGTGGCAAGTACGTGGCCAGTGTGCAGACTGCAAATAGTGTCATTACCGCAACAGGGAATGCCCAAGTTGATAGCAAAACTTACATTCTGACTCCTTCCTATTCGGCAACAACCGGTGTCTCATGGACTGCCAGTGGCACATGTCTTGCTGCAAATTTGTGTAAATAGTCAGTATCAATTTTCATGACAGAAAGCCCCTCAATGAGGGGCTTTTTTGTTAATGCATCAAGTTGAGGACACTCTTGATAACTCCCTGCGAGTTATGCAGAGTGTCCTGGATTCTGTGGGAGATTATCTTGCTCAACCGAAGTCGCGTAACTGTACTTAGTTTGATTTTCCTGACAGGAGCAATCAGTTTTCTCTATGCGCCTTTTTTAAATAGCGCCATTATTTTTGATGATCTGCCATTTTTTATGGTTGATAATGATGGTCATCAACCAGTGTCAAATTATTATTTCAGCTTTTTTGAGCTACGCTCTCTGCCATACACTACATTGGCCTGGACTAAAGAGTTTTTTGGATTGAATCTGATTTATTTCAGAATAACCAATTTGGTATTACATCTGGCAAGCGTTGTTACATTGTATTTTTTTGCATTAAATATATTCAATGAAACGTTGGAAGAAAAATATCAAAATAACATTTTTAATTCCAAAACAACTGCTTTTTTTACAGCTTTGCTTTTTGGACTACACCCCGTTTCAACCTATGCTGTAGGCTATCTGGTACAACGGACGACGGTCATGGCTACTTTGTTTTGCCTGTTGGCCATGCTTGCTTACACGAAAGGGAGTACTCAAAATAAACCACTTTTCTTGTGGCTCACAATACCATTGTATTATTTTGCGGTATTTTCAAAAGAACATGCCATTATGTTGCCTGCAGTTTTGGTGGCTCTGACAATTCTGCTGCATGAAGATTGGCCAAACAAGCTAAAACAGCGATGGCAACTCCTGGTGGCGTTGACTTTAATATCTATAACGGTGATCTTGATCAAACGGAATTTTCTTGGTTCAGCATATGAAATTTATGCGAATGAAATGTTACCGGATCAAAATATCGCCTACCCTTTGAGCATCTTGACTCAGACCTGGCTTTTTTTTAAATATATTTTTCTATGGATAGCCCCCAACCCGGTATGGATGTCCATTGATATGCGGGAGCCTTTTGCATCAGGTTTACTGACACCCTACCTGCTCGCCAGTGTCGCCTTTATGGCATGGGGCTGTATCGCCTTGTATTTTTTGCTTCGGCGAGGTATTGCTGGTTTAACAGGTTTTGCAATGTTATACCCATGGTTGATGTTTATGACGGAATTGTCATCTGTCCGGATTCAGGAGGTTTTTGTTCTTTACCGTAGTTACTTATGGACACCCGGTTTATTTTTTATAATTCCCATTATTTTTTTTCGTGTTGAACGAAAAACAGCATTGTTAATTTTATTGTTGATTGCAGCAGCTTTCATACCTGTTTCCATGGATCGATTGGTGACACTGTCACATCCTGTTTTGCTTTGGGATGATGCAGAGCGACTCCTGGCCGGAAGAACGGACTTGCCTGGTTCCAACAGAATTTATTATAACCGTGGTACAGAATACTTGAAAATTGATCTTAACGATATGGCGATAGAAGATTTTAAAACTGCGATTTTGACGAGTAGCAAAAAATTCCCTAATGTTTATGGAAATTTGGGTGTAGCTTACTTTAAAAAACAAGATTGGCCAAATGCCATATCTGCGTTTAGTCAGGCGATTCAGATTAACTATGATGATGGTAAACGTATCAACCCGCGACACGTCTATGGACGGGCGCAGGCTTATGAAAACATGGGCTTACTTGAAAGAGCAAAAGCAGATTACAAGGTAAGTTGCGATCTTGTAAAACGGGGTTGTGAAAAGTTGACTTGAGAATAAGGTAGTCAAGGGCGCTGAAGCCTGCGTATAAAAAGCGAGGGTGCTTGCGGTGATTTGGAAAAGACGGGCCGGGCTGGTTTCACTTGGGTTCGGGAAAATAGTGCAGAAGCAGATTTGTCATGCCCCCGTTACGCCAACGCAGGGTCGATGCGATTGCGCACCTGATCAGAAAAACGTTGCGCGAGCTTAAAAACCATGTCATCGCAGCACGCGCCACGCACGCCAGCCCAGCAATCCGGACAAAATCAATGCGTACAGCGCCACTTCAGCCAGATCGTTCTTGGCCGCACGCATCCAGAAAAAATGCAGCACGGCCAAACCAGCTACCCCATAAACGCTGCGATGCAGCCGCTTCCAGTTGCGCCCACCCAGCCAGCGCATGGCACGGTTCCAAGAGGACAGCGCCAGCGCCAGCAGCAGTAGCCAGGCGGAAAAACCCACCAGAATGAACGGGCGCTTGCCAATATCCTTGACGATGTCGGTGGGCTCCAGCCCCATGTCGAACCAGCCGTAGCAAAACGCGTGCAGCGTGGCGTAGAAAAAAACAAACAGGCCCACCATGCGACGCAGCCGCGCCAGTTCCGGCCAAGCCAGCGTGACGCGCAGCGGCGTCAGCGCCAGCACCAGGCACAGCAGGCGCATCGTCCAGTCGCCGCTGGCGCGTTCCAGCGCCTGCGCCGGGTTGGCACCCAGCAGATCGTTGAAGGCGGCAAACACCAGCCATGCCAACGGGCACAGCAACGCCACAAACCAGAGCGGCTTAAAAGCCAGACGCCACCAGCCCGCAGATGACTCAACCGCCATGGTGCACCAGAATCAGAAAAACTTTTGCAGATCCATGCCGGCGTAGAGCTGCCCCACCTGCGCCTCGTAGCCGTTGAACATCAGGGTTTTGCGCTTCTTGGCAAACAGCCCGTCTTCGCCAATGCGCCGCTCAGCGGCCTGGCTCCAGCGTGGGTGATCCACCTTCGGGTTGACGTTGGAATAAAACCCGTATTCCCCTGGCGCGGCCTTGTTCCAGGCAGTTTGTGGCTGCTTGTCAGTGAAACGAATGCGCACCAAGCTCTTGCTGCTCTTGAATCCGTACTTCCACGGCACCACCAGACGCGTCGGCGCACCATTCTGCTTGGGCAAGACTTCACCGTACATGCCAAACGTCAACAGGGTCAGCGGGTGCATCGCCTCGTCCAGCCGCAGCCCTTCCACGTACGGCCAATCCAGCACACGCGAGCGCACCCCGGGCATCGTCGCCGGGTCGGCCAGTGTGACAAATTCAACATACCTTGCACTGCCCAGCGGCTGCACGCGCTTGATCAGGTTTGAGAGCGAATAGCCCACCCACGGAATCACCATCGACCAGCCCTCAACGCAGCGCAGCCGGTAAATGCGCTCTTCCAGCGCGGCTAGCTTCATCAAGTCTTCGATCGCAAAGCGACCGGGCTTGGCCACCAAACCGTCCACCTCCACCGTCCACAGGCTGGTCTTGAGCGAACCCGCGTTGCGCACCGGGTCTTCCTTGTCGGTGCCAAACTCGTAGAAGTTGTTGTAGCTTGTGGCGTCCTTCACATCAGTGGGCTTGTCCATGCTGATGGCACCCGGCACGTTGGAGCGCACCACCCCTGTCAGGCGTCGCGCACCTGGCGCTGAAGCGGCTTGCGCGAACGCTTGGCGGCCGCTCCACCCCGTCAACACCGCGCCCGCGGCCAGACCGGTCATGCCTCGAATCAGGTCGCGCCGCGCGTGATAAACCTCCTCTGGCGTGATTTCGCTGGGAACACCGTGGTTAAAACCCCGTTTTGAATCTGGAATCAGCATGGGCAAGTCCTTTCAAAGTTGATGCTTCTTTGTTGGACAAGCATAGACAGTCTGACAGCAAACTGCATGGTGGCGCCCAAAAGCCACCCAAAAAAAAGGCGAAGTGCTCATCACACCCGCCTTGTCTGTCCAAATCTGCTTCAAAAAAGCGCGTCGCATCAGCCCACGTTGGTCACTGTGTCACACCACTCAGTGCAACCCGGCGATGTAGTCTGCCACCGCACGAATTTCACGGTCATTGAGCTTGGCCGCCACCTGTGTCATCTGCACGCTGTTCTTGCGCACACCGTCGCGGAACGCTGTCAGTTGCGCCATGGCGTAGTCGGCGTGTTGACCGCTCAGACGCGGGTACTGCGCCGGAATGCCCGCCCCGTTGGGGCTGTGACAGCCCGCGCACGCCGGAATCTGGCGGTCGGCAATGCCGCCGCGGTAGATTTTTTCACCCAACAGAACCAGGTCTTTATCCTTGGCTGCGCCGGGGCTTGCTTTCTTGCTGCTGACCCAATAAGCAATGTTGACCATGTCGGCGTCGCTCAAGGGTGCTGCCATGCCGTTCATGACCGCGTTTTCACGCTTGCCGGCCTTGAACTCGGTGAGCTGTTTGATGATGTATTGCGGGTGTTGCTGCGCCAGCTTGGGGTTCACCGCAATGACCGAATTGCCGTCCGGCCCGTGGCAGGCAACGCACACACCGCCAAAACTGGCTTCACCTTTGGCCAAATCAGGCTTGGCAGGCGCAGCACCAGCTTGCTGCGCGCCTGCTCCCAAGGCAGTTGCCGACAAGGCGGCAGCGAGGATCATCAAGGGAAAAAATTTCATGGTCTGTCCCGTCTGGCCTGTGTTGAAAATCCGGCGAATTCTACAATGCGACACTTATCAAACAATGACTTCATGACCATCCCTACAGACGTTCCACAGCCCTCAAACGCGGCAAACACACCAAGGGTGGACACGGCCATGGCTCTGGGCTGGCTGCACACCGCGCGCTTTCTTACCACCGCCCCCCAGCTGCAATTTTTGCCGCCGCTGGACGTGCCGGAGATCGCCTTTGTGGGCCGCTCCAACGCCGGCAAATCCACCTGCATCAACACCTTGACGCAGCAAAAGCAACTGGCGTTTGCCTCCAAAAAGCCCGGCCGCACGCAGCACATCAACCTCTTTGCCCTGGGCAAACAGGGCGCAACAGACGCTGTGCTGGCCGATTTGCCGGGCTACGGTTACGCAGCGGTGCCGCTGCAAGACAAGCTGCGCTGGCAGCAGGTGATGGCCAGCTACCTGGTGACGCGCCCCAACCTCAGGGCAGTGGTGCTGATGTGCGACCCGCGCCACGGCCTGACCGAGCTGGATGAAATTTTGCTCGACGTGCTGCGCCCGCGCGTGGAGCAGGGTCTGAAGTTTCTGGTGATCCTGACCAAGGCTGACAAGCTGACCCGCAGCGAACAAGCCAAGGCGCTGGACATCATGAAGCTCAACGCCGGCGGTGGTGAGGTACGCTTGTTTTCAGCCACCAAGCGCCAAGGGATTGATGCGGTGGCTACGCTGCTGTGGGAATGGGCACATTTTTAATCAGATGGGGTCAGAGCACGTCGCTGCGCGAGTGGTCTGACCCCAGGTTTTAATTTGATGGGGTCAGAGCACGTCGCTGCGCGAGTGGTCTGACCCCAGGTTTCAGGTTTGTTCATACACATCGGCCTGTCCATCGGGCCGATCCTTGAAGCGTTTGTGCACCCAGTAGTACTGCGCGGGCATGGTGTCGATATAGGTTTGCAGCTGCGCGTTCATGCGCGCGGTGTCGGCCAGCACGTCGTTGGCCGGAAAATCCTGCCAGGCGGGCAGCACCTCGACCTGGTAGCCGCCGGGTGTCATGCGCGTCAGCACCGGCACCACTTTGGCGCGTCCCAGGCGGGCAAAGCGCGACAGGCTGGGTACGGTGGCGGCGGCTACGCCATAAAACGGCACAAACACCGACTCGTGCGGGCCAAAGTTCATGTCGGGCAACAGGTACAGCGCGTCGCCCGCGCGCAAGCCTGACACAATCTGCTTCACGCCAGCAACGCGCCCAAACAACTCCGGGGAACCAAAGCGCTGACGCCCGCGCAAGATCCACGCGTCGATCACCGCATTGGACTGGTCGGTGTAGATGGTGGTGAAGTGGCGCGCCAGTTGCTGCGTGAGTGCTGTCCAGCCAGCATCCAGACCAACAAAATGCGGTGCAAAAAGCACCACCGGCTGCGTGCCCGCAAGCTCGTCCACCGCACCGCTGAGTTGCAAGCGCTTGCGCACGACGTCTGGCGCGCCGTGCCACAGCCAGGCGCGGTCGAGCCAGGCCTGCGCAAAATAAACAAATACCTGGCGCACCAAACGCTCGCGCGCGGCATCACTTGACGCGCCAAAACACAGCCGCAAATTGACCCGTACCACGCGCCTGCGCGCAGGTACCACCGCGTACAGCACCCAGCCCAGCAGCGTGCCCAACGCGCGCACCCAGCCCAAGGGCAACAGCGCCAGAATTCGCATCACACCCAGTGTCAAATGGCTGCCCATGCAACGTGCCTCAGGTTGGCCCGCGCGGCTGTTTGTAGCGCGCGTAAGACCACAGGTACTGTTGCGGGCAGCGTTGCACCAGCGACTCCATGGCACAGTTGATCGTCGTCACGGCGGCATCCATATCCGTTGGCAAGGATGGTGCCAACGGCGTCACATGCACGCAAAAGCCACGCCCCCACGGCAGGCGCTCGCCCCAGGCCAGCACCACCGCTGCACCGGTTTGCTGCACCAGCCGCACCGACAGCGTCATGGTGTAGGCGTCACGGCCAAAAAAAGGTGCCCACACACCCATGCCCAGCGGCGGCACCTGGTCGGGCAACAGCCCCACCGACGCACCACTTTTAAGCGCCTTGATCATCTGCTTGACACCTGACAAGTTGGTTGGCGCGGTTGTCAGCCCGGCGCGCTGGCGCGTGGGCCCCACCAACGCGCGCAACCAGGTTTTGCGCGGCGGGCGGTACAGCACCGTCATGGGTGCCTGCGCGCCAAAGCGCTGCGCGTACGCCTGCGCGGTGATCTCAAAACACCCCAAATGCGGCGTTAAAAAAACCACGCCACGCTGCCCTTCCAGCGCCGCCTGCACATGCTCGGCACCGTCCCACAGCACCCGCACCGGTCGCCCCAGCCACAAACGCGGCAGCTCCGCTACCAGTTGGCCACTGGCACCCACCGCCGGCAACCAGCTTGGCGCTGCCAGCCCGGCCTGACGCGCGTTGGACATCAATCGCTGACGGTAATCCATGGACAGCGCAAACGTGAGCCACCCACCCAGCCACCCCAGTGTGTGCAACACCGCCAGTGGCAAGATAGACAACCATCTGAAAAGGGTGATCATGGGGTGAGATAAACTACGCGTGTCGCTGAGTTACGGAACTACTTGCAGGGCGACACGCACAAGCGGCAGCCAACCCGGCCGCCATTGTGCCTTGTCAAGCCATTGACACATCTGCTAAAGCGTTCGCTGAAAGCTCCCTCAAAGCCAAAGCAACGCAAACCGGTTGTTTAACTTTTACAGGAGCTTTTTCATCATGGCGAACGACTTTCTCTTTACCTCTGAATCGGTCTCTGAAGGCCACCCCGACAAGGTCGCTGACCAGATCAGCGACGCCATTCTGGATGCCATCTTCACGCAAGACCCGCGCAGCCGCGTGGCTGCCGAAACCTTGTGCAACACCGGCCTGGTGGTGCTGGCCGGTGAAATTACCACGCAAGCCAATGTGGATTACATCCAGGTGGCGCGCAACACCCTGAAGCGCATCGGTTACGACAACACCGACTACGGTATCGACTACAAAGGCTGCGCCGTGCTGGTGGCCTACGACAAGCAAAGCAATGACATCGCCCAAGGCGTCAACCATGCCAGTGACGATCACCTCAACAGCGGTGCAGGCGACCAGGGCCTGATGTTTGGCTACGCCTGCGATGAAACGCCTGACTTGATGCCCGCCCCCATCTACTACGCGCACCGCTTGGTGGAGCGTCAGGCGCAGTTGCGCAAAGACGGCCGCTTGCCCTTTTTGCGCCCGGACGCCAAGAGCCAGGTGACCCTGCGCTACGTGGATGGCAAGCCGCACAGCATCGACACCGTGGTCTTGAGCAGCCAGCACAGCCCCGAAATGAGCCTGGGCGAGCGCATGACGGACGCCTTTTATGAAGCCGTGCGTGAAGAAATCATCAAACCCGTGCTACCCAAAGAGTGGCTCACCAAAGACACCAAATACCTGATCAACCCCACCGGCCGCTTTGTGGTGGGTGGCCCGCAAGGCGACTGCGGTCTGACCGGGCGCAAGATCATTGTTGATACCTACGGTGGCGCTTGCCCGCACGGCGGCGGCGCCTTCAGCGGCAAAGACCCCAGCAAGGTGGACCGCAGCGCGGCCTACGCCACGCGCTATGTTGCCAAGAACGTGGTCGCCGCCGGTCTGGCGCGCCAGTGCCAGGTGCAGGTGGCTTACGCCATTGGCGTGGCCCGCCCGATGAACATCACCGTCTATACCGAAGGCACCGGCGTGATTGCCGACGACCAAATCGCCAAGCTGGTGGCTGAACATTTTGATCTGCGCCCCAAGGGCATCATCCAGATGCTTGACTTGCTCCGCCCGATCTATGAAAAGACCGCCGCCTATGGCCACTTTGGTCGTGACGAACCAGAGTTCACCTGGGAGCGCACCGACCGCGCGGCCAAGCTGCGCGCCGCAGCCGGGCTGTAACATGAAACTGCAAACACAACGCTGGATCGACCGCTGGGCTGGCCAGGCGTTGTGCGCTGCAGTGTCGCTGTGGGCACGTTTTTTTGCCCCCAAAGTTCAACAAAAAATTGCGCGCCAGCCGAATCACATTCTGGTGATCTTGCTATCAGAAATGGGTAGCGTGGTGCTCGCCGGCCCGATGTTTGCTGCTCTGCGGCAGCGCTACCCCGGTGCCGCCATCCACGTGCTGCAGCTCAAAAAAAACCAGGAGGTGGCGCGCCTCTTGGGGCTGACCCAGTCAGAACATTTGCACGCCTTGGATGACAGCGCGGGCTTGGGGCTGCTGGCAGACATCTGGCGCGTTTGCCGCACTTTGCGTGCACTGCCGCTGGACGTGGTGATTGACTGTGAACTTTTTTCACGCATCAGCAGCCTGCTGGGCTACCTGAGCGGCGCACCGCTGCGCGCGGGCTTTACCCCACACACGCAAGAGGGCCTGTACCGGGGCAGCTACATCAACCGCGCCATTGCGTACAACCCTTACCAGCACATCACGCTGCAGTTTTTGTCTTTGGTGGACGCGCTCGATGACGCCTCTGTACCGCGCAACAAGGCCGCCCCCGTTCGTGCCCTGCCATCCGACACCGGTTTGCAGGTGGATTTTGATACCGCAGAGCGACAGGCCTACCAGCAAAAAATGATCGCCGACCACCCCACCCTGGCCGGGCGCAAAGTGGCGCTGCTGTACGCCGGTGGCGGCTTGCTGCCTGAGCGTGCCTGGCCCGCAGAACACTACGCGGTGCTGGCGCGCGGCCTGTGTAGCGCCGGCCACGCGGTGGGGCTGATCGGTTTGCGTGACGACGCTGCGCTGGCGCACAGCTTGCGCACCCAAGTGGCCAGCGACCAGTGTGTGGACCTGACCGGCTACACGCGCAGCATTCGAGAGCTGCTGATGCTGTTTCACGCCTGCCACCTGCTGGTTACCAACGACGGCGGGCCCGGCCACTTTGCCAGCCTCACGCCCATTCGCACGCTCGTGTTTTTCGGGCCGGAGACCGGGCGCTTGTACGGACCACTGGGGCCGCGCGCCACCGTGTTCGAATCGGGTGCCGCGTGCGCACCGTGTTTGTCTGCCTACAACCACCGCAACACGTTTTGTGACGGCGACAACCAATGTCTGAAACGCATTGCCCCCGGCCCGGTGCTGGCCCAGGCGCTGACCTGTTTGCAGGGCCAGGCACCGGCCAGCGCATGAGCCTCCTGTACCGGGTGCAACGCGCCACGCTGTGGGTTTTGGGGCTGCTTGAGCGCTACCGTTTTCTTAAATTCGGCATCGTCGGCGCCAGCGGGGTGGTCGTCAATTTGGCCGTGCTGTATCTGGGCCATGAATACCTGTTCGACGCCCTGGAGACCGGCCACCAGAAGCCCTACTATTCGCTGGCGCTGGCCATCACGCTGGCCACGCTGAACAACTTTACCTGGAACCGGCTGTGGACCTGGGCGGACCGGGTGCGAGCGCTGGAAGCGGGTGAACCCCAACCCATCAGCCTGCGTCTGTTGGGCGTCGAATTTGGCCAATACGTGACCGCCACAGCGTTTGGCAGCGGCATGCAATACGTGCTGACCTTATTGCTCACCGGCATCATGGACTACCGCGCTGCCAACATGCTCGCCATTGTGGCGGCCAGCGTCAGCAACTATCTGGCCAACGACCACTGGACTTTCAAGCGGCACACGCCCAAATAGACCATGGCCCAAGCCCCGTCACTTTACAAGCCCTTACACACGCAAGAGTCGGCATCTGCTTGGCGCTGGCTGGCTTTGCTGTGCCTGGCGGTGCTTGTCTATGTGGCGGGGCTGGACGGCCAATACGCTCCCACCAATGGCGATGAACTGGTCTATACGCACATTGCCCGCCTGACTGCGGCCAGTGGCCAATGGCTGCCACTGGTGTCTGAGCTGGACCACATGCGCAACACCAAGCCACCGTTGCTGTTCTGGCAAGCCATGGTGGCCGGCGGCTGGGGCAGCAACTGGTCAATGGCGGCGCTGCGTGCACCCAACGTGCTCTACACGCTGTTCACTGCCGCAGCCGTGGGGTTGATTCTGCGGCGCATCAGCGCCAGCGCACGCACCGCGCTGTTGGGGGCGAGTGTATTTTTGGCGTTCTTTTGCACCTTTCGGTTTGGGCGCACTTATCTGACCAGCGCGCCAGAAACCTTCTGGCTCGGGCTGCCCATGCTGACGCTGCTGTGGCGCACAGCCAAGCCCGCTGCTGCGCCTTGGCCGGGCTGGTGGACGCACATCGGTTGGGGGCTCGCCATCGGCCTGGGTCTGGCGTACAAATCATTCGCCCTGGTCGCGCCCGTTGCCGCCACGCTCTGGTGCGCGCAGCTGGCGCTGCTGCCTGCACGGCGTTGGCGCGCCGTGTTGCGCATCAGCTTGCAGGTGGCCTTGAGCGCGGTGATCGCGCTGGGAATTTTTGGACTGTGGTTTGTGCTGGACCCTGACCCGGCGGCGGTGTGGCAAGAGTTTGTGGTGGGCGAAAACGCCGACAAGATGGGCAACAGCGCGGGCTACTGGCGCACTGCCTTGGCGGGGGGCGGCTTCAGCATCTGGGCGCAGGCACTGGGTTATGTGCAAAACGCCGGGCTGCTGGCGTTTGCGGTGCTGGGACTGATGCTGGTCGGTGCACGCGCTGCCTGGCAACGCTGGCGTCACACCACACAGCACACCATGCAATACACCACGCAGCACGTTACACAACAAGCCCGCCTGCCCGCGCACCAAACACTGCTGCTGGTGTGGCTTGGCGTGTGGTTGCTGGTGTTCATGCTGCCCAGCCAGCGCTCGGCACGCTACCTGATACCGGCCATGCCCGCGCTGGCGATGCTGCTGACGCTGCACTGGCAACGCATGGCGCGTGGCTGGTTTGTGCCGTCGCTGCTGCTGTGTGGTGTATGCATGGCGGTGCTGGCGCGTATAGCCTGGGCCGAGCACGACCTGGGCATGAGCACGACAGCGCAATTGATTGCCACTCAAGGCGCAGCCGCACTGGGGCTGGCGGTGGTGCTGGCAGGCGCGGTGCGCGCGGTCTGGACGCGTGCCTGCACACTGGCGGCTACTTTGGGCGTGTTTGCCGTTTTTGGCATGACCACCGCGCCCCTGAACGGCAGCGCTGGCCATTACCCGCCGGATGTGCTGGCGCGCGTGCAACACCAAAGTCTGGCTGTGCCCAGCAGCTTTAACGGCCAGTTTGAGCGCTTTGAGTTTGTGCTGCCAGGCAACCGCTTTGTGCCCTATGACGGCGACGCACGCGCGTTTTTGCCGCTCGCCGACAACCGGCCAGCGCTACAGCACCTGCTGGCCACGCACGACGCCGTGGTCTGGCTGCAAACCCGCGCTGAGGGCGATCAACCCTTGTGCCTGCCCGATTGCACCGTGCTGGGCCAGCGCTGGGAGGTCAAAGGCCGCCACCAAAGCGCAGAGATCACGCTGGCCCGCCTGTGGTACCCGCAACAATGGTTGTTCCGGCGTGAATGGTTGCTGCGTCGTTAGCCCACGGCGCGCCGCCACACTCCGCGCAGCAGCATCAGTTGCAGCACCACCCACAGCCACGGGTCCAGCACGGCGTCCCACAGGTTGCCCGTGGGCAGGCGGGTGAACACAAACAACGCCAACACCAGCGCCAACAACGCGCCAAAGCGTTGCAGCGCTGCGCTGTGCTGCCCCAGCCACAGCAAAATAAATAGCAGTCCAAGCGCTGTCATCAAGGCCGCAGGGCTAAAACCCCATGCATACACCGACGGCAGCCACCACGCCAGCGTATCACCCAGCAACAGCCACCCCAACAGCGAACCCAACGCTGCCAGCCCCAGGCATGCGCCAGAGCGCCCCGCACCGTTTGACCATTGCGGCATCGACATCGGTGCAGCCAAGCTGGGGGCCGTGGCAATCCACAAAAAGCGCGCACACACCACGGCACTGAGCAAGCTGGGGCTCTGAAACGCCAGTGCCAGCCAATGCGCGGGGGACGCCGGGCCGGGCCACAGCGCCAACAGCATCACCGCCAGCGCCGCCACGGCCAGCGCTGGCCCGGCAAAACGACGCAAGCGACCAAACCCCGGCCCGCTTGCGCCCACTGCCTGCCCCAGCCCAAGCACACCAGCGCCCAACACCAGCGCCCAGGCCAGCCGCCAGCCCCAATGCATCACCGTCAAGGCCGGCAGCAAAGGCGGCGCCTCCAGCAGGTGGCGCAAAGCTGTCATCAACGTCGCCATCAGCGCATCCACGAGCGCGCTCCCGGCGCAGCAAAACGCTGCCACGCAATGCGTGTGCGCTGATCGGTGTAGCTCACCCACAAGCTGTCTTGTGCCCAGACCAGCGCCGGGTAAGAAAACTCTTGCCCGCTCTGGCCCTGCGCCAGGCGCTGCGCCAGCGTCCATTGCAGGCCGTCGTCAGAAGCGCTCAAGTCCAGCACCTGACGCGACCCCGGCGCGCTGTTGTGCGCCAGCCAAAATTGCCCTGGCGCGCCAGCCAGCGCGGCCACCGATGCATCGGGGTTGGTCAGCGCCAGATCGGGCAAGTCTTGCCAATGCGCGCCGCCGTCTTGCGTTTGCGCCACCGCCACATGGCCCTGCGCACGGTTGTCGCGCAGCAACGCCAGCCAATGCCGCGCATCCAGCGGCAACAACGTGGGCTGCAACACATGGGTGCGCGCCGACATGCGCGTCTGACCAAGCAGCGCGCCCTGCGCGTCAAAGCGTAGCGCCACCGGGTATTTGTAGCCCAGCTCAAAATAGACCGGCAGCACCATACCGCCGTCTGCCAGCGCCAGCGGCGCGGTGCGCACCAGCGTGCTGGTGTTGAACAGCCAAGACAGAGGCAGCACCCGGACGACATCAAATTGCATAGCGGCCAGCGCTTGCTGCTGCTGGGCTAGAGGCCAATTTGTTGTACGCAATTGAACGATGCGGCTGGCGGCCCACCCCCCCAGGCCGGTGGCCACCACAAACAGGTGTACTCGCCCCTGGGCGTCGCGCCACGCCACCGGGTTGCCAATGCGGCGCACCGCAAAACCCAACTGCTGACCCAGCGCCTGGCGCGTTACCACCCAATGCGCGGCGCTCCACTGCCCGCTACTGCGCTCAAACCCGGCCATGGCAATGCCTACGTCGGGCGCGCTTTCTTTGCTGCCGGCAAACCAAAAGGCCAACAGGGCGTGCGCGTCACCCGCGGGCAACGCCACCAGGCTACTGGCGTGCGCCGCAGGCGTGTTGGCGGGCATGGGAATGGTGCCACGCGCCAGGGGTTGTAACACCCCGGCAGACGCTCGCGTCTGGGGGGCATCAGCCGTTGCAGGTGCCAGATGGGTGCCAACGGGCGTTTTGGCAGCAGACCACAGTGCCTGTGCTGGCGCTGGCACAAGGGGGCGCAGCCACGCGTCCGCGCCCAGCAGCACCAGACCCAGCAACATGGCCAGCCCAGCGTGGCGAGCACCCGGACGCGCAGAATGGTGGCCGCTGGCGGTCATTCGTACCACGCCTTCAACCCGTCCGCCACTGGCGCCCCAGCGGCTGATGCTGCCAAGTGGTGGCGTCGATGCTGTGGCGCGTGACGCCGTGCTTGTCAAACTGCGCCACCCGCACCTGCTGCGCGTTCAGCGTCAGCAGCGTCCAGTTGCGGCGCCGGTCAAACTCAAACGGCAGGCCCAGGTAGTTGACGCAGGCGCCTGACGAGATGATCTGGTAGCACGGCGGCAGGCCATCAGGCGCGGGCGCAGAAAACGCATTTTTGTGAATGTCGCCGCCCAGGTACAGCAGCCGGGGCACGCCCTGGATAAGCTGGCAAAAGTGGGCAAACTCTGCCGTGTAGCGCGACCAGTTTTCAGCGCTGTACGTCAGCGTGAGGCCGCCGCAGACCAGCGTGTAGAAGCGATCGTGCTGCAACTGTGCCTGCAAAAACGCCATTTGCTGCGCGCCCATCAGTTCGGGCCTGGGCACGCTCAGCGGTGTGGCGTGGTAGCGGTTGTCCAGAAAAATCACCCGCGCCAACGGCGTGTCGATGATGCCATAGACCTCGGGCGGCTGCGGCGCGCAGGCCATAAATTCATGAAACAGCGCACGTGCGATGTCGCGCTTTTCTGCCATGTGCACGTCTGCGGCCAAGGTGGTGTCAGCACCGTAGGCGTTGTTCCAGGCAAAGTCGTGGTCGTCCCACACGCCGTAAAAACCGTTCTTGGCGCGCATGTGCGCCAGCAGTGCGGCAAAGTTGGGTTCGGCCCACTGGTGCTCGTATTTGGCACGCATCACGCTGGCAAACTGTGCGGGTGAATAGCGCTTGGGCTTGCCCTGGTATTCGCGCGCAAACGGCCACAAGCCAAAGTCCATGTAAATCTGGTCGCCGATCAGAAAAAGATAGTCGGGGTCGGCGGCCAGAATGTCGCGCCAGACCGTTTGCGGCTGCCCGGGCCTGAAACGCGCGCACGAGGCAAAGGCGATGGTGGTGTGGGTCATGCAAACAACTGTGTCAACCCGGCTGTAAAGCGCTCAAAGGTCACGGTATGCCTCTTGGTCGGCAGCCGAATTCCATACACCCAATGTGCCTTCAACAGCGCGCAAATAGTCAATGTCCAGCGACTGCGCCCTCTGTACCGTGGCTACAGCTTGAGCATCGACGGACCAGGTCATCGAGTCCCCCGGCACAACATGCAAAGCCCGCCGCACATTCTGCGGAATCGTTGTTTGCCCCTTGGCGGTCATTTTGGCAGTCGTTAACACGTTTCAATCCTGGAATGTGAATAGTACAACCTTACCTCAAGCCCCAAGCGCCAGAAAATCAAGTTACCGACCCCAGAATCAGCGCTAAAATCAGCTCTAATTTTGGAGCAAATTGATGCAATCCATCTATTCCGACGTCACGATCAGCATGTCTGAATTCAAAAAGAACCCGGCCGCTGTGTTGCGGGACGCCAAGCGCAAACCTGTGGCGGTGCTCAATCACAACAAGGCCGCTTTTTACATGGTTGAACCGGCGCTGTTTGAAGCGCTGCTTGAAGAACTTGCAGATCAAGAACTGCACCAAACCGTGCTGTCGCGCATGGGCGAGCGCGCGCGTGCCATTGAAGTCGACATCGACGCCATCTGAGATGGCCCCCAAACACAAGTACCGTTTGCAATTTGTGCCAAGCGCCTGGGCTGAGTGGCAGGCACTGGATGGATCGGTCAAGGAGGTCTTGAGAAAATTGCTCAAAAAACGCTTGGACAACCCGCACGTTCCGGGGGCTGAGTTGCGCGGGGCGCTGGCAGGCCATTACAAGATCAAACTGCGCAAACAGGGCTACCGGCTGGTCTATGGGGTTCAGGACGACATTCTCATCGTCATGGTGATGGCGGTGGACAAGCGTGAGGACAGCGCGGTGTATCAGTCTGCAATGGTCCGCGTCTCTGAGCTCATTGCTGAACTGGCAAGCGTCTCTTTGTCGCCTGTAGCTACTGCTACAGGCTCCGCAGTCGGGACCAAACTACCTCGTAACTGCACTCGCTGTCATCCCAAGCCTTGATGAACAATCTCGGTTTAATGGCGCGCGCCCACCTGCTCGCCAATCTGCTTCCAGCCCTGGGCGACGGGTTCGATGACACGAACAACGTCATTCAGCGCGGCTGGGTCGTTATACAGATTGGCCTGCGACAGCCGCAGCACACAATAGCCATACAAACCATTTAAATTGGCGGCAATGTCACCACCCTGCTTCAGGTTGAGCGCGGGTTTCAGGCCTTCGTCAAGAATGCGTACCGCTTTGGAAATATGTTCACCCTTGGCTGCAATCTTGCCTTGCTGCATGGCCAAGCGCGCAGTGTTGACCTCTTGCAACAAACGATCCAGCAAGAGCTCAACCAATTTGTGCGGATCAGCCTGGCTGACGGCGGTTTCGGCACTGACACGTTGGTAAGCGGCGGCGGAGCGTTGTTGAACAGAGGTAAACATGGTGTCTTCAGGTAAGTTGCTTACCTTCTTTATCGGCACTTGTGGGTTCAACTCAAGCTCCTTTTGGACCGTTTAAAAGCGCAATGACGCCGTGTTTTTTCCACAGCGCCCCCTCGCGCCTGGCCAGGCTGAAAAATCCATCGATTTCATCCGGTAACCGTTTTGATGAAACGAGCTACTGGAATTCTGTTCACCGGCGGTCTCTTTCGCGTCCTGGTGGTCTTGTCAATTTCCACGATATCAAAGGTGTACCGGCCTATTCTTTTGCCCGGTCGTCCCAGCCTGCATCAGGCAATTCTTATCCCCCACCTGCACGCCCGGCGCATCATGCCGAAATGAATCAAAAATAATAGCTTCTATCCCTTATTGCGCAAGGGACAGAAGGCTGTTTTCTATATAGACCTCTACCCCATGCGTGCCAGCAGCGTTTCCATGTCTTTGAGCATGACGCTGAGGTTTTCTTTTTGCAGCGCGTCTGGCTGCAGGTGCTCGTGCATCTCCTGCTCCATGAAGCACACCGTCATGCGCAGGTAGGTGCTGTCCAGCGCCTTGCGCACGGCGGCGAACTGCTGCGCGATCTTCAGGCACGGCTCGCCCTCTTCGATCATGCGCTGCACGCCGCGGATTTGCCCTTCAGCGCGGCGCAGCCGGTTGAGCACGTCGGTGCGTGCGCCTTCGTTGGTCAACACCGTCATGGTGATGCCCTGGCGCTTAGTGGCAGCCGATCTGCTGCTCGGGCACGCCCAATTTTTTGAGGATGATGCCCAGCGGACAGAAATTGGTAAAACCCGACTGGAACAGATTGGCCCCTACAAACGCGGTAAACGCCAGCGCCCACTTGCTCACAAACAAGGGGCTGCCTTCCACCCCCAGCGCCAGCGAGAGCATGACGAACAGACCCGCAAAAACCATGATGTAACGTTGTACCGTCATTTTTAAAACTCCTTCAGTTTTTTCAACACAATAAAAACCAACCCGAATTTGCCTGGTAGCAGGCACCTCAAGCCGACGCGTCTTCGCACGTCTTGATACGACGCCAGTACAGCGCGTAATACAGTACCGGGATGACGACCAGCGTGAGCAGCGTGGACACCAGAATCCCGAAAATCAGCGAAATGGCCAACCCGTTAAAGATCGGGTCGTCCAGAATGAAGAAGGCGCCAATCATGGCGGCCAGCCCGGTCAGCGCGATGGGTTGCGCGCGCACGGCAGCCGACTGCACCACCGCTTGCTTGAAGGCCACACCCTGCGCCACTTGCAGTTCAATAAAGTCCACCAGCAAGATCGAGTTGCGCACGATGATGCCGGCCAGCGCAATCATGCCGATCATGCTGGTGGCGGTGAACTGTGCCCCCAGCAGCGCATGGCCGGGCATCACGCCGATGATGGTCAGCGGAATCGG
>Ga0172371_10001842_pt1 | contig 33673 bp, 29 predicted proteins | sample Lak12m_FD_114543 | JGI IMG/M metagenome (GOLD analysis project Ga0172371, IMG submission 114543) | Freshwater microbial communities from Kabuno Bay, South-Kivu, Congo - kab_022012_12m | ecosystem: Environmental > Aquatic > Freshwater > Lake | place: Democratic Republic of the Congo: South-Kivu...
ATGGATCGGGCAGTTGGCTGATGGTATTCTCTCGCATGTGGCATATCCCTTTCTCCGCTGAGAATTGACGGCGTCTCGACACCGCCATGATATGCCGCCCCTCAGGGCATCACCAACTTTCGCACCTTTCTCAATCATGCTCGACCTGCGCCCTGTAGGCTACATCATCGGCCATCTGCGGACGCTGCTCGGGCTCTTGATGCTGGTCCCGGCAGGGCTGGACTGGTGGGTCGTCTCGGGCAATGCGGCGGCTTTCATGTGGTCGGCGTTCGCCACGACCGGCACCGGGCTGATGCTGGTGCTGGCCTTGCGCAACGCGGTGGGGCCGCGATTTTCCAACCGGCTGGCCTTTGCGCTGACCCTTGGGATCTGGCTGGGGTTGCCGCTGTTCGGGGCGCTGCCGTTCATGATCGGCGCACCGGGTCATGGCTTTACCTATGCCTATTTCGAGGCGGTGTCGGGCATCACCACCACCGGTTCGACCGTGATCATCGGGCTTGACGCCCTGCCTGACGGCATGAACCTGTGGCGCGGCATGCTGAACTGGCTGGGAGGGCTCGGCATCGCCTTCATCGCGATGATCTTCCTGCCAGTGATGCGGGTCGGCGGGATGCAGTTTTTTCGCACCGAGGGCTTTGACACCCTGGGCAAGATCCTGCCGCGCGCCAGCGACATCGCCCTTTCGCTGCTGGCGGTTTACGCCGCCCTGACGGTGGCCTGCATCCTGACCTATGCCGCCGTTGGCATGACCGCCCTTGACGCGGTGGTGAACGGCATGGCGACCGTCGCCACCGGCGGCTTCTCGCCTTCGGACGCAAGTTTCGGCAAATATCCGGGGGCGGCGGACTATGCCGGAGCGCTGTTCATGATCCTCGGCAGCATGCCCTATATCCGTTATGTCCAGTTGGTCAGGGGCAGCGCGGGGCCATTTCTGCGCGACCCGCAGATCGTGGCCTTTCTGCGCTGGCTTACTGCTGCGGTGACGGTTGTGGTGGCATGGCGACTGGCCACCTCGGAATCGGCGTTTGAGCCCACCCTGCGCGATGGCCTGTTCAACCTCGTGTCGATCTTCACCGGCACCGGGTTCTTCAGCGGAACCTTTGCGACTTGGGGCAGTTTCGGCTTGATCGCGGCTTTCATGGTGGGGATGATCGGCGGCTGTTCGGGGTCCAGCTCGGGTGCGCTGACGGTATTTCGGGTGCAACTGATGGGGGCCGCGATCGTGGCGCAGGTGCAAGGGATACGTGCCCCGCACCGGATTGCGCTTTTGAAATACGCCGGACGCGCGGTCGATCAGGATGCACTGGGGGCGCTGATGGCTTTCGTCACCGGCTATATCCTGCTGATCGGGGTGCTGAGCGTGGCAATAACCATGGTCGGCGTCGATCTGACATCGGCGCTGTTCGGGGTCTGGACCTCGATTGGCAACATCGGTTACGGCATCGGGCCGCTGGTTGCGGGCACCGGCACCTTCATCGAGTTTCCCACTGCGGCGGAATGGATTCTGATCGCCGCGATGCTGCTTGGCCGGTTGGCCCTGCTGACCGTGCTGGTGGCGCTGCTGCCGCAGTTCTGGCGGCGCTAGCCCGGGTCGGTTGACACCGCCCGCCGGGTTCGCCAAGCCTTGCGCAATGATCGACTTTCGCCCTGTCGGATATGTGATCGGCCTGCTTGTCGCCACCCTGGGGGCGACCATGCTGTTTCCGCTGGCGCTCGATCTTGCCAGCGGCAACCGCAACTGGATGGCGACGCTCATGGCCGCGGTGATCACCGGGGCGGCAGGCGGGGTGCTGGCGCTGGCCTGCGCCAATGGCGCCGGGCGCGGGCTGACATTGCCGCAGTCGTTTCTGCTGACCACCGGGGTCTGGGTGGCGCTGCCGCTGTTCGGTGGGCTGCCGCTGATGCTGGGGGCACCTGGGCTGGGGCTGACGGACGCGATGTTCGAGGCGGTGTCGGGGATCACCACCACCGGCACCACGGTGATCGCGGGGCTCGACGCCCTGCCACCGGGGCCAAACCTGTGGCGCGGCATCCTGCAATGGCTGGGAGGCCTCGGCATCGTGATCGTAGCGATGGTGTTCTTGCCGGTCATGAAGGTGGGCGGCATGCAATTCTTCCGCTCGGAAGGGTTTGACACGCTCGGCAAAATCCTGCCACGCGCGCTCGACATCTCGACCGCGCTGATCGAGGTCTATCTGGCGCTGACGCTGACCTGCGCGCTGACCTTCTACGCGCTCGGGATGAACGGGTTCGATGCAGTGATGCACACGTTTGCGACCGTCTCGACCGGCGGCTTTTCCAATCACGACACCAGCTTCGCGCGCTATCAGGGGGCCGCGGAATATGCCGCGTCGCTGTTCATGCTGCTGGCCTCGATGCCGTTCATTCGCTTCGTGCAACTGGCGCAGGGGTCGGCGGCACCGCTGTGGCGCGATGCGCAGGTGCGCGCCTACCTGCGCTGGAACGGCTACGCCATTGCGGCGGTTCTGACCTACGAGATGTTGGCGAAGGATGCCCCGTTCTGGACCACCCTGCGCGAGTCAACCTTCAACATCGTCTCGGTGTTCTCGGGGACCGGGTTCACTTCGGTTGACCTGACGCTGTGGGGGCCCTTTCCGTTCACAGTGCTGATCGTGGCCGGGCTGATCGGCGGCTGCACCGCCTCGACCGGCTGTTCGGTCAAGGTGTTTCGCTATCTGATCCTGTTCGAGGCGATCCGGAAGCAGATCAGGCTGCTGCGCGACCCCCACGCGGTGGTTTCGGTGCGTTACGAAGGGCGCACGGTCGGTACCGACGTGGTGAATTCGGTGATCGTGTTCTTCACGCTGTTCATCGCGACCTGTGGCATCGTGGTGGTGGGGCTGTCGCTGACCGGGCTGCAAGCCAAGACGGCCATCACCGCCGCCTGGACCTCGGTCGCCAACATAGGCCCGGCGTTCGGCCCCGAGGTCGGGCCGACCGGGGCGGTGAACGGCTTTCCCGCCACCGCCAAGTGGCTGATGATTGCGGGGATGCTGGCGGGGCGGCTGGAATTCCTGTCGGTCTTCGTGCTGTTCATGCCGCAGTTCTGGCGGCGGTGAACGATGCTGCGTTTTTCTGAACGCCGTGCAACCCACCCGGCCTTCGGTTCTGGGCACCGGAACCCGGTGGGCTCGGTCGAGACGTTGAAAATCAGAAAAGGAAACAGGCAAGGACGCTGTTTCCGTCAATAGTAATGCGGCAGTCGTGCGCTATGGTCGTCGCGTCAGCGTCAGTTCCAGCACGATACCAGCACCGTCATCCGCGCTGCCAGCGCGGTCAGGTCTTCCGGCGCCATCGCTCCCACGCGCGGGGCTAGGGCGGGGTCGGCAGGGGCAATCCCGGCCTCGGCCAGCTTGCCCGCCAGCACCGGCGCGCTGGCGCCAAAACCAACCCCGGCGGGCAACTGGCGCGCGCCGCCGCTGGCCGCTGGCAGCAGCATCGCCAGCACATTGCCCGCCGAGTCCAACACCGGCCCGCCGGCGTCGCCGGGCAGCGCGTCCAGCGTCAGCCGGGCCAGCCCGACCTCGCCGTTCAGCCCCCTGCCCTCCTCGTAAGTGCCAAAGGTCAGCGACGGCGCGGGCAGCTTGTCCTCGTAGGAATAGCCCGATACCGCCACTTCCGATCCGGGCCGGGCCGCGCCGGTCTGCCATTGGGCCACCGCCGCCGGGGCCAGCCCCTGACGTGGCTTGAGAAGCGCAATGCCAAGGGTCGGGTCGCTCACCGCCACATCGGCCTCGGTATCACGGTCAAGGGTTATGCGGGCACAACCCTGGGTGGCCTCGATCGTGGTCAGCACCATGCCCTCGGCATCGACGAAAAAGCCCGAGCGCGAGCGCACCGGGCGGCGCACCTCAAGCCCCGACAGCAGCCCCTGGCGGGCCGCATCGGGGATCGCCATCAGACCGGGGTCAAGCGCGCGCTCGCCCACCGGCTTGAAGCTTGCCTGCATCGCGGCCAGCACTCGCGCCATGCGTTCGGCGTCCTGACCCGGACCCCACACCAGCATGTAGCCTTTCACCAGCCCTTGTGACAGTTCGGCGTAGCTGTGGCTCTCGACCGTCGCGCTGCGCCCGATCATGCTGAACGAGTGATCGTCGCGGCTGCGCTCGCCTTCCAGCGGCATCACCTCCAGAGTTTGCAGGATGTCGTAAAGCCCGTAAAGGGTGGCCTGATCGCCGGGCTGACTGATCAGCAGCACCGACACCCCCGAGCCATCCTTTTCGCGGTAGTGCACGAACGGAGGATCGAAGCGGTCGAACTGCACCAGCGCCATCGGCAAGGTGATCTCGATCCCGGATTCGGGCTCGGTGACGGTTTGCAACCCCAGCTCGGCCTGCGCCTGCGCCTGCGCCGCGAACAGGGTCTGGCGTTGCAGGGTGGTCAGGGTGCCGGTCGGTGCCAGCCCGTTCGCCTCTTGCCAGGCCGCCATGGATTTGCGGGTGCCGGGACCGAACGCCCCGTCGATCGCCGAGGTGTAAAAGCCGAACCATTGCAGCGCGCCCTGCAGCGCCTGGCGCTCCTCGCGCGACAGCCCGGCTTCGGCCCGCCGCGCCTGCGCCGCGGTCTCGTTGTCAACAACGGGAGCTTCCAGCACCACCGAGTCCGGCTGGGTGGCGGCGGCGGGATCGGCAAGCGGCGATTGCTCGACCGGGGCCAGCGTCACCCCGGCCACGGCCGCCGGCCAGAACTGCCGGGCAAAACTACCGGGCGCGGCAATCATGCTGCCTTCGGGCACCAGCCGCTCGGCGGCCAGTGCGGCAAGCCGCGCCTGCGCCGCATCGAGCGCATAAGGCCCCAGCACCACCGCATAGCGACCCGCCGTCAGTTGGAACCCCGCCACATCCGGAAATACCCCGGCATAGGCGCGCGCACGGTCTTCGGCTTCGCGCAGGGTGGGCTGATCCTCGATCTGGATCCAGACCTGTTCCTGCGCCTGCACCGCCGCCCCGAATACCAGCGCGGCCATCAGGCTTACCAGCAACATCATGACTTTCAACATGGTCCCGACCCTTTATCTTCCTCGCCCAATCGCCTTGGCGCGACCCTAGCAGAGCGTTTCCCCGATGCACGTCGATTCTGGCACCGTAGCCGCGCCCCCGCATTGACCCTTGCCTGTCTTCTGCCTATGCAGAGGGCGCTTTTCAAGAGGGTCAGCATGACGGACACCGCCACCGCGCCGCGCAGCTTTCAGGAAATCATCCTGCGCCTGATGACCTATTGGGGGGCGCGGGGCTGCGCCGTGCTGCAACCCTATGACATGGAAGTGGGGGCCGGCACCTTTCACCCCGCCACCACCTTGCGCAGCCTTGGCACCCGCCCCTGGGCTGCGGCCTACGTGCAACCCTCGCGCCGCCCTACCGACGGGCGCTATGGCGAGAACCCCAACCGCCTGCAACACTACTACCAGTATCAGGTGCTGATCAAACCCTCGCCGCCCGACCTCCAGGATCTCTACCTCGGCTCGCTCGCGGCGATCGGCATCGACACCGCGCTGCACGACATCCGCTTTGTCGAGGACGATTGGGAAAGTCCGACCCTTGGTGCCTGGGGGCTGGGGTGGGAGGTCTGGTGCGATGGCATGGAAGTGAGTCAGTTCACCTATTTCCAGCAGGTCGGCGGCCACGACTGCCACCCGGTCTCGGGCGAGCTGACCTATGGGCTGGAACGTCTCGCGATGTATGTGCTGGGGGTGGATCATGTGATGGACATGCCGTTCAACGACCCTTCTGCCCGCATTCCGCTCACCTACGGCGACATCTTCCGCCAGACCGAGCAGGAATATTCGCGCTGGAACTTCGATCAGGCCGATACCGACATGCTGCTGCGCCACTTCGCGGATGCCGAGGCCGAATGTGCCCGCATCCTGGCCGCCCCGCAGCCCGACAAGGCCGGGCGTCACATCATCATGGCGCACCCGGCCTACGATCAGTGCATCAAGGCCAGCCACCTGTTCAACCTGCTCGATGCGCGCGGGGTGATTTCGGTCACCGAACGCCAGGCCTATATCGGCCGGGTCCGCACCCTGGCCAGGGCCTGCGCCGATGCTTTTGTCACCACCCAAGCCGGTGCCGACCGCTGCGAAAGCCTGACCGATGCCTGACCTTTTGATCGAACTTCTGTCCGAGGAAATCCCTGCCCGGATGCAGGCGCGGGCGCGCGAGGAGCTGCGCAAGATGGTCACCGACGGGCTGGTCGAGGCCGGCCTGACCTACGCCGGTGCCGCCGCCTTTTCCACCCCGCGCCGTCTGGCGCTGGCGATCGAGGGGCTGACCGCAACAAGCCGCGCAGTGCGCGAGGAACGCAAAGGTCCCGCCGCCAGTGCCCCCGATACCGCGCTGCAAGGGTTCCTGCGCTCGACCGGCCTTGCGCGCGAGCAGTTGGAACTGCGCGACGACAAGAAAGGGCAGGTCTGGTTCGCGGTGATCGAGAAACCCGGCCGCCCCGCCGCCGCCATCGTGGCCGAGGTGCTGGAAGCGGTGATCCGCGGTTTCCCCTGGCCCAAATCCATGCGCTGGGGCGCGGGAACCCTACGCTGGGTGCGCCCGCTGCATTCTATCCTGTGCGTGCTGACCGACGAGCACGGCGCGCAAGTGGTGCCGCTGACGGTGGATCACCTGACCGCCGGTGCCACCACCCGCGGCCACCGCTTCATGGCCCCCGCGCCCTTCGCCGTCACCGGCTTTGACGACTACGCCGCCCGCCTCGAACGCGGCTTCGTGGTGCTTGATGCCGCCGCGCGTGAGGCCGCGATCTGGCACGACGCCACCACCCAGGCTTTTGCGCGCGGGCTTGAGGTCGTGCCCGACGCTGGCCTTTTGGCCGAGGTGGCAGGCTTGGTCGAATGGCCGGTGGTGCTCGCGGGGTTGATCGACCCGGCCTTCCTCGAGCTGCCGCCCGAGGTGCTGCAAACCTCGATGCGCAGCCATCAGAAGTTCTTTTCGCTCCGCAACCCCAAGACCGGCCGGATCGAAGGCTTCGCCACTGTTGCCAACCGCGAAACAGTGGATCACGGCGCGACCATCCTTGCCGGCAACAACAAGGTGCTGTCGGCGCGCCTCAGCGATGCCAGGTTCTTTTGGGAAAACGACCTGCGCACCGTCAAGGCGCAGGGGATGGAGGGTATGGCCGTAGGCCTCGCCCTTGTCACCTTCCACAACAAGCTCGGCTCGCAGGCCGAACGTGTTCTCCGCGTCGAAGCTCTCGCCCGCGAAATCGCCCCCCTGGTCGGTGCCGCCCCGGATCTGGCCGCCGAGGCCGCCCGCATCTGCAAGGCCGATCTGCAATCGGCCATGGTCGGCGAATTCCCCGAATTGCAAGGCCTGATGGGTCGCTACTACGCCGCAGCCGCGAGCCACAACGACGGTGTGCCGCAAGCCTGCGAGATGCACTACAAGCCCCTCGGCCCGACCGACGCGGTTCCCAGCGATCCGGTCAGCGTCGCGGTAGCGATGGCCGACAAGATCGACACCCTGACCGGCTTCTGGGCGATTGACGAGAAACCCACCGGCTCCAAAGACCCCTTCGCCCTCCGCCGCGCGGCGCTGGGGGTGATTAGGCTGGTGCTGGGGAATGGGGTGCGGTGCAACCTCGATGCCTTATTTGGAGCGCGCATTCGCTGGATCCTAGACTATCTATACAACTGGCAGAGCGCTCAGTTCGGCGATGTTGAACGCGACGATGTGCTTGCGAAAGCCGCACCCGCCTCCTCCGACCTCCTCGCCTTCTTCCACGACCGCCTCAAGGTCTACCTCCGCGATCAGGGCATCCGTCACGACGTGATCGACGCCTGCCTTGCCATGCCCGGCAACGACGACCTGACCCTGCTGGTCAAACGCGCCGAGGCCCTCGCCGCGTTCCTCAAGACCGACGACGGCGAGAACCTCACCCAGGGCTTCAGGCGCGCCAACAACATCCTGACCCAGGCCGAACAAAAGGACGGGGTCGAATACTCCTACGGTGCCGACCCCAAATTCGCCGAGACTGCCGAGGAACGCGCCCTGTTCAAAGCCCTCGACAAGGCCGAAGCGGCCATCGCCCCGGCGATGAAAACCGAAGACTTCGCCGCCGCCATGGCCGCCATCGCCGCCCTGCGCGCCCCTATCGACGCCTTCTTCACCGCCGTGCAGGTCAACAGCGATAACGCGGTGATCCGTCGCAACCGCCTCAACCTCTTGCACCGAATCCGCGCCACTTGTGCGCAGGTGGCCGATCTGAACCGGATCGAGGGCTGAGCCCATTCTCCTTTTCCCAAGTATCCTCGGGGGGTGCGGGGGGCAGACAGCCCCCCGCCCCTTCCGCGCCCCTTGCACCACCCTCGCATGAGTCTATGCTGCCCGCCAAACCGAAAGGTGCCGCAGTGCAGAAACTCTACCCCCTCACTGATTTCAGCGAGATCACCGCCACCGCCCGTATCACCGCCACCAGCCACGGCTGGCGCGCCAAATGCCTGCAGCGACTGATCCGGATCGAGCTGCCGGTGCCGGCGACGGTGGCCCTGCCTGCCGCCAGCGTGCGCGCCATCGCCAGCGGCCAGCCGGTCGATTGCGCCGCCATTCTTGGCCATTTCGGCTCCGCGCCGCTGGTCTCGGTGCGCCCGAGCCCCGAGAACCCCGATTGGGGTGGCCCGGCCACCATCCTCAACATCGGCTTCAACGCGGCGCGCCACGACCGGCTGGTGCAGACCCACGGCCAGGCGGCGGCGGATGCGCTTTATCTGCGCTTCGTGCAGGGCTACGCGATTCACGTCGCGCGCCTCGATCCCGACCGCTTCGAGGGGCTGGCCGCTTCGCCCGAAGGTCTGCGCGAGGCCCTGCGCCGCTACGGCGTCGAAATGGACGAACCCTTCCCCGAAGACCCGGCCCGCCAACTGGCCGACGTGCTGCGCTCGATGGCGCGCGCCTGGGAGGGCACCACCGCGCGCCTGCTGCGCCAGGCCAAGGGCGCCCCGGCCGAGGCAGCGCTTGGGCTGGTGGTGCAGGAAATGGCGCAGGGCATCGGTCAGGGGGTCTCTGGCTCGGGGGTGATCCAGTTCGTCGATCCCGCAACCGGCATGCCCCAGATCACCGGGCGCTACCTCGGTCAGAGCCAGGGCCGCGACGCCTTGCGCCAACCTGCCGCCCTTTATCTGACCCGCGATCCACGCGGCCCGGCGCTGGAAGATCTGGCCCCCCAGGTTTTCGCCGATCTGATCCGCCACGGCGCGGCCTGCCGCGCCAAGCTGCGCGAGGAAATGCAGATCGAATTCACCATCGAGGACGGCCGCCTTGCGGTGCTCGATGCGGTTCGGGTGGCGCGCTCGTCGCGGGCGGGGCTGCGGATCGCCGTTTCGTTGGCCGACGATGGCATCATCAGCCACAATGATGCCATCCTGCGGGTCGAGCCGGGGGCATTGTCGGAACTGCTGCACCCGCAGGTCGATCCGCGCGGGGCGCGTGACGTGCTGGCGCGCGGCATTGCGGCCAGCCCGGGGGCGGCCACTGGCCGGATCGTGTTCAGCTCGGCTGCGGCCCAGGCCTTTGCCGCGCGCGGCGAGCCTTGCATCCTAGTGCGCCGCGAAACTGCGCCGGAAGACATCCGCGGCATGCATTCGGCCGCCGGAGTGCTTACCGAACGCGGCGGCATGACCAGCCATGCTGCGGTGATCGGGCGCGGCCTCGGGCTGCCCTGTATCGTCGGGGCGTCGGATCTGCGGGTGGACGCGCGCGAGAAAACCGTGACGGCCGCGGAGGGCCGGGTCTTGCGCGAAGGCGATCTGATCACCGTCGATGGCACGGCGGGCGAGGCGCTGGCGGGGGCGGTGGACATGCTGCCGCCGGCGCTCGACGATGCCTTCCGACGCTTGCTGTCCTGGGCCGATGCGATCAGCGACATCGGCATTCGCGCCAACGCCGACACCCCGGCCGACGCCCAGACCGCGCGCAATTTCGCGGCCCAGGGCATCGGCCTGTGCCGCACCGAGCACATGTTCTTCGACACCGAACGGCTGGTAGCGATGCGCGAGATGATCTTTGCCGACACCTCGGTTGATCGCGCCGCCGCGCTGGCGCGGCTGCTGCCGATGCAGCGCGCCGACTTCGTGCAACTGTTCGAGATCATGGAGGGCCGGCCGGTCTGCATCCGGCTGTTCGACCCGCCGCTGCACGAGTTCCTGCCGCATTCGCGCGAAGGCTTGCGCGAGCTGGCCGAGGCGCTGGATCGCCCGCTGTCCGAGGTCACCCGCCGCGCCGAAGCGCTGGCCGAGTTCAACCCGATGCTGGGAATGCGCGGGGTGCGGCTGGGGGTGGTGCTGCCCGAGATTTACGACATGCAGGCCTGCGCCATCTTCGAGGCGACGGTCGATCTGGCCCGACACGGCACCGCCGTGGTTCCCGAAATCATGATTCCGCTGGTCTCGGCGCGGCGCGAGGTCGAACTGGTCAAGACCAACATCGACGCGGTGGCCGCCCAGGTGCGGCGCCGCTCGAGCGTCGAATTTGCCTATCGCCTGGGGGTGATGGTGGAAACCCCGCGGGCCGCGCTGCGGTCGGGCGAGATCGCCCGCCATGCCGACTTTCTGTCGTTCGGCACCAATGATCTCACGCAGATGACCTATGGCCTGTCGCGTGACGACGCCGGGCGATTCATGAGCACCTATGTCCAGCAGGGGGTGTTTCCCGAAGACCCGTTCCATAGCCTCGATATCGATGGGGTGGGAGAGCTGTTGCTGATCGGGGCCGAGCGCGGGCGGGCGACGCGGCCGGACCTGACGCTGTCGATCTGTGGCGAGCATGGCGGCAACCCCGAATCAATCGGCTTCTGCCGCCGCGCCGGTTTCGACTATGTTTCCTGCTCGCCCTACCGGGTCCCGCTGGCCCGGCTGGCGGCGGCGCAACTGGCGTTGACGGATCCGATCGCCTGAAATTACTGGTCGAATTCAATCCCGTTTCCATCACGCGCCAGGGCATGGTGCTGACCTGCGGCGAGCGCACGTCGGCAGATATCCGCCAAGAATCTCGGTTTTTGTGTGCTATTTTTGCCACTATGCTGGACAAGGCGGGATTTTCTCAGCTATTGGCCCCCGGATGGCTGCCGCAGCGGGGTGCAAGCGCCCCAGTGACAGCGATGGCAACAAGATCGGGAATACCAGTTGAGATTCATGCGACAGAGATGGACCGCCGCCATGCTGGCGCTGATCGTCCTTAATAGCGCCGCTGTGGCGGAAGTGACGGTCAGCCGATCGAACGATCCAGACGCCTTGGTAGAGGATCGCCTGGTCGCGCTGCTCGGTGAGGAACACGTCGCCTTCGGACAAGTGCAGCCCACCGAGATCAATGCACTGGCGGACGGGGTAGCCGCATCGCGCGCCGCAGCGGACGCGGCCAGCCATGACGCGGCTTGGCTGGCAGCGCTGCCGGAAGCCACCGGCAATGAGGAATGGCAATGCTTGACGCAGGCGCTTTATTTCGAGGCCCGTGGCGAAACCATCACAGGCGAATTCGCGGTGGCCGAAGTGATTCTGAACCGGGTTGACAGCCCCCGTTACCCCGCCACGATCTGCGGCGTGGTCAATCAGCGTGGTAACGGCGGTTGCCAGTTCTCGTACACCTGCGATGGCCGCTCCGACCGGATTGCCGAGCCCGAGGCCTATGCGCTGGCGGGCAAGATCGCCCGGCTGATGCTGGACGGCGCGCCGCGCGATTTGACGCTGGGGGCCACCCATTTCGTCGCGCGATCCGCGAGGCCGGCCTGGGCAAGCCAGTTCGCCTTCACGACCACGATCGGGGCGCATGTGTTCTACCGCCAGCCCGCCGAGCTTTAGGCCCGCGACGCGGCTTGGCAGCGACGGCCGGCGGCATTCTTGCTGTGGTCAGGACCGACCTTCGGGCCGCAAGAAAACGCCCCGCTGGAGCGTTTTCCGGTCCCCTGTTTAAAAGGCCGAAGGTCGTTGAACAAGGGGGGGTGGGCCAGGAAAGGCAGTTGCAAATCGGGCAACAAAGGCTTGTGTTTCCACTTGACTCATCCTGCTCTTGCAGTGGCGCCGAAATGGCAGGGCGATGGCTGGCAGACAGGACCGCAGGGAGACGACGGGGGCGCGCGTGATCTTCCCCCGTGTGACTTTGAAACGCAATCGCCGTGGCCGGAAATGTCGCAAGTCTTGCCCCGGCTGCCGTCCTGAGGCAAACCGCACCGGTCGGGTCTGCTATAGTGGGCAGGCAGCAGCGGCTGCGCGGAGGCATGTGATGAGCAGCGACATCTTCCTGGCCTTCGCCCATCCCGAAGAGCGGGCGGCGGCTTCGGCCGGTGCCGACCCGCGCGACCGGATATCCCTGCGCGACCATGTGGTCGAGGTCGAGATCGGGGCGTTTCAGCAGGAACGCGGCACCCGCCAGCGGGTGCGCTTCAATGTGGTGGTCGAGGTCCGGCCCCATCCCGCGCCGCTTCTGGATGATGTCGATCGCATTCTGTCCTACGACCGCATCACCGAGGCGATTGCCACCGAACTCGCGGCCGAGCGGCTGAACCTGCTGGAAACCCTGGCCGAGCGGGTGGCCGAGCGGATTCTGGCCGCCCCGCCCGCGATGCGGGTGTTCGTGCGGATCGAAAAGCTCGACCGTGGCCCCGGGGCCCTTGGGGTCGAGATCGTGCGCTCGCGCGCCGAGGCCCCGTTGCGCAGCGTTCGGCCCGATGGCGTCGAGGCCGCGCTGCATCCGCTGGTGGTGTTTCTCGACAATGCCGCGATTGCCGCCCCCGACCTTGCCGCCCGGCTTGATGCGCTGACCGCGCGCGGGGTGCCGGTGATCCTGACGGTGGGCCTGCCCGATCTGCCACGCCCAGCCACCGGCCACCGCCCGACCCAGCGCCGGATCGACCTGCTGGCGATCGAGCAGAACGCCTGGGTGCTGGCGGCGCGCGATGACCGCTGCGTGGTGGTGGCGACGCGCACCGAAATCGACTGGGCGATGAAGAATGGCCGGATGATCGTCTGGGCCCCGTCGAAGCTGGTGCTCGATGCGGTCGATGGCCCGCACTCGCGCGAGCCGGTGGCGCTGGTGCTGTGGCTGGCAGAGATGGTGGCGGCTGAACGGGTGATCGTTCACGGCGATGTTGCACTACCGGCAGGAAGCCGCGTGCCGGTCGAGCGGGCCTGAGGCACGGCTTGCCAAACCGCCCGATTTGGCCCAACCCGGCACCATGACCTACTATCGCCCAATTGCCATGACCGATGCCGCGCGCAGCCGCGCCGCCCTGCCCCTTGCCGGGGGATGGTGCTGGTTCGACCGAGTCGAAGCGCTGGAACGCGGGCGTGCGCCGGTGCTGGTGCCCGCCAATGAAGTGCCCTCGGTCGTGCTGCAAGCGCTGACGGCACCGCGCCCGGCGCTGGCCGGGCTGGCGCTTGATCGCCCGCGCCTGATGGGCATCCTGAACGTGACCCCCGACAGCTTTTCCGATGGTGGGCGGTTTCTCGCCCCTGCTGCGGCGCTGGCGCAAGGCCGGGCGATGGCGGCTGAAGGCGCCGATATTCTTGACATCGGCGGCGAAAGCACCCGACCGGGGGCGGTCGAGGTAGCAGCAGCCGAGGAAACCGCGCGCACCACGCCGGTGATCGCGGCGCTGCGGGCGGGCGGTGTCGGGGTGCCGATCTCGATCGACACCCGCAAGGCGGCAGTGGCCACGGCGGCCTTGGCGGCGGGGGCGAGCCTGGTCAACGATGTCGCCGCCTTCAGCCATGATCCGGCGATGGCCGGGGTGGTGGCACGCGCCGGGGCGCCGGTGTGCCTGATGCATGCGCAGGGCACCCCGGCCACAATGCAGGCCGACCCGCGCTATGACGATGTCGTGCTCGACGTTTACGATTTTCTCGCCGGGCGGATTGCCGCAGCCGAGGCGGCGGGGATCGCCCGCGCCGGCATCATGGTTGATCCGGGGATTGGATTTGGCAAGACCCAGGCACATAATCTGGCCCTGATCCGGGCGCTGGCGCTGTTCCATGGCCTGGGCTGCGCCATTGTGCTGGGGGCGTCGCGCAAGCGCCTCATCGGCAGCATTGGCGCCGAGCCACAGGCCGACCGGCGCGGGCCGGGCTCATTGGCGGTGGCGTTGGCCGGAGTGGCGCAGGGAGTGCAGGTGCTACGGGTGCATGATGTCGCGGAGACAAGGCAGGCGCTTGCGCTCTGGCAGGCGGTAACGGTAGGGGTTGTGACATGACGCGAAAACTGTTCGGCACAGATGGTGTGCGCGGCCACGCCAACAGCTATCCGATGACCGCCGAGGTGGCATTGCGCCTTGGCACGGCGGCCGGGCGGTTCTTCCGCCGCAACGACAACACGGTGCACCGGGTGGTGATCGGCAAGGACACCAGGCTGTCTGGCTACATGCTGGAGAACGCGCTGACGGCGGGGCTGACCTCGACCGGCATGAATGTGCTCTTGCTGGGGCCGGTGCCGACTCCGGCGGTAGGGTTTCTGACGCGCTCGATGCGCGCCGATCTCGGGGTGATGATCTCGGCCAGCCATAATCCGCATCAGGACAACGGCATCAAGTTCTTCGGTCCTGATGGCTTCAAGCTGAGCGACGAGGCCGAGGCCGAAATCGAGGCGCTGCTGGCGGGTGAGATCGCGCTGGCAGAACCGGCGAGCATCGGTCGCGCCAAGCGCATCGAAGATGGCCGCGGGCGCTATCAGGAATATGCCAAGACAACCTTTCCCCCCGGTCTGCGGCTGGGTGGGTTGAAGGTGGTGATCGACTGCGCCAATGGCGCGGCCTACCGCGCGGCACCGGAAGTGCTGTGGGAACTGGGGGCCGAAGTGATTCCGGTGGGCGTCAGCCCCAACGGCACCAACATCAACGACCGCTGCGGCTCGACCCATACCCTGACCGCCGCCGAAGCGGTGGTGGCTTATGGTGCCGATGTCGGCATCTGCCTTGATGGCGACGCCGACCGGGTGATGATCCTCGATCAGACCGGCGCGGTGGCCGATGGCGATCAGATCATGGCGATGCTGGCGGCGCGCTGGGCCGAAGAGGGGCGGCTGCGCGGTGGCACTCTGGTCGCCACGGTGATGTCGAACCTCGGGCTCGAGCGCTTTCTGACGGCGCGCGGACTGCGCCTTGAACGCACCAGGGTTGGCGACCGCTATGTGGTCGAGGCGATGCGGCGCGGCGGCTGGAACCTGGGCGGCGAGCAGTCGGGCCATATCGTAATGACCGATTACGCCACCACCGGTGACGGGCTGATCGCGGGCTTGCAGTTCCTGGCCGAGATGGTGCGCACCGAACGGCCCGCCAGCGACCTCGTGAAAAGCTTTGTGACGGTGCCGCAGTTGCTCAAGAACGTGCGCTACGGTGCCGGGGCCGAGCCGCTGGCGGCACCTGAGGTGCAGGCGGTGATTGCGGCGGCCGAGGTCAGGCTGAACGGCTCGGGCCGCTTGCTGATCCGCAAATCGGGCACCGAACCCATGGTGCGGGTGATGGCGGAATGCGAGGACGAGGCGCTGCTGAGCGATGTCGTGGGCGGTATCGTGGCGGCGGTGCAGGCGGCGATCTGAGGACTGGGCGCGCGGGCGGGGTCGGGCGAGGGTTTCCCCCCCCCCCCGCGCCCCCGGAGGATATTTTCGCCAGCGAGAACGATCAGGCAGGGTTGGTGGCGCGGCGATTGCCAAGCGCAAGGCCCGCCAGGATGAAACCGAGCGCCAGCAGAAACTGGGCGGGTAGTTTTTCGGCCATGAAGACGGTGCCGAAAATCACCGACCACACCGGCACCTGATAGTTGGACATCGTCAGAAAGGTGGGGCCAGCGGTCTTGATCACCTTTACCAGCAGCAAGGTGGCCAGAGCGGTGGGGGCAAGGCCAAGATAAACCACGGCGGCGATGGCGGCGCTCGGCGCCCCACCGAGATCGGGCCAGCCCTCGAGCGCCAGGGCCAGCGGCAGCGCCAACAGGCTGGCCGAGATCAGGGCGGCGGCGCTGAACGCCAGCAGCGGCACCGGCGGGCAACGCCGGGTCAGCACGCCGCCGGTGGCATAGCTGATGGTCGAGGCGATGCAGGCGAGGCGCGCGAGGTTTTCGACGTCGGCGCCGCTGGCCAGCAGCGCCCGGGGGCCGATCAAGATGATGACGCCGGTGATTCCCAGTGCAAAGCCGCCGAGTTTCGCCAGCGTCACCCGCTCGCCGGGCAGCAGATGATGGGCCAGCACCATGGTGAACAGCGGCACCGCCGCCATGGTGATACCGGCGAAGCCCGAAGCGACATAGGTCTGGCCCCAGCTGAGCAGGGAAAACGGCAGCACGTTGGAAAAAAGCCCCATCGCCAGCGCATAGGCCCAGACCCGACGGCTGGTGGGCAGGGCGATACCCATGATCCGGGCCACCAGGAAAAGCGTTGCGGCGGCAAGGGTGATGCGGCTGGCGGCAATGGTCAGCGGCCCGAAACCCGCGAGCGCCAGCTTGACGCTCATGAACGACGCGCCCCAGATCACCGACAGCGCAATCACGCGCAGCCAGTTGGCCAGGCCGGGATTTTGGGGGGCTGCCAGCGTCATGGCGGCGCTTCTAGGGGCGCGCGCGCCCGGGGTCAATCCGGCACGGCATGGCGGCTACGGGAAAGCCGTCAGCAAAACCTCAGCGCTTTCGGTCGGGAAGGCGATGCCGATGCCTGCGATCGGGGTCAAGGCATAGCGAATCTTGTCCGGCAGCTTCACCGCCAGATGCTGGGTGCCGGTGGTGGTATCGAGCTGGTGCAGCACATGGTCAAGCGTCAGGGCAAAAAGCTTGCCGTCGAGGCTTTGCAGTTCGGCCTCGACCGACGCCCAGTTGCTGGCGCTCTCGTCGTAATCGGTGGTCTGATAGCGCCAGCGCACCGCGCCGGTGGCGGTGTCGATGGCATAGATCCAGCCGGTCGGCGACCACAGATAGGCGGTGCCGTCGCGCACCAGTTGCGAGTTGATGAAGTTGCCGGCGTAAAAGCTCCAGACCTCGTGACCATCGGCCAATGAGATGCCCTTGAGATTTTCGTGGTAGGTGCCGGCCACCAGGAGCCCACCCTCGATGGTGATCTGGCGCAGATACTGCCAGTGCTCGCGCCCGTCGATCGACCAGCGCAGGCTGCCATCGGCGATCGCCACGGCGTAGAGGTGGCCATCGCCGGGGCCGGCGTAAACGGTGTCGGCATCCGCCACCGGGGCATAGGCCATGATGGTGTCGGGCACGGCGGCAAAGCGCCAGCGTTCGACCCCGGTCACGGTATCGAGCGCGACCAGCCAGTGGCCGTCGCCGAAGAAGGTATGGGTCGGGGTCACGAAGGGCACCCCGGTCTGGATCTCGGCCGGGTGGCGCCAGAGCTCGGCACCGCTGACCACATCGAAGGCGGCAAGCCAGGACCGGCCACCGCAGATCACCTGCCCGCCGATTTGGCGCGGTCGGAATCCGGCGGGTTTGTCAAAGCCGTGCGGGTGCAGCCACAGCGGATCGGGCGCGTCGAGCGCGATCACGCCCACGGTCTTGTCGCCCGCGAACAACAACCGCCCGTCCGCCAGGGTGAGCGGATTGAGGACGGTGTTGCCGGTAGGCCAGCGTTGCAGTGCGACGAGTTCGGGCAAGTCTTGGGCAGCCAAAAACGCCGGCCTGAAACTCAGGCCGGCGATGATGGCTTGCAGCACAAGGCGCCGGTTGGGCCTTATTCGCATTGTGCCCCTTGCTTGATCCACTGGAACAGGATCTGTGTGTTCGGGTGGTCGCGGTCTTCCGACGGATCGATGCCCGGAGGCATGCGGTCTTCGGTCAGGTGCTGGAACACCTTCGACGCCGCCGCATCGCCGGGGATGATCACCTTGGTGGCGTTTGCGACGCCCTTGGCGACCGAGTCGGCACCGAGCATGATGCCCTCATAGCTGGTCAGGTTCAGTTCGTGGAAGCTCGGCGGTTCCTGGTCCGAGAAGTGGCAGGTGCCGCACTTTGGCGTGTCCGGGCCGAAGACATTGTCGGTGTTGAACAACGGCAAGATTTCATTGGTGAAATGCTCGTCGTTCGGAGCGCCCGCGTTGATCCAGTCCCGGATCGCGATGATCGGGGGCGAGTCGGTCGGAACGTTGAAGGCGATCCCGAGCGGCATGCGGTTGCCGCGCAGGCGCCGCCCGATGCTGGCGTTCTTGGGGTCTTCGCCGGCGGTGAAGATGGCGCGGGCCGGTGCTTCGGTGGCCCCGGCGATCATGCCTTGGCAGGTGGAAAGGTTCAGCCCGCGGTAGGATTTGTTCGGATCGTTCGACGAGTGGCACACGACGCAGGCCGGGCCTTCGCCGAACGCGTTCGGGGTCGCGAACAGCAACTGGATGTAGCTGAATGGGATCGGAAAGTTCTTCTTCAGGATCAACTCGGTCACGGCATTGGTGTCGCCACCGATCTGGATCGCACCGCTACGAACGTCGAGCGCGTATTGCTCGGACAGGGTCTGCGCCGCAGCCGCCCCCGCCAGGCCAAGGCTCAGGCAGATCGCGGTCGTGGCTGCCAGGCCCCATTTCGTCTTGTCGATCATTACAATCCTCCCCTTTGGTCTTGTTGAGACGCGAAGGCGACCACGCTTCGCGCAGGCTACAACTTGCCGTCGCCGGCGTCGTTGGTGATTTGTTGTGGTCGCGTCAATTGCGACCTTGGTCTAATCGAATACCGACCTTGGTCCAAACGTAACGAAATTGCGCGAGCCACGTCAAACACTTTTTTGTGGGTCGTCAATTTTTGCGGTGCAGCAATAAAGTTGAGCGAATGGAAAAGGGCACCCGCAGGTGCCCTTGGCCGTTGCAGCTGAGGGGGCAGCGCCGCTTAGTTGCGCGCCTTGTCCACCATCTTGCCCTTGGCGATCCACGGCATCATGGCGCGCAGCCTGGCCCCGATCTGTTCGATCTGGTGTTCGTCGTTGCGCCGCCGCGTGGCCTTGAAGAAAGGTTGGCCAACGGCATTTTCCTGCATGAATTCAGACACGAACTTGCCCGACTGGATGTCTTCCAGCACCGCCCTCATGCGCGCCTTGGTTTCGGCGTAGGGCAGGATGCGCGGGCCCGAGACATACTCGCCATACTCGGCGGTGTTCGAGATCGAGTAGTTCATGTTGGCAATGCCGCCTTCGTAGATCAGATCGACGATCAGCTTGACCTCGTGGCAGCACTCGAAATAGGCCATCTCGGGTTCGTAACCGGCTTCCACCAGGGTCTCGAAGCCCATCCGGATCAGCTCGACCAAGCCACCGCACAGCACCACCTGCTCTCCGAAGAGGTCGGTTTCGCATTCCTGCCGGAAGGTGGTCTCGATGATTCCCGAGCGCCCGCCACCGATGCCCGCGCAATAGGAAAGCCCCAGCTCCATCGCCTTGCCGCTGGCATCCTTGTCCACCGCAACCAGGCAGGGCACCCCGCCGCCCTTGACGAATTCGCTGCGCACGGTGTGGCCCGGGCCTTTCGGGGCCATCATGATCACGTCAACCCCGGGCTTGGTCTCGATCAGCCCGAAGTGGATGTTGAGCCCGTGGGCGAAGGCGATCGCCGAGCCCTCGCGCAGGTTGTCATGCACGTATTTGCGGTAGGTCTCGGCCTGCTTCTCATCAGGCATGGTGAACATGATCAGATCGCACCAGGCAGCGGCGGCGGCGATGTCCATCACCTTCAGCCCGGCCGCTTCGGCCTTCCTGGCCGAGGCCGAGCCGGGGCGAAGCGCGACGCACAGGTTCTTGACCCCCGAATCGCGCAGGTTCTGGGCGTGGGCATGGCCCTGGCTGCCGTAGCCGAGGATCGCCACCTTCTTGTCCTTGATCAGGTTCATATCGCAGTCGCGGTCGTAATACACGCGCATGGGGCGTTCCTTTCGGGTCTGGATTGGGTGCCGGTAGGGCAGAGCCGAGGGGGGATGCAAGGCTTGCGCCTTGCTGTTATGGTGCGCGAACGGCTTAGCCGTTTGACCCCGATCTATCAAGCAGCGCTGTAGCACCGACCCAAGGTGTCTTGCCCGAGGCTGCCCTTTGCGCTACCTCGCGCCCGGCGGGTGATTAGCTCAGTTGGTAGAGCGCTTCGTTTACACCGAAGATGTCGGCGGTTCGAACCCGTCATCACCCACCATCTTTTCGGTCACCTGTTGGTCTTGCAAAGCACCCCAGGTGCACGAAAACTGCAAGCCCGCGATCCTGGCGGCAGACCACACACGATCACGGGCGAGCCGCGCAGCGACCAGCCCGGTGTGGGGATTTACACCAAGGCCGCGGCTACGTCAGATATCGACGGTGTTTTCGTGCTCCCAGCGCGAGAAATGCGACACATACGAAGTCCATTCCTGATGCTTGAGTTTCAGATAGGCCGATGAGAACTCGGACCCCATCATCGCTTTCAGCATCTTGTCCTTGTCGTATTCGCGCAACGCGTCCAGCAGGTTCAGCGGCAGCTTCGGCGCGCCCCGCACGGTGTGGCCCTGGGTGTACATGTCGATGTCATAACGCTTGCCGGGGTCAGCCTTCCGGCGCAACTGGCGTTTTGCGCCGGCACCGCGGATGTCATAGATGCCGGTTTCGGCGGCGCGGCGAATCTCCGCATTCACCGCTTGGCTGAAGGTCCAGGACTGACGCGGCGGGGTGTGGGGAAACTTGCTTGCAGGAAGGTCGCTCATGGTCATTTCCCTTCAGTAGGCCGACGCATTGTCGATGTTGAAATTGTAAAGCTTGCGGGCCGAGCCGTAGCGTTTGAACTCTTCCGGCCGGGCCTTGTCGGCGGCCTCGCCGCGCGCCAGCAGGTCGGCCAGCAGGTCCAGATGTTCGGGGCGCATCGGTTTTTCGATGCAGTCGGCGCCGAGGCTTTTGACCGAGCCGCGCACAAACAGCCGCGCTTCGTAAAGGCTGTCGCCCAGGGCGTCGCCGGCATTGCCCAGCACCACGAGGTTGCCGGTCTGCGCCATGAAGGCCGACATGTGGCCGATGTTGCCATGCACCACGATGTCGATGCCCTTCATCGAAATACCGCAGCGCGACGAGGCATTGCCCTTGATCACCAGCAGGCCGCCGCGGCCGGTGGCCCCGGCGTATTGGCTGGCGTCGCCATCAACGATGACCACTCCCGACATCATGTTTTCGGCGACCCCCGGCCCGGCGCTGCCGCGCACCCTGATGGTGGCCTGCTTGTTCATGCCGCCGCAATAGTAGCCGGTCGAGCCGCGCACCGTGATGTCGAGCGGCGCGTCGATGCCCACCGCAATCGCGTGGCTACCCCGGGGGTTGATGACCTCCCATTCGGTCTGGTTGGTCGGCTTGTCCTTCAGACCGTGAAGGGTGGAATTCAGCGCGCGCAGGCCCTGCGTCGCAAGATCAAATGTTTGCATGTCAGCGTTCCCAGAAATAGACGGTGGCGGGTTCGGGTTCCCAGACCCGGGCGGATTCGATCCCCGGCAGGTTGACCAGCGCGCGGTATTCGGTGCCGAAGGCCACATATTGGTCGGTTTCGGCCATGACGGCGGGTTTGCAGGCAATCGGGTCGCGCACCACGCCAAAGCCGTTCTTCGTGCCGACCACGAAGGTGAAAAAGCCGTCGAGGTCGGTCAGCGTCGCCTCCAGCGCCTGCCCCAGCGTGGCCCCCTGTTGCAGCTTGTAGCTGATGAAGGCGGCGGCATCGTGCTGGTGTTCAACACTGCCGCAATCATGGCGATGCTGAAGCATTACCGTGAAGACCGCGACTTCATGTATGGGCTGGACATCAAGTTCCTCGATGCCGCCCGCGCGATGAAAGGATAGATCATGGCCAGATACATACCGCCGATGCAAAGCAAGTTCAGCCAGATCATCGATGTGATCGTGCTGTTGGTGCTGGCGATCGGCGCGCTTTACGTGCCGCTGTGGTTGAAACTCGCGGGCAGCACCAGGGTGCCGGTGCCGCAGGATGCCCCGACCTGGGAAAGCCTGGGGCAGAACCCGGTGATGGTCGAGAAATGGGTGCAGCTCGGCTATGCCGACCCGGCTGCGGCGTCGGATCTGATCACCGCCCGGTTCGACTATTCGTTTTCCTGGACCAGCCTTGTCGTCATGGTGGTGGTGATCCTCGGCTATTTCGCGCTGATGATCCGGTTTTCGCAGACTGAATACCGCCAGGTGGTGTCCGAAAAATTCGAATCAGATGGCAGGGGGCAGTGATGGATCTCTGGACTGTGCTGGAATATGCGGCCTGGGGCGCCTCGGTGCTGTTCGGGCTTTATATCCTTTATGACTGGTTCGTGACCAACAGCCGCTATTCCGAAGAGGTGCTGACCTCGTCGCGCGAAGGCGAGCTTGAAGCCATGACCGAACAGCAAAAGAACTGAGGGGCATCATGACCGACATCAACATCTCCTCGAAAGAGATCGACGGCATGGGGCCGCGCGGCACCAAGGTCGGCCTGCTGCGGGTGCTGGGCCCGGCCCACGTCTGGGCGCTGGGGGTCGGCATCGTGCTGGTGGGCGAATACATGGGCTGGAACTTTGCCGTCGGCAAAGGCGGGGCCTATGCCGCGCTGATCGCCTGCTGGTTTGCCGGGCTGCTTTACACCTGCGTCGCCATGATCGATTCCGAGGTCACCTCGACGGTGGCCGCCGCTGGCGGGCAATACACCCAGGCCAAGCATATCGTCGGCCCGCTGATGGCGTTCAACGTCGGGCTTTATCTGGTGTTCGCCTATACCATGCTGGAGGCGGCGAATGCGATCACCATCGGCTTTCTGGTGGACTCGGTGGCCAACATGACCGGGCACACGGGGCTGGACCAACGCCCGTTCATCGTGCTGTCGATCATGTTCCTGGCCTGGCTGAACTATCGCGGCGTGCTGGCGACACTGACCTTCAGTCTGGTGATCACGGCCTTTGCCTTCGTGGCGGTGATCGTGCTGTTCCTGGCCACCTCGGGGTTGACCGGAGCCAGCCCGCTGCATCACACCGATCTGTTGACCGGCCTGCCCTATGGCTGGGTGGGGGTGCTGGCCGCGATGCACTTCGGCCTTTGGTATTATCTCGGGATCGAAGGCACGACGCAGGCGGCCGAGGAAGTGCGCTCGCCGGCGCGGTCATTGCCGTTCGGCACCCTGGCCGGGATCATGACGCTGCTGATTGCGGCGACCCTGACCTGGTATGTTGCCGCCGGGTTGATGCCCTGGGAATATCTGGGGCAGGCGGGGGTGCCGCTGTTTGATGCGGCCCGGCTGTCGGGCAGCACTTTCCTGATGGTGCTGCTGGGCATCGGCACTTTGTTTGCCACGCTGGCCTCGGCCAACGGTTGCATCAACGACGCCTCGCGGGCCTGGTTTGCCATGGGGCGCGACCACTATCTGCCGTCATGGTTCGGCGCCGTGCATCCGCACTATCGCACGCCGTTCCGGTCCATCGTGTTTCTGATTCCGATCGCGCTGATCTTTGCGCTTGGCGCGCCGCTCGACCAGGTGATCACCTTCTCGATCCTGTCGGGGCTCTTGGAATACACTTTCATGCCGATCAACATGATCCTGTATGATCCTGTTCCGGCGGAAATGGCCGCTTGACAGCATCAAGCGCGGCTATGTCCACCCGTTCCACCCGATTCCGGCGCTGATGCTGCTGACGCTTTGCGGTGCCACCTATTTCGCGGTATTTCTGGGCTACGGCACCCAGCTGGTGGCGATGGTGTCGTTCTATATCGTGGTGTCGCTGTGGTTCCACTTCTAGCGCTACCGCTTCGTGAACCGGGGGGCGCAGTTCACCATGCCCTGGCCGCGACCGATCGGCTACTGAGCGCAGATCAAAGCCAATGGCCCGCCCCTCCGGCGGGCCATTCATTGACGAACGGGGAGTGAATGGAAACGCTGGCGTTTGGGGCCCTGGCAGCAGGGCTTGCGGTGTCCCTCTTGGGGTTCATCTGGCGGGCGCGGCGGGCGGCGCGGGCGCGGGCCGGGTGGCGCAGCGGTTATCTCGACGCCTGCCGACCGCTGTTCGAGACCGGCACCAAGGCCATCGCCTTCAGCGGTTTTCCCCGTATTTCCGGGCGCTACGCCGACCGGGACTTCGATCTGCAAGTCGTGCCCGATACCCTGACCTTTCGCAAGCTGCCCGCACTCTGGCTGTTGGTGACGCTGCCCGAGGCGCTGCCGCTGCGCGCCACTTTCGATCTGATGCAGCGCCCGACCGGCGGCGAGCCGTTTTCCAATTTTCACCACCTGCCCGAACAGATCACACCACCACCGGGCTTTCCGCCCGATTGCGTGATTCGCAGCGATGACCGATCCGGCCTGCCGCCCGAGCCGCTGCTGCGCCGCCATCTGGGATTGTTTGCCGAGCCGCGCCTGAAAGAACTGGTGGTCTCGCCCAAGGGGTTGCGGCTGGTCTGGCTGGCCGAAGAGGCCGACCGCACCCGGTATCTTTTTTTCGCGACGCCGAAATGGGCAGGCTGGCGCTGCCCGCCGCCACCCTTCGCCCGCTTCTGGAGGCGCTTCTGGCGCTGCAGGCCGATATCCTGTCGGATGCCGAAGCCCTTGATTGCCGGATCGCATGATGCCAACCCCGCCTTCATCGCCGCCACGCCCGGTAACGCCGCTGCTAGTGCTGATTGCGGCGCTGCTGCTTCCCGGCACCGGCAAGGTGCTGAACCGCGAGCCGGTTCGCGGGCTGACTTTTCTGTTCTTCATTCTGCTGCTGGGTGGATTTACCCTCAAGACCGCCGCCCCGGATGTGTCGATCGTGGGCAAGCTTGCCGGCGGGATATTCGTCTATGCGATGTCGGTCTATGACGCCTACAAACGCGCCCGGGTGCGATATGAGGTCTGGCGCCACCTCGATCAGGCCGCAAAATCGACTGATAGCCCGGCATGACTGATATTGAGGCCCCAAATGCCTGAAATTACGGCGCAAATTCGGCTGGATCGGGCGATTACTTTGGTGTCAGAGGCCAATCGGCACCCAATATTGCCGGCCTCGACATCATCGGATTGGTTCTGGCACGGCGGTTCAGGGCTGCGGGTAGGAGATCACTGACAGATACCGTGCCGGCAGCTTGATCAGAACCTCGGGCCCATGCTGGGCGTCGGCGTCGAAAAACAGGCTGTCGCCCGGTTTCATATGGAAAAGCTGATCGCCATGTCGATACATGACCTCGCCTTCCAGCATGTAGAGCAGCTCGATCCCGTCGTGCTGGAAGGTCGGAAACACATCCGAGATTTCAGTCAGGGTGATCAGGTAAGGCTCGACCACCACGCCGCTGGAATTCTGCCCGATATGGCCCAGCAGGTTATACTGGTGCCCGGCGCGGGTGCCGCGACGTTCGATCTCGATATGTTCGCCGGCCTTGACATGCTGCACCTCGCGGCGCTCCTCGAACCGGCGCATGAAAGAGGTGATCGGGGTGGAAAAGGCGTGGCTGAGGATCTGCAACGTGGTCAGTGAGGGCGAAGTGATGCCGTTTTCGATCTTTGACAGCATGCCGATCGACAGGCCGGTGACCCCGGCGAGATCGGCCACCGTCATGCCCTGCTGGCGGCGGAAGGCGCGCACCTCGCGGCCGATGGCGGTTTCGAGATTGCGTTCGGCCAGTTCGCGCACCCGGTGCGGATCCTGGTCGAAAGTGGGCTTGCCCTTGGCGATATGCGGCGCTGCATGGTCCGGTTCGGGATGAGTGATCTTGGTCATTCGATTGCCTGTCGCGAAAAACTGGATAAATTGTTTCCTTACAGTGAAAACGGCCCGATTTCAACCGACAAGTGTGTGACCTGATGCCCCGCAGTACCGAACCAGCAACTCTTGGCTTTCTTTTGTTCCCCGGCTTTCCGATGGCCTGCCTGACTTCGGCCATCGAGCCCTTGCGCGCGGCCAATGAAATAACCGGTCGGCGCGAGTTTTCCTGGCTGCTGATCGGCGAGGCGGCCCGTCCGGTGCAATCCAGTGCCGAAGTGCGGTTCGACCCCGATCTGGCGCTGGCCGAGGTCACGGCGATTGACTACCTGATGCTGCTTTCCATCCCGACCGGGCGTTTTGCCGACCCGCGCCAGGGCAATGCGCGCTTGCGCCGGCTGGAGCGCAGCGGCACCGTGCTGGGGGCGTTCAGCGGTGGCATTTTTCCGCTGGCGCGGTCGGGGCTGCTGGCGGACCACCGCTGTTCGGTGCATTGGTGCTACGAGGCGGCGTTTGCTGCCGAATTTCCTCAGATCGAGGCCAGCCCCGGCGTGATCGTGCGCGACCGGCACCGCATCACGGTTTCGGGCGCGGGGGCGGTGTTCGATTTGATGCTGCGGCTGATCGAAGAGCGGCTGGGGCGCGACACCATGACCGAGGTTGCCTGCTGGTTCCAGCACCCGTTCGTGCGGGCCGAGGATGCCAGCCAGAAGGTGCCGGTGCCAAAGGCTGGCGGCACCGCGGACATGCTGCCCGATACCATCAGGGCGGCGATAAGCATTTTTGCCGACCATATCGAAGACCCGATCCAGATTGCCGATATTGCCGCAGCCCTGGCGATTTCGGAGCGCCACCTGGAGCGCTGCTTCAAACAGGCCACCGGGCAAAGCCCGCTGCAATATTACCGGCTCGTGCGGCTGAAAAGGGCGCGCCAGTGCGTTCTGTATTCGACCGACAGCATCACCAGCATCGCGCAATCGGTGGGGTACGCCAGCTCGACGCCGATGGCGCGGCATTATGCGCTAGCGTTCGGCGTAACCCCCGTGGACGAGCGCCGTCGGCTGATGGGCTTGCGCGGGCTGGCGGGGGCCGTGTCGCCCGCCGATTGAAGCAGATGCCGAAACGTCTTAAGCGGCTTTCGGGACGCGCCGCAGATCGTGTCCCATGACGTGGTGTAGCTTTTGGTGCTCACCATGATCCCGCGCCAGCCCAGGCAGGTGCAGCCTGATTCACGGCGCCTCAGCCTAGCCCACCGTCGCTTGCCCTGCGGCCTTCGGCCTTCAGGCAAGGGACCGCAAGCCCGCGGGTCCGATCCAGGGGCAAGGCTGGTTGCGAGGTTTCCATCAAAGCATATCCTGCACTAGAACGCACTTTTGGCGGCGGTGATCAGGGCGTGGTGCAATGATTGCGCCGCCGACCTCGGGCCGATCACGCTGAACGTACCCGGCGCGCGGCACAGCACATGGCAGCCCGGATGATCAATCACCGTGCGGCCGGCCGATCCCGGCGCCATCACGCTGGTCTCAAGCGCGCACAACCGCTCGAACAGGGCGGGCAGCCTGGGGCCGACCAGATCGAACCGCACCCAGCCATCGGTCTGTTCCGTGATCGAGGCGGCATCACCAAAGCCGGGTCGCAACCGGGCAACAATATCCTCATGGCTGGCAAACGGCGCTTCGATCATCAACTGCTCGGGCCCCAGCCAGAAGGTCGCAAACACCGCGCCACTAGCCCAGCGGTTCGGGCCGGGCAGCGGGATGTCCAGCGATTTTGCCGCCGCCGCCACATCGGCCTCGCGGCCGCGACGCGACGCGATCGAGGCGAGCGCGAAGCTTACCACCTCGGTGATGGTGACCCGGTCGATGGTCACGGTTTCGGGCTCGATGTGCCCCAGCGGCGTGATCGTTTGCAAGCGATGCTCAGTCACGAAGGCGCCCCCCTTCGGGATCAACAAAATGCGGGCACACGATTTCGACCACGACATCGGTTCCCGCCAACAGATCGACCGCCCGCAGCCGCTCGCCCAGCCGGGCCTCGCCGTTCTTCAGATACCCCAGCGCGATGCAATGCCCCAGATGCGGAGAATAAACCATCGAGGTCAGCCAGCCGTCGTCATGCGCCGCCAGCGCCGGTTTGCCGATGGCAATGAAATGGCTGCCCGCCGTCAGCGGCTGTGCCGGGTCAACCGGCTTGACCCCAACCAAGCGCAGCCCGCCCGGTTGCACCAGCCCTTCCCGCCCCGAAAGCACCATGCCGATGGCGTCCTTATTGCGCAACACCAGCTTGCCCAGCCCCATGTTCAGCGCGGTCGATTGGCCGTTCAGTTCGTTGCCGGCGACATGGCCCTTTTCCACCCGCATCACCCCGAGTGCCTCCGTACCGTAAACCACGGCGTCGAATTCGGTCCCTTGCGCCACCAGGTGGCGGATCAGCGCATCGCCATAGCGCGTCGGCACCGCAATTTCGTAGGCCAGCTCGCCCGAGAACGAAATCCGAAACAGCCGGGCCCGCAGTCCGCCGCAGACCGTGATCTGGCCACAGGCCATGTAGGGAAAGGCGGCGTTGGAAATATCCTGATCGACGACCTTTTGCAGCAGTTTGCGGGCGTTCGGCCCGGCCACCGAATACTGCGCCCAGGCCTCGGTGGTGGAAATCAACTGCACGTCAAGATCGGGCCAGAGGCACTGACGGCAGTATTCCAGATGCCGGAACACCGGCACCGCGTGGGCAGTGGTGGTGGTCATCACATATTCGTTCGGACCCATCCTTGCGGTGGTGCCATCGTCCATCACGATGCCGTCTTCGCGCAGCATCAGCCCGTAGCGCACCTTGCCAACCCCGAGGGTGGAAAAGGTGTTGGCGTAAACCCGATCAAGGAAGACCCCCGCATCGGTGCCCTGAATGTCGATCTTGCCAAGGGTGGTGACATCGCAGATGCCGACGGATCGGCGGGTGGCCAGCACCTCGCGGTCCACCGATTGACGCCAGTGGGTTTCGCCTTTCTGCGGCAGCCACTGCATCCTGAGCCACATCCCGACCTCGACGAACACCGCGCCCTGCTCGGTGGCCCATTGGTGCGACGGCGGCAGCCGGGTCGGACGGAAGTCGTGACCCTTGGCGCGCCCGGCCAGTGCCCCCATGGCAACCGGGGTATGCGGCGGTCGAAAGATCGTGGTGCCGGTGGCTGGGATGGTCTTGCCGGTCAGTTCGGCCATGACCGCGAGGCCGGTGACATTCGCGGTCTTGCCCTGATCGGTGGCCATGCCCAGCGTGGTGTAGCGCTTCAGATGCTCGACGGCGCGGAAGCCTTCCTGATGCGCCAGCTTTATGTCCTTGATCGTGACATCATTCTGCAGATCCACCCAGGCGCGGCCCTTGCCGGAATGCACATACCACAGCGGGGTGACGCGAGTCGTGGCGTCTTCGGCTTGCGGCAGATCCGCGGCGGCGGCGGCGATCCCCAGATCGGCGAGCGCGGCACTGGCCTGCGCCGCCCCGCTGGCCAGTGCTGCATGGGTGGAATAGAGCCCCGCCGCCGCCCCCGCGACCGCCAGCCCGACCGGCCCGTCGCCGCCCGGCACGAAGGCGGCGATGGCCTCATTCCACAACGGGCGGCCGCGATGGTGCGAGGTCAGCCCGAGGTTGGGGTTCCAGCCGCCGGAAACCCCCAGTGCAGTGCAGGCAATGCGCCGGGTGCGGCTCTGGGCATCGCGCACGGTGATCGAAGCGAGGCCAAGCCGACCGGCGCTGTCGATCACCTGCCCGCCCTGAATGTGCTCGATGCCGCCAAGCTTTGCCCCGCCGCTGCGACTGTCGATCACCGCGGCCACCTCGACCCCCTTGGCCGCCAGATCAAGCGCGCTGCGCAAGCCGTCGTCGTTGTTGGTGAACACTGCCACCCGTTGGCCGACCGCGACGCCCCAGCGGTTGGCATAGGCGCGCAATGCCCCGGCCAGCATTATGCCCGGGCGGTCGTTGTTCTCGAACGCGATCGGGCGCTCGATCGCGCCACTGGCCAGAATGGCGCGGCGCGAATAGATCCGCCACAGAGTCTGGCGCGGCTTGTCGGGCAGCGGCCGGGCAAGGTGATCCGACACCCGCTCGACCGCGCTGTAGATCCCGGCATCGAACGCCCCCAGCACCGTGGTGCGCGCCATCAGCCGCACATTTGGCAGGCTTGCCAGTTCGGCCACTGCCGCCGCCGCCCACTCGGCGCCACTGCTCGAACCCACGCCAAACGTCTCGGCATTGAGCCGCCCGCCCATGCGGAAATCCTCGTCGGCGACAATCACCCGCGCGCCCGACCGCCCGGCGGTCAGCGCCGCCATCAGACCCGCCGGGCCGGCCCCGATGATCAGCAGATCACAGTGCAGGAAGCCCTTGTCGTAGCTGTCGGGGTCGTCTTGCACCGACAGGCTGCCAAGGCCTGCGGCGCGGCGGATGATCGGCTCGTAGAGTTTTTCCCAGAAGGCGGCCGGCCACATGAAGGTCTTGTAATAAAACCCGGCAGCAAAGAACGGTGACAGCCAGTCGTTGATCGCCATGGCGTCGAACTTGAGCGCCGGCCAGCGGTTCTGGCTTGCCGCCTCCAGCCCGCCGAACAGCTCGATCACGGTGGCGCGGGTGTTGGGTTCGGCCCGCGCGCCGCTGCGCAACGCGACCAGGGCATTTGCCTCCTCTGACCCGGCGGCAATCGGCCCGCGCGGCCGGTGGTATTTGAAGCTGCGCCCCATCAGCCGCACCCCATTGGCCAGCAGCGCCGAGGCGAGGGTATCGCCAGGATGGCCGGTGAAGCTCTGGCCATCGAAACGAAAGGCGATGCTGCGGCTGCGGTCGATCTGGCCACCGGCGATGCGGTTCGAAGTCATTTGCTGCGCCCCAGATTGCGGGCCACATCGCGGGCCAGCTCTACTTTCGCGATTTCATGCGTCAGGGTGTTGCGGGTCACCACCAGCCAGGACCGGTCGCCCTGTTCGTGATACCACAGTTCGCGGTGCAGCCCGGCGGGGTTGTCGCGCAGATAAAGGTAATCGTGAAAGGCATCGAGCGCCCCCTCGGCCAGCCCGTCCGGGCGGTTGATCAGGCCTGCGTCACCCAGATAGACGAATTCCTGCGCGTCACGCGGGCCAAGCAGCGGATGGTTGATGATCATGGCTTTGGCTCCTAGTGCAGATTCGGCTGGGCGCCGACGCCTTTTTCGTCGATCATCAGCCCGGCGCGGAACCGATCAAGGCGATAGGCGGTGGCGGTGGGGTGCGGGGTGTCGGTGGCCAGCAGATGGGCGAAACACCAGCCGCTGGCCGGAGTGGCCTTGAAGCCGCCGTAACACCAGCCGCCGTTGAAATAGAGCCCGGCAATGCCGGTGCGGTCGATGATCGGACTGCCGTCCATCGACATGTCCACCACCCCACCCCAGATCCGCAACAGCCGGGCGCGGCCGATCATCGGCATCAATGATATGCCGCCCTCGCAGACCTCTTCCACGGTCGGCAGGTTGCCGCGCTGCGCGTAGGAATTGTAGCCGTCGATATCGCCGCCAAATACCAGGCCCCCCTTGTCGGACTGACTGACATAGAAATGCCCTGCGCCATAGGTCATCACCCCGTCGATCAGCGGCTTCAAGCCCTCGGTGACAAAGGCCTGCAACACATGGCTTTCGATCGGCAGCCGCATTCCGGCCTGCGCCATCACCCCGCTGGACGACCCCGCCACCGCGACCCCAACCTTCTTGGCACCGATATGGCCGCGCGAGGTTTCCACCCCCAGCACCCGGCCCTGATCCAGCCTGAATCCGGTCACTTCGCAGTTCTGGATGATATCGACACCGCGCTGGTCGGCAGCGCGCGCATAGCCCCAGGCCACCGCATCATGGCGCACCGTGCCGCCACGCCGCTGCGCCAACCCGCCCTTGATCGGAAAACGGGCGTTGTCGAAATTCAGGAACGGGTACATCTGCCGGACCTGATCCTTGGTCAGCATCCGGGCATCGGCACCGTTCAGGATCATCGCATTGCCGCGCCGGGTGAAGGCGTCGCGCTGGGCATCGCTGTGAAACAGGTTCAGGATACCGCGCTGGCTGACCATGGTGTTGTAGTTGAGCTCCTGCTCCAGCCCCTCCCAGAGCCGCAGCGAGAATTCATAGAACGGCTCGTTGCCATCCAGCAGATAGTTCGAGCGGATGATGGTGGTGTTGCGCCCGACATTGCCGCCGCCGATCCAGCCGCGTTCCAGCACCGCGATGCGGGCCTGCCCGAACTCGCGCGCCAGGTAATAGGCCGTGGCCAGGCCATGGCCGCCGCCGCCGACGATCACATAGTCGTAAGACACCTGCGGTTCCGGATCGCGCCAAGCCGGGGTCCAGCCCTTGTGGCCGCTTACCGCCTCGGCAATCACCCTCAGACCCGAATAGCGTCTTGATCCGAACATGCCCACCCCCGTTGGCCTCGGGCGCGGTATCGCGCCTTGCCGCCGCCTGCACCCCCTTCATTTCCGACACCGACCCGCTCGTTTCGGCCATGGCTAAAGGGCCGCTGAAAGACTGCCTTGCGCGCCCCGATTCCGGGCGGTGTTCCACGCCGGGCCGTAAACTAAGGCTGGCCCCGGCGGAGCGGGAAACGCATGTCGTTTCCCCGCCCGCAGCACCGCTTTGGCAATGGGTTGCTTGTGCCAGGCACAGCAAGAGGCCAGCGCCTGCCGTGGCGGGCGTGAAGCGACTGCCGCGTAGCACGGGAAGTGCGCAGCTTCGGTGCGACGGGCGGGCGCTGTCGGGGCCTTCGCGCCCCCCCGGCCGGAAGGCTGAACAGGCGTGGCGTGGCCTCGGCGATGGCCGCGGCCAAGGTGAGGATGAAAGCAACGATTTCCCGCTTTCCAAGTGAAGCGAAAGGAGTGCCGTCACTTTCTCGGCAGCCTGCTAAAGGGCGGCCAGAGTGCCAATTCCGATGAACACCACGACCACCACGAGCCATTGCACCGGGCGCACCGGCTCGGCCAGAAACCGTGCGGCAAGCACGATGGTCACCATGCCGAACAAGGATGCGGTGACGGCGGCATATTCCGGACGAGCTTGCCCGGCCGCAGCAATGACCAGCGCAATCGCGGCCCCGTCCAGCACCCCCATCAGCGCCAGCGGCCGCCACAGCCGCAGGGCGGGGGTCAGTGCGGTCCGGTTGGCGCTCAGCCAGACCACCACCACCGCCAGCGCCGCCACCCGCGCCAGCAGCGTGACCGGAGCCACCCCACCCTCGCGCGCGGCGAGATGGGCAAGGCCAAAGGTCAGCGCAAAGCCGATCGCCGCCAGCGCCGACCAGCCGATCGCGGCCCGGGTTCGTGCCGGGGTGTTGCGGCCGACCGCTTCCTGTCGCGCCACCAGCGCGATTCCCGCGACGATCGCGGCGACACCCTGCCACGATAGCGCGCCGATCAGGTGGCCCTGCGCCGCACCGATGCCCGCCGACAGCATCGGGTAGGCACCGGCAATCGGCGCCACCAGCCGCACGGGGCCAATGGCAATGGCGCGGTAAAGCCCGGCGGTGGCAGCGGCAAAGCCAAGCCCCGACAGCACCGCGAGGCCAAGCGCTGAAGGGGTCAGGCTCTGCCAGCCACCATCCAGCAGGCTGACCGGGGTCAGAAACAGGCACCCGCTCAGCAACACCAGCAACAACAGCGGCGCGGTGGCGGCGCGCGGCGTCACCTGGCGCACCACGAAATCATGGATGCCCCAGATCAGGGCCGCCAGCAGTCCCAGCAGCAGTGACGGCATGGTGCCCTCCTTCAGAGGTGAACTGTCACCCGTCCCGGCCGGATGATGTAAGCCCGATTGCTGCACATTCGGCCGGGCGTGCAGGATCTGCGCCGCCGGAATCCTTTTTCGGCTCGACAATTTTCTGATTTTGCCGGGCGCCAATGTGGCGACATTCTCGCGCTCTCCGATAATGAGTATCCGTCTTGGTCAAGCGGGTTTTGGGGTCCAGAGGCGGTCGGCCTTGACGAGGGCGTTGGCGGTTTCGAGGAGCTTTCTCATCAGGGCTACGAGGGCGACCTTGGCGGGCTTTCCCG
>Ga0172371_10001843_pt1 | contig 33670 bp, 24 predicted proteins | sample Lak12m_FD_114543 | JGI IMG/M metagenome (GOLD analysis project Ga0172371, IMG submission 114543) | Freshwater microbial communities from Kabuno Bay, South-Kivu, Congo - kab_022012_12m | ecosystem: Environmental > Aquatic > Freshwater > Lake | place: Democratic Republic of the Congo: South-Kivu...
AGAGTATATGCACACACAATCTCCTCCAGTGATTCATCGAGATATAAAACCAGCCAATATTAAAATCACACCTAAAGATGAAGCGATTCTTGTTGATTTTGGAATTTCAAAGCTATTTGATCCAAACACTCCCACAACACTTGGCGCACAAGCTGTAACGCCAGGTTTTTCTCCGTTTGAACAATATGGTCATGCAACTACGGACGCGAGAACGGATATTTATGCTTTAGGTGCAACAGCATATGTATTATTAACAGATCACATTCCACCAGAGAGTATCTCTAGGTTGACCGGTGTTGAATTTAAAGCGCCACGTGATTTCAATCCAACAATTTCACCTCATTTGGAGGCAGCTATCATCAAAGCTATGCAATTATCACCAGATGATAGATACGCTAGTGCACTCGATTTCCATCAAGCAATTTCATCAGTGAACGAATTAACAATCCATGCAAAAGATGATTCTGATGAGATTGTTTTCACTAATATTATTTCCCCAAAAGTGGTTAATGAAACAGCCCGTTTTAAAGGTCCACAAGTTGAGAGCTTTTCAGAAGACAAGAATAGTCGTTTAGTTGTAGCTCGAGAAGACGTAAACAGAAAACCCCGGTTTTGGATCATTACCCTATTATTTATCGGATTCATTATTCTATTCTCGGGTGGTTACTATTTATGGCGAAGCTATGGTTTAGAGAATTTTCTGATAGCGCCTCTGCCAGAAGAAAACGAAGTGGTAGAAAATATATCTGGTGAATGGCATGGTTTTGTCGAACAGATAGGAGGAGAACATCGTTTTAATGAAATAATGGTGGTCTTTGAGCAAATGCCAGATTCAGATGAGATCGGTTGTCACATAGAGATCGTTATGGAACCAGGTGTTATTGAACCACGTGGTTGTGGTGGAAATTTCAATGGTAAGGAAATCCGATTTGTCGATGAAAAGGATCAAACTTATTGGGGGATACTCGAGGTTGGGCGAATTGTTGGAGAGACTAGCTGGGGATGTTTAGAGTGTGAACCTTGGGGGAGGTTTGAGTTAGAAAGATAGCCATATAGAAAGTTACATTTTCAAAATACTAAGAGTATAATTTTTCCTATTGCGAATTAATTCATAGTTGATCGGATAATAGCTTGCAAAGTAGAAATCGTTTAAAAGCGGACTTAATTTTATTATTAGTTGCATTAATATGGGGAAGCGCTTTTGTCGCGCAACGTCATGCTGCGCTTGAGATGGGCGCATTTCTGTTTAATGGTATACGGTTTTGGTTAGGTGCAATAGTTTTATTACCGTTATATTATTTTACTTCCAACGAAGTTGTAGAACCGAAAAGAATTTGGGGAAAGGATATCTATTGGGTCTTTTTAGCTGGTTTTCTTTTGTTTGTGGCGTCAGCCTTTCAACAACTGGGTATGAAATACACTACTGCTGGGAATGCGGGTTTTATCACAGGTCTATATGTGGTATTAATTCCGATCTTTCTTTCTGTAATTTGGCGTGAAAAAATCAATTTGGTGATTTGGATTGCAGCGGTTTTTTCTGTCATTGGTTTATTCCTTTTAAGTACAAATGGAAATTTCGGAATCAATCCAGGTGATTTGCTTGAATTGATTGGGGCAGGTTTCTGGGCATTCCATGTAATCTTGATTGGCAAATTGGTAAAGCGAATAGAAATCAAAAAACTGGCGATTGGTCAGTATCTAATTTGTGGATTACTTAATTTATTCCTTAGTATGCTGGTAGAGAATAACACTCTTTCAGGAATCACTCAAAGTTGGTGGGCGATTGTTTATACTGGAATATTCTCTGTTGGACTTGGGTATACATTGCAAGCTGTAGGTCAAAGATTTGCTCCCGCTCCAGATGCCGCAATTATTATGAGCTTAGAATCGGTTATCGCTGCGATATCAGGATGGATTTTATTGGGAGAATTGCTTAATTTGCAGCAAATCATTGGTTGTATTATCATCTTTTCCGGTATGTTATTAGCCCAATCGGCTCAATTTGATTTTTGCAATAAAAGCCGTTATAACCAATATAAGCCATAAGGTGTCTTACAACAAAAGTAAATGATGATGGATGAAGATTTTACACTACTCTTATCCAAGCTTCAAAAAGCTCTGAATTATCGAGAAGATTTTTTCGCGCAAGACAATATTTCTGCTTTTCGTTTATTCAGTGGCTTTTATGAAGGTTGTGAGAGCTTGGTTGTGGATTTATTTTCAAAAACTTTGTTGCTTTATGATTATTCTAAAACTGAGCCTGTGACTGATAATACTCTCAATGATATCCAGAATTATTATCTCCAAAGGTTACCGGGGATTAAATCTGTTATCCAAAAACGACGTTATTCACAAGACGCATTTCATCGAAGAGGAAAGATTACATACGGGGAAAAGCCAGACCAACAGATCCAAGAATATAAAGTGTGGTATTTTGTTGATCTATTAATAAATCAAGATGCCAGTTTCTACTTGGATACTCGTAATTTGCGGAGATGGTTATTAGAGCATGCAAAAGGGTGGCGTGTACTGAATACTTTTGCATATACTGGTAGCTTGGGGGTTGCTGCATTATCGGCTGGTGCAAGTCGAGTTGTTCAAGTGGATCGTAATCGGCACTTTCTTCGCTTATCTCGAATTTCAGGGATGTTGAATCATTTGGATATTGGAAAATTGATATTAGAGACAATGGATTTTTATCAATTTGTTGGTCAAGCTAAACGCACAAAACAATTATTTGACTGTGTTATTCTGGATCCCCCCTTTTTTTCGAAAACAAAACATGGGAAAGTAGACCTGATTAATGAAAATGAGAGATTGATCAATAAGGTTCGACCATTAGTTGATGATGGTGGTTTTTTGATACTAGTAAACAACGCGCTTTTTGTCAATGGGAAAGATTATATACAGTCTTTGGAAAAACTTTGTCAAGATGGGTATCTTTCGATTGAGAAATTAATATCCATCCCGATGGATATTACAGGTTATCCAGAAACTGTAGTAAATGACCCTCCCGTTGACCCTTATCCATATAATCATTCCACAAAGATAACCATTCTTCGTGTCAAGAGTAAGTCAAGAAAGTCAGTTAATCTTCGATTTTTATCCTAATAGAAACATTTTTTCTCAATAGATATGATAGAATTGAAACGTTTGTGAATGTGATAAGGAAATTTTTGGCTTTCTATTTATAAACGTTTTTTTCAACTTACAGTTTTTTTTCTGATCATTGCTGAAAGTCTATTCAACCACTATTTTATAGTGGTTGATAACTTTGAAGTAAAAATATTAAAAATTCTTTTGCTGGAGGAATAGTCCCTTGAATTTTATTCAACCTAAAATGCGCATGTTAAGTAGCGAAGATTGTTTGAAAATTCATATGGCTTCGCGAAAAATCCTACAGAAGACTGGCGTAGAGATATTTCATCAAGAAGGTAAGCATTTATTAAAACAAGCTGGGGCTTTTGTGGAAGGGAATTTGGTAAAGATTCCACCCACATTGATCGAGTGGGCAATAGCGACTGCACCCGGTTCATTCTGTTTATATGAAAGAGGTACGGAAAACATAGCGATCAAGCTTGATGGTGAAGGTGTATATTTTGGGCCTGGTTCGGACACACTGCACTACTTAGATCCACGCACAGGTCAACGAAGAGAATTTAGATTGGATGATATTAGGGATGATACTTTAGTTTGTGATGCTCTTGATAATATTGATTTTGTAATGTCGATGGGAGTTCCTCAGGATGTTCCTGCTGGGAAACATTATCGTTATCAATATGCGACGATGATTCGTAATACCAAAAAACCGATTGTTGTCGTATGTGATAGTCTTGAAGATATAACAGCAATAACGAAAATGGCAGCTACAGTCGCCGGTAGTGAAGAAAACTTAAGGAAATATCCGACCTTTTTAGTATATTCTGAGCCCAGTACCCCATTAAGGCATTCGTTGGAAGCGACAGATAAGCTTTTGTTCTGTGCGGAGAACATGGTACCGATTACTCATTCACCTGCTCCAATGATGGGAGGAACTGCACCGGTGACTTTGGCTGGTGCAATTGCCTTGGGTAACGCAGAAATATTAAGCAGCTTGGTTATGCATCAATTAAAGAACCCTGGCGCGCCGTTCCTTTATGGACACGGAGTACATAATCTGGATATGAAAACAATGATCAGCGTTTATGGCTCGCCTGAATATCAATTAGCGCGTGTTATGGCTGCAGAAATGGGACATTTCTACGGATTACCAGTTTGGGGGTATGCTGGTCATAGTGATTCGAAAGTCTTAGATGGTCAAGCAGCAGCAGATGCGCAAATGCAAGTTATGGTCGCTTTTTTAGCTAAAACTAACCTTAACCACGATGTTGGTTATTTAGAAGCTGGACTTACCTATTCGCCAGAGCTAATGGTTCTGACTGATGAAATCATCTCCCTCACGCGGGTATTTGTTCGAGGCGTATCATTAGATGACGAAATGCTAGCGTTGAATGTAATTGACGAGGTGGGGCCAGGTGGTGAATTCATGTCTCATGATCATACAATGACTCATTGGCGTGAGCTTTGGAATCCAAAAATATTCGATAGACAACGGTTAGATCGATGGGAAAAACAGGGTTCTAAGGAAATTAATATGCGCTTGAAAGAACGTACAATCGCAATAATGGATAGTCACAAAATAGAAACACTATCATCGGATATTGATGCGGAAATGGATAAAATATTGGAAAGTTAATTCAGGCATAGCCTTTTATTTATTGAGAGGTTAATTAGTGGCAATAACAAGTGTTAAACAGCAACAAAAGGTCCCTGTTTCATTTCAACATGAAGAAATTGTTTTGGGGTTATGTGGTGTATGTCCGGAAGGATGTGTCAATTTAATTCATTTAGTAGATGGAAAAATTGAGCGTTTACAACCAATTAAAGGTGATCCAGATAGTATCGTCTGTCCGCGTGGAATGAGCGCCAAAGAGGTCGTTTATTCTCCGGATAGAATTCTATATCCTCAGATGCGTGTTGGTGAGCGCGGAGAAGGACAATTTAAACGGGTTACTTGGGACCAAGCTTATGAATTCATAGTTAAAAAACTCAAGAGTATATCTGATCAATTTGGACCACAATCTCTTGCGGTTTATACTGGAAGAGGCAATTTTGAATTTGGTTTAAATGAGATATTTTCACCGAGTGGTACAATCGAATCCTCGGCAAATTCGGTCCTTTTTCCATATGGATCACCAAATACTACCGGTGTTGGCGCTCTCTGTTATGTTTCTTACGGCATGATTGCTCCAAAGGCATGTTTTGGAACGTATTTACGTGATATTTTTGAGGATATCGAAAATTCTGATTTGATCCTAGTTTGGGGAGACAATCCAATTACCGATTCTCCCCCCAAGAATTTCTACAAAATAAAAAAGGCGATCAAGAGAGGCGCGAAAGTGATCGTCATTGATCATCGTCGAAGTGAAACAGCGCGTGCTCTCCGATCTGAATGGATAGGCCTCCGCCCAGGTACAGATTGTGCTTTAGCTCTAGGAGCGATTAACGTTTTAATTAAAGAGGATCTTTACGATCATGATTTTGTAGAAAAATGGACACATGGATTTGATGATCTGAAAGAATATGTAAAGCAATTTTCACCTGAAGTTGTTGAACAAATAACCTGGGTTCCTGCCGAGACGGTTCGTTCGTTGGGAATTCAAATTGGTCGTTCTAAAGCGTGTTCTGTCATAACTTATACTGGGTTGGAATATTCCAATTGTGGGGTGCAATCGCTAAGAGCAGTGTGGACTTTACAAGCTTTGACGGGAAGTATCGATGTCCCAGGTGGGAAAGTATTTAAAATGCCAAATCGCATTCAAACCAATCGATTATTAACATCTAAGCCTGAAGGAACTGTAAAACCAATTGGATTTAAAGAATTCCCTTTATATTATGAGGTTCGTAACGAGGCGCATGCTTCTTTATTTCCCAGAGCGATTTTAGATAATGATCCATATCCTTTAAGAGGAATGATTATTGCTGGATCGTCTATCATCACCGCTTGGCCAGACCCGTCGTTATGGAGACGAGCTCTTGCTGCTCTTGATTTGCTTGTTGTTATTAATCGCTTCCCTACAGAAGATTCACTTTATGCTGATATTATCCTACCCGCGACAACTATGTTTGAAATCGAATCTTATATGGTTTATGATAATCGAGTAATATTACGAAAGAGGGTTATTCCACCACAAGGGGAAGCCCGAAATGACTACTTGATTTTTACTGAACTGGCTAATCGATTGGGGTACGGTAATCTATATCCGCAAACAGAAAGAGAAATGATCAAATTTGCCCTCAAGGGTACTGGGATTACAATCGAGGATTTATTAGAAAATCCAAGTGGCGTTTACATCCCTGAGCCAAAAATGGAATATAAAAAATATGAGAAGGGAATTTTAAGAAAAGATGGTATAATAGGTTTTGATACACAATCAGGTAAGTTTGAGATTGCTTCAGAATGGCTTAAGGCGCATGGATATGATCCTCTTCCAGCCTATATAGAACCAAGGGAAGGACCAATATCATCACCTAGTCTTGCTAAAAAATATCCTTTGGTTTTTAATAGTGGTGCCAGGACAAATTATGATTTTCGATCACAACATCATAATATACCTTCTTTAGTTACAAGGCATCCTTATCCACTCGTTCACTTAAATACAGAAGATGCATCATCCCGTGGGATAAAAGAAGGAGATATTGTAAAGGTTTTCAATTCTCGAGGACAGGTACTATTTCGAGCTCACGTAAATGCGAATATCAAAGAAGGAGTAGTGGAAGTGAATATGGGAGGTGGAGGACCATTAGGTTCGCCCGCGTGGCGTCAATCGAACGTTAATATGCTGACAGATAAAGACAATTTTGATGAGATCTCGGGTTTTCCCGTCTATAAAGCATTATTGTGTGATGTTGTAAAGGCATAATGTATTTTAATGGATTTTTATGTATAATCTAAGGTAAGGTTTATTGAGGCAAATAAAAGGAGGTGGTTTTATCGATCCCTTAAATTATTGGCAAATCCGATTAATTTCTTTTATTTTTTTTAGTTAGGAGGCAGAAAGTGAAAAAACCAACCGTATCGAAAAAATACATGGAAAGGAAACATCCAGCTATTCCAGAAGCTTATGAACAGTTAAAACAAGGCAGAATCACACGCCGAGAGTTCTTACATTTTTCAACCCTCTTGGGTCTTTCGGCTAGTGTAGCTTATGCTGCCGCGGCTTGTGCAACTCCTGCGACAGAAGAACCAGCGCCAGAGGTTGTAGAGACCGAAGCTCCTGCTGCTGAACCAACCGCAGTTCCTTCCGGAATTAAACGCGGTGGATCTTTTACGCGTGCGATGGAACTGCAGTTAATTGATCATCCCGCACGTTTTTCCTGGGTTCAACAAGCAAATGTCGTTCGTCATGTAGCGGATTATCTGACTGAAACTGGTTCAGATAATATTACAAGACCATTGATGTTAGAAAAATGGGAAGCCAATGATGATGTTACTGAATGGACGCTCTACTTGCGGAAAGGTTTGAAATTCAGCAATGGGGATGAATTTACTGCGGATGATGTGCTTTTCAATTTTGAACAATGGTTAAATCCCGATGTAGGTTCATCAATTTTAAGTATGATGAGTTACCTTACTGGTCCTCAAGATGTGGAGAAAGTTGATGATTACACCGTCAAAATGCACTTGAACAAAGGTGATATCGGTGTACCAGAGCATCTATTCCATTATCCCGCAAATATTATGCATCGGAATTTTGAGGGCGACTTCATTAAACAACCGATCGGTGTGGGCGCTTTCACCTTAGAAGAATATGCAGAAGGCGAACGCGCTGTCCTTAAGCGACGAGATGACTATTATCTCATGGGTGAAGATGGTCAGTCCCTACCTTATCTGGATGAGATTATTTATGTCTCGATGGATAAGGATGCGGCGGTTGCTGCTGTTCAATCAGGACAGATCGATGCGATGTATCAACCACGTGCCAGCGATTGGCAAGCTTTGAAAGATATGCCTGGTATGCAGGTATTGACGGCGCCGACAGCCGTCACTACTGTACTTCGTGTGCGCGCTGATGTTGATCCCTGGACAGACCAGCGTGTTGTGAATGCCTTGAAGATGTGCCAGGATCGCGAAAAGATCTTACAATTAGCATATTACGGACAAGGCGATTTGGGTATAGATGCCCATATAGCCCCTGTTCATCCAGCTTATTGTGAAAAACCACTTCCCGCTTATGATCCTGAGAAAGCTAAACAACTCTTGGCAGAGGCAGGTTATCCTGATGGTCTAAAGGTGAAATTAGCAACCAAGAATGATCTTGAGGAACCTGAATATGCTCAAGCATTGAAAGAACAAGCTGCTGCAGGCGGATTTGATATTGAATTAGATATCACTGACCCGAGTGGTTATTGGGATCGATGGACAGAGGTTGATCTTGGAATGACCTCCTGGACACACCGACCGCTGGGTACTCAAGTCTTACGTCTGGGTTATACATCAGATGCAGACGGAAAACCAGTTGAATGGAATGAGTCACATTGGGTTGACAAGGAATTTGAAGACTTGTTAACTAAAGCAGAAAGCACTTTGGATGTTGAAGCTCGTAGAGATATCTTCTGCCAGATTGAAGATATTTTCATCGAGCGAGGTCCAATCGGAATTGCTTATTGGAAGAGCGTCTGGAATATCGTTCCAGAATCCTTCAAAGACATTGAAGCGCACCCAACTGAATATGATCTTTTGAATAAAGTCTGGAAAGACGAAGCATAAACTTAGAGTATATGATGCGCAGCCGCTATTCCAATAGCGGCTGTGTTTTTCTCAATGCAATATTTATAAAGGAGCAAAATTTATGGCGCGATTTATCGTACGAAGCATTGTCTCTACGATTATTACCATGTTGCTCGTCTCGATAACGCTATTTGTATTGCTAGAGGTGGGAAGTGGGGATATCACTCTGAAAATCTTAGGTGTTTTTTCCACAGAAGAACAGCGTGAATCTTACCGCAAACAACTTGGTCTGGATCGTCCTGCCTGGCAACGTTATGTTGATTGGTTGGTGGGAACGGATTGGCAAGTATCGAAATTGTTGGATTACCCTTTGGTGATTGTTACAAATCAGCAGACGGGCGAGCCAGAATGGTGGTTGAGTGTAGGCGATCAATTTATGCGTTTTAAAATGGTTGAGGGGGATTTGGTGGGAGTAACTCGACAGCCAGATGGCTCTGCGAAAGAGATCCCTTTTGAGATCAATTGGGAAGAAGGAGCAGAAGGACAAGAAATTTATTGGGGGGTGGATATCAATAATAATGCAGTGCGTTGGGTGCGTGGAGGTGGAGAAACAGTCTATATCCGAACAAAAACCGGGTTTAGCGAAGTAAAAGATGGACCTGTGGAGTTTATTCCATTGCGTAAGGGGTTATTACGCGGTGATCCAGGATGGTCTTTGCAAACTGGACGCCCGGTTATACAGACATTGCTTCCCCGTGTACGTAACACATTGATCTTAGCGGGAGTCGCATTTTTAGTAGTGATGCCTTTAGCGCTTTTCTTTGGAATTTTAGCGGGAATAAATGAAGGCAAGACCCTTGATCGGGTAATCTCTATTACCAGTTTAGGAGCAACCGCAACGCCTGAATTCGTTACTGGGATTTTCTTAATCTTGATATTGGGAATTTGGTTAAAGGTGGTACCAGCAGTTGCGGTTTTTCTGACCCCAAACGCGATCTTTGAGAACCCTCAACTCTTAGTTCTTCCTGTACTTACGCTAACCGCGGTTGAATTGGGTTATGTGGTTCGCATGACGCGCGCTAGTATGGTTGAAGTAATGGGTTCTCCTTATATTCGTACAGCGATTATTAAAGGCATGCCCCTTGGGAGGGTGGTAATTAGACATGCGATTCGCAATGCTCTCATGGCGCCAATTACGATTATCATGTTGCATGTAAACTGGTTAATTGGCGGAGTAGTAGTTGTTGAGGTTATCTTTGGTTATCCTGGTTTAGGGAAATATATCTATGATGCGGGGGTTTTTGGAGATTACAATGCGGTTGAAGCGGCTGCTATGTTGACTGTTTTAATTGCAATAGTAACTCGTTTATTGGGTGATCTCATTTACACTTTCCTTAATCCGCGTATTCGATACGCGTAAAAACTTGAAGGAGGCGTTATTATGACTGCGATTTCAACAACAGCAAAATCAGAAAGACCTTCTAGTTTAACGCGTATTTGGAAGGGACTTTCGATAATCTTTGAATCGCGTGTTGCCACAGTTGGTCTTTTCTTGGTGGTTTTTTGGGTTGCTGTTGGAATAGTATCCATGTTTTGGACCCCTTATCCACCGAATGCCCAACTTTTTACCCAGAATTTGACCCCAAATGCAGAGAACTGGTTGGGCACTGATCATATGGGACGCGATATCCTATCACGCTTGATGGCTGGAACGCAAGTAATTCTACTAAAAACACGTTTACCAGGCGAAGGAAATGTTGTCATTCCCATTGGCGTGGCTATTTGGGGTGTGGTAGGATCTTTGACAATTGGTGCAATCTTAGGATTGAATGCTGGATATCGCGGAGGGTGGAACGATCAAGTGATTATGCAGGTGCTAGATGCATTGATTGCCTTCCCAAGGATAGTCTTATACTTGGTTGTGATTGCGGCTATGGGTCAAGGAGACTTGGTTGTTATCCTGGCAATCACTGTCACTGGCGCTCCGGGTGTCGCTCGCCTGGCGCGCAGTCTCGCGATGGATATTAAGACGCGTGATTACATCAGGGCTGCTGAGACGCGTGGAGAGAAAGTATGGTTCATCACGTTTAAAGAGATCTTGCCCAATGCTCGTGGACCTCTATTAGTAGATGCTATGCTGAGAGTCGGTTATGCGATTTTTGCTATTGGTACCCTAGGCTTTTTGGGTATTGGTTTACCACCACCCGATCCAGATTGGGGTAATATGGTAAACGAAGCTCGCAAAAATATATTTTCCAACCCATTGGCAGTAGTCTGGCCTTCGATAACGATTGCCAGCTTAGTAATCGGATTGAATCTCTTCGCGGATGGTTTACGTGAAGAAATCACACGGTATCAGAAGTAAGGAGGGATTGTGAACGAAGAAATTAAAACTAGAGAAGCAACTGCTCCTGTTCTGAAAGTGCAGGATTTAGCGGTAGCCTATAAGGTGCGTGGCGGTGAAATCGAAGCTGTGCAAAACGTAAACTTCGAGATTAGAAGAGGGGAATCGCATGGGATTGTTGGCGAGTCCGGTTGTGGAAAAAGCACCGTTGCTTGGGCTATTGTAAACTTCCTCGGAAATAATGGCTATGTAAAGCGAGGCAGTATAAAATTCCAGGGACAAGAGCTGGTTGGAAAAACTGGCGAGGAACTGCGTCGTTTGCGTGGTGATCAAATCGCGATGGTTTATCAGGATCCTATGCAGGCATTAAACCCTTCTATGCAGATTGGTGATCAAATGAAGGAAGTGCTCACTGTCCATCGAGGTTTGAGTAATAAAGAAGCGGAAAAGAATTGTATTGAGATGTTGAGAAGGGTTTATATGCCCGACCCTGAAGATGTTATGAAGCGCTATCCGCATCAAATATCTGGTGGACAACAACAACGAGTCGTGATCGGTATGGCGTTGCTTAACAATCCCGCTCTTTTGATCATGGATGAACCCACCACAGCCTTGGATGTTACTGTAGAGGCTGCTGTGCTTGATTTAATTGCTGGTTTACGGAGGGAATTTGACACCGCTATTATGTATATCACACATAACCTTGGTGTTGTGGCGCGTGTCTCATCACGGGTAGGTGTGATGTATGCTGGAGAGATGGTAGAACTAGCCTCGGTTAAGGATATTTTTGAGAAACCGCGCCACCCCTATACGCAAGGGTTAATGCGTTGTATTCCAAAATTGGGAGAGGAAAAAGCTAGTAGTATTTTATACCCCATTCCAGGTCGCGTACCTGCCCCAGATAATCGACCTGCGGGTTGTATTTTTAATCCCCGTTGTGATTATGTACGTGATCGTTGTCGTGCTGAACGTCCTCAACTAAGGTTCATTTCTGGAACGAAATCTCAAGTTCGGTGTCATTTTTCTGAGGAGATTGATCCTCAAAAATGGGAACCTTCGGAAGATTTGGAGTTACCCACTATTAGAGAAGAAGAAAAGGATCAGGAACCAATCCTAGAACTTGAGAATTTACAAAAGTATTACGAAGTCAAAGGTAATTCTTTGCGAGATGTACTTGGATTTGGAGAAAAACGATACGTTAAGGCAGTTGAAGGAGCATCATTCAAAGTCAGGCGTGGCAAGACATTGGGCATTGTTGGCGAATCAGGTTGCGGAAAAAGCACTCTGATAAAGACGATTATTGGCTTGGAGAGCGCAACAGGTGGAGAAGGAAGATATTTGGGATTTGATATTACGAAGGATATCTCGAAAAGAGATGAGAAACTAATTGAGGAATTACAAATGGTCTTTCAGAATCCTGATTCCACGATGAATCCCTCCTATACAGTGGGACAGCAGATTTCAAGACCAATGTTACGTTTTAAAACAGTTCCCAAGAATCAGGTCTACAATGAGGTAGTAAAAATTCTAAAAGCCATGCGCCTCAGCGAAGGATATTACGATCGACTCCCACGCCAACTAAGCGGTGGGGAAAAGCAGCGTATTGGTATTGCACGTGCGCTTGCCAGCTATCCTGACCTTGTGTTATGTGATGAACCAGTAAGCGCTTTGGATGTTTCTGTTCAAGCTGCGATTCTAAATTTGTTATTGGATGTTCAGCATGAATTTGATACTACCTTACTTTTTATCGCACATGATTTAAGTGTGGTTCGATTCTTCTCAGATCAAGTGGCAGTGATGTATCTAGGTCAAATAATGGAAATTGGGCCAGCGGAAGCGATCTATGGACCGCCCTACCATCCTTATACAGAGGCGTTGCTCTCAGCTGTTCCAATTCCAGATCCTTCTGTCACTCAAAAACGAATTCGTTTAGAGGGATCAGTACCCAGCGCGATTAATCCTCCAAGTGGGTGTCGTTTTCATACTCGCTGTCCGAGACGTGATCAATTACCTGATCCAATGGTGTGTTTGACAGATCCTCCCTTGAGAGAAATTACAGCTGATCATAAAATTTACTGTCATCATGATATTGAGACACTGAACAGTTTTGAACGAGTGATTACATCCTAAGGTAACGTAAGCCTTTAGGTATCTATGAGAGGAATGGTATTATGTTAGTAAAAGATTGTATGGTACAACATCCCATCATGATTTCACCGGATACTCTGGCTTCTGAAGCTGAGAGGATTATGGTGGAGAATAAAATCAGGCATATCCCAGTTGTGGGAGATGGGAAACGCTTGAAAGGTTTAGTTACACGCCAACGATTAACATTGAAACCCGATGATTTTGGCAGCCTGAATGTTTGGGAAATCACACGTAGATTGTCAAATTTGAAGGCTAAAGATATCATGGTTAAGAGAGAAGATATCCAATTGATTTCCCCCGAAAAGACTATTGAACGTGCAGCTGCGTTAATTACCGAAAGCAAGATCGGTTGCCTTCCTGTAATTGAGAATGGGGATATAGTTATTGGAATCATCACTGAAACTGATCTGCTACTAGCTTTTCAAGAAATGATGGGATTGCCATCAGAAGGTGTCCGAGTCACCGTCAGGATCCCTGATAAGACGGGTCAATTTGTTAAGATCGCTGCGGTTATGGTTGAGAACCAGTGGGGAGTGATGGGGATTGGAAGTTTCCCTTCTCATAGGCATCCTGGATTTTATGATGTGGTGTTAAAAATCCCCAATGCCTCCGTCGATGAAGTGAAAGCTGCTTTCGATAAAATTCCAGACCAGACGATCGCTGATATTCGCGTTGTAGTTTGATTTTCTTCACAACTTAGGGACATGGATTCTACAAGATTCCATGTCCTTAAGTTGGATTATTTGTACACAATTATCCCTGAAATGATTGGCGTTCTTTTAGGACATTAGCGATGACTTCCTCAACTTCTTTAGAGAGTGGGGGTGTTTGATGTTGGGCGAGCAATTGTTTTGCGCGTGAATTTGCTCTTTCGTACATATCAGCCTTGCCAGCTTTTTCCCATAAATCGTAGCGTTTGCGATCAATGATTCTTGGCATCCATTGACTTTCTCGGAAATGTTGCAATGTATGTTCTTCAGCAACAAACCCACCTCCAGGGCGCACATTTGCGATTGCATCTAATGCGAGTGTTTCACGGTTTACCGGGATCCCTTCCATGAATCTCCTTGTCATGCTGATGATCTCATCGGCAATCACTAACATTTCCATGGATGAGGTTGTTCCATATTCAATATAAGCGACATCATGGTTTAGTGTGCACCTTGAAAGAAATGCATTCATGATTGAGAATGTCGCTTCGATTCCAGCTTGTGCATCAACAACCTTAGAATCACTCGCTCCTGCATATCCCCATACTGGAAGATTATAATAACGAGCCATCTCAGTCCAGCCGGTCATCCCCAAACTCCATTCTGGACCACCATAGCTGACGATGGTGGTTTTCATGTCGAAAGCAGCCGTATTCATGCCGTACAGGTAAGGTGTGCCAGGTCGAACCAATTGGGATATGATTAAGCCTACTAGACATTCTACATTACCAACCGCAATAGCCCCAGCTAGCGTGATTGGGCCACCACCTCCTGGATTTGGGGATGGGATATAAGCGGCTGGAATTCCCTTTTCTGCACAGAAAATTATTTTCTGTAGGGATTCTTCGTTGATGAGTAAGGGTGAGATTGGCTCTGCGTAGAGGAGGTGAAAGGGTTTTTCGCGCAGGTTTTCCTCACTACCAGCAACAGCAACTGCAATGCGATAGATATCTTCCATGTCACGTCGGTCTTGTGCTGTGTATACATTTGGTTTAACTGAGCCTCTGATCAGTCGAATAAATTCATGAATGAAAGTGTCTGGTACAGGGACGTCGAAAGGTACGCCCATGGACATTACAAATGTAATATTTTCTAATGCATCCGCAAGGTGAGCAATGTCTTCTACATCTTGTGCTGTAGTTTGTCGACGGTCACCTGTGTTAATATCATGAGTAAAGATCGTGTCAGAACCGGTACCGAAGAATACCTTTCCTAATTCAAGTGGCATAGTAAGTTCTCCGAGGCGATTGTGCATCATTATACGAGAGGGTGCAGAAGCTAACGCATCTGTGAGAATATTCTCTGGAATCTTTAATCGTCCATTAGATTCCCAAGCGCCTGCTTCTAAGAGCAGTTCTTGCCCTTGAGGATCTTGCATTTCGACTCCAACCTGACTCATAATTTCCAGGGTAGCATAATGGATATCTCTTACTTGGTCTTCAGATAGGGTACGGATGCTAGGTTTGATGATTGCGTTCTCGATCTGGTTTTTCATTACTCAACTCCTTAGTCTATTACTTTTTTGCGAACATCGATAATATTTATTGTACATGATGGTACATGAAAAAACTCACGTCAATTGAATGTGTAGCTGTTATTGTTTTTTATCATTTAACTTCCTTTAACTTCCTTGGAAATCGTCGTTTTATTGCTATACATGAATCGGATAACCTATTGCATGTGAGATGTTAAGAGCAAAATTTCGAACAAGATTAGATATTTCTATTATGATCTTCTCTTTTGTCAATCGTGAAGTAGGACCTGTTACACTCACAGAAGCAATCACGTCTTGATTGTGATTAAAGATTGGAGCAGCTACTGCGTTAAGCCCAATCTCCAATTCTTCGAGTCCACATGCATAACCAAGTTTTTGGATATTCTTCAATTCACGGAGTAATTTCTCGGGGTCGGTGATAGTTTTATGAGTGTGTTTTTGCATTGGAATTTGGAGTACTCGATTAAGTTGATCTTCAGGAAGGAATGCGATTAAAACTTTTCCTGTGGACGAGGCATGTAATGGAGTTCGCCGACCTACCCATCCAAAACTGAATAATCTACGATCGTATGGAACGACTTGTTCAATGTTAATAGCAGCATCCTGTTCTAAAACTGCAAGGTTAACAGTTTCTTTTGTCTTTTTACTAAGTTGCCTTAGATAGGGTCTCGCGATTTCCCGTAAATAGGAATGTAGCACTACGTACCCAGATAGTTCAATCAAACCCATCCCAAGTCGGTATTTTCCGTTTTCGGGATTTACACTGACCAATCTTTCCGATGCAAGAGTAAAGAGGAGTCGTGATACTGTGCTTTTATGAACGCTTAAAAGCACGCTTAATTCCGAGACACTGAGCTCGGAATTTTCTTTCGTGAAACAATGTAGTAAGTCAATCGCTCGCTTTACAGATGCAATCATACCACTGCTGTTGCGTATTAAGAATTATTATTGCGTATTATGCAACAAAATTATAGCAAGATGATATAATTTTGTCAACACTTTGAAATTATTAAAGAATTAGATTGTTTAACGATCTTCACGCTTTTTACATGATGGGTACTAAAATTTTACGATAAAATAAGATCTAGGATAAAGGTAATAAGGGGGGAAGCAAGTCAATAGATTGATTTGACAAATATATTTTATAGATAAAGGAAGGTTGTATGAAGACTGTAAACTCACTTGCATTTCTTACCCCCCAATTTTCTGTTCTTTCGGAAAGTCAATTAGAGCAACTATATCTAGCATCTCTTGAAGTTTTAAGGCGCACTGGAATACGTTTTTACCATCAAGGCGCTTTGGATTTGTATAAAGCCGCTGGCGCGTTTATTTCAGATGGGAATCTAGTGAAAATTCCAGCCAATCTAGTCAAGGATGCGTTAGCCAGCGCCCCGCGCCGCATAGTGATGAGCGATAGAGATGGGGAGCCCTCTGTATTTCTTGAAAACTCGCGTGTATATTTCGGAACCGGATCAGATTGTGTTAATTTATTGGATCATGAATCGGGAGAACATCGACCGTTTGTCGTTCAGGATTTAGTCAATGGCTATCATTTAGTCGATGCTTTAGATAATATCCATTTTGTGATGTCGATGGGCATACCTACTGATATTCCAGACCCTGACATGATTTATGATGTTCAAATGTCTTTAATGCTAGAACATACAACTAAGCCAATTGTTTTTGTCACCAATGATAGAGCTTCCTGTCAACGAGAAATCGATATGGCTGCGGCTGTAGCGGGAGGTTATGAGGCATTAAGAGAACAACAGCATATTCTCTTGTATTCTGAGCCAAGCTCACCATTACAACAATCTGAAACTGCTGTGGACAAGTTGATCCTTATGGCAGAAATGGGATTACCGATCGTACATTCCCCTGCTCCTCTGATGGGTGGTACTGGACCGGTGAAGATGGCAAGCGGATTAACGATGTCAATGGCAGAAATTTTCAGTAGCCTTGTTGTTCATCAGTTGACCAATCCTGGCGCGCCGTATGTTTTCGGAGTCGGTTTACATCATATGGATATGAAATCAGCTCAGATCTGTTATGGATCTCCAGAATTCCAATTGACAAAAGCAGCAATCGCACAAATTGGACGATATTTTAACCTCCCAACGTGGGGATATGCTGGATGTACTGATGCTAAGGTGATGGATGAACAAGCGGCTATAGAAGCGATGCTTTCTGTTTTAATGGCGAAATTGAGTGGAAATAATTTAGTTCATGATGTTGGCTATGTCGAAAGTGGTCTTACCGGTTCATTTGAAATGGTGGTCTTAACAGATGAATTGATTACCCTAAGTGATAATCTGATCAAGGGGATTGAAGTTAGCGAAGAGACGATTATGCTAGATGAGATCGACAAAGTTGGGCCTGGGGGGCATTTCATGGATACTGATGAAACACTTTCTCACTTCAAGGATTTTTGGTACCCATCTCTGATTGACCGTAGTAGAAGACCTGCATGGTTAGATGCAGGGGCAACAACGTTAGGACAACGTCTTACACAACGTGTAACCGATATAATCAAGGATCATCAGGTCAAACCCCTGGATGGAAAAGTCAAAGAAAAGATATTGGATATTCTCGGTTGATGGTAGGATTAGTTTATATTTATTACCCAATTTAATAATGATAAAAAAAATACCTTCTTTTACCTAAGGAGGTATTTTTTATGGTGATTTCAACGAAGCGATTATTCGTTTATTACTTTGATGGTATTGATATCGATTTCATTTCCAGGGGCAATCGTGTGATAATAACAGTTACCATTACTGGCAAGACACCAGATATTCCATCCATCAAATAAATGAAGAGTGTTTCCAGATAAATCATCTACATAGATCTGTATATCATCATCTGGACGGTTGGCTAAACCAACATCACCTCCGTGTGGTTTCCAATAGATCCCGTCCACAGGTTGATCCCAGTCATCAGGATCAAGACCGAGGTCTGTAAAATTATACGGATCCCAGGTACGAGGATACCTGTCATTTTGTTCGTAATAGTCCTGGATCAATAGTAAAAAATGATTGAGAGTTGAGATAATGGAGTTTGGATTTTCGGTAGTATTTAAATATAAGGCGTCTATTATCTTTAAATACACCGAACCTATTTGCGGTCCAAGCAATGTTAGTGTAGGAATTGCAATGATTGCTACAAATAATAAAATAAGAACATATTCGATTTTTGCCTGACCATCCTGTGATGATGTCATCAGTTAATCCACTTACGGAACTACGATATTATCTCCAAGATTGGTTGCTTGACCTGAAATAATAGTGACTGGTAATTCCAATAATTGCCCATATTGGGTTGTTATGATGAGTTGATGAGTACCGGGTTCAAGATTGGGAAAGAAGAAACAACCATCCTCGTAGGTTGATTTTGTTAAGGTTTCAATTTGCAAAGTGGCTGAAACGGGTTCGTATTTCGCATTTACAATACAACCGTCAAGTCCGCCTGGTTTGGTTAATTGATTATTTAAGATCAGTACAAGACTAAAACTTAGGAGAAGACAAAAGAAAAATCCTATGAGAAGCAACATAAACCGACTATGTTTACTAATCCATTTGATAAAGTTCTGCCACCCTTGCCAATTTGTGTTTCCTTCTAAACTTGGGCTATTTTGAAATGCCATAAGTTCCTTCGTCTTGAGGTGAATTATAAACCTATTTACCCGTTTTACGTTGAATATTTATAAAGTGATAATTAAAATAAACATCCACAAATGATGATCGTGGATGTAATTGAATGATTTGTTCTTGCGGAATTATTTAGGCAAATTGCTTTTCTAAAACAGGTCGGAACTTATATCCGTAAACCAGTAAACCTCTTTCATCCTCATCTTGTTTTATGCGTCGTGTGACCATTTCAACTGGTGTGCCGATTTCAATTGACTGTTCTCCCAAATCCGTTAATTGAGCTGTGACTAGTGGACCTTCTTCGAGTTCAACTAAAGCAACGGTGTACGGAGCATTTTCCTCGTATCCTGCGGGTGGTGTATATACTGTGGTATAGGAGTAGACTTTGCCTCGTCCACTGAAATTGTATAAAGATTTTGCCTCTCCACCACATTCAGGGCAAACGTCTCGTGGTGGAAAGATTTTTGCTTGGCAATGAGGGCATACTTCCCCAACTAGTCGGTACCTTTGATTTCGTAAACGCCAATGGCGAGATATTTCCATGATTTATTCTCCTTCATCAAAAAAACCGTAATTTGATGTTTCGATTCTAAATTTACCTTTGGAAAACTATCAAGAACTATCAAGTATGCCATTGGTTTACCAAAAAACACCAATTTTATCTCTGAAAAAAAATCCTTTTTAGTCTAAAGCTTCAAGGATATGACTGGCTGCTGAGGATGCTGCTCCAGAGATGTTTTGGATTAATGCAACCCGTGCAGAATCAATTTGATTGTCTTTTGCTTCTTGTCTTAATTGTAGGACTGCTTCAACAGCTTGGTAGATCCCAGTTGCTCCTCCGGGGTTCCCGCGGGCTTTCAAACCACCGAAGGTTGAAATTGGTAAAGAGCCTTGTTTGCTGATAATGGGAGGTAGAACATTATTCGTTGATAATTTCCAGCCTTCTCCTCGAGGCGCGAAACCGGCTGCTTCTAAAGCTAATGCGATGTATATTGAATATGAGTCATGAAGTTCGAAAAGATCTATTTGTTGTTTATTAATTTTGGCTTTTAAACAAGCCCTTTCTACGGAAAGATGAGCAGCAATAAAAAATAGGGGGTCACGTCTGTCGTGGACAGCCAAGTGGTCGGTGCTAAAACTGGAACCAGAAATTTTCACCAGTCTATGTGGAAAACCGGGCGGTAATAATTCAGGTCGCGTTAATATGAGCGCTGCTGCGCCATCTGCCCAAGGAGCGACATCGAAGATATTCAGAGGATCACATACTAGATTTGCTTTTTCATATAGATCAGGATGAATTGCCTTAGGCATCATTGCATTTGGATTATTAACGGCATTGGCATGTGCGTTAATCGGAAAACCAGCAAACACGTTTTTTGGTAGAGAATGTTCGTAGAGATATCGTTGCATTAACAAAGCTGCCTGAGAAGTAGGTGTAATCCCGTGGATGGCTTCAAAATCACTATCTAATATTGTGGAGGTAATCGCTTCTTGTTCGGTTGTACTTTTCTCAGTGATTTTTTCTACTCCTACTACAAGTACGACATCGACGAGTTTTGAAGCAATCATCATATAACCAGAACGCAGCGCCGCACCTCCAGATGCTTCACCTGATTCAATCGAAAAGGCTTCAATGCCTGTGAACCCAGAGAAATCAGCAATTAATGCGCCTAAATGAGCTTGATTAGATAATTGTGGCGCGAAAATATTTGCTACGATTAATGATTGTGGTTGTAATCCTTGCGCATCATTGATTGCCTGAGAAATGGCGCTATAAGCGAGTTCACGTAATGATAATTCCCAGTGTTCACCAACTGGCGTTTGACCTATACCCGCAATGACTACATCCGTCATAAATTAAATTCCCTTCGAAACATTAAATTATTCATTTTCATTTCATTACCAATTTTCCTCGCATCCTCGCATAGGTGGCATAATCTATTTCCGTTCTTCGGGTGATATAATCCTGTGTATGAGGGGCGAGATTCTGTCGAGCACTAATCGTATCTTTAACAGTCATTTGCATCGCATCTGACCCCGCGCCTGAGCCAAATGAAACGATTAAAATCTGATCTCCAGGTTTAGCAATATCTAGCACAGCAGATAAACCAACCAAAGCTGCACCGGCATATGCGTTTCCTATTTTGGATACTAGTAATCCAGGTTCTATTTGTTCTTTCGTAAATCCCAAAGATTTCGCTACTCGTTGAGGAAATTTCGAGTTGGGTTGATGGAAGATTGCATAAGTGTAATCATTTGGTTTTGTTTGCAATAAGTCCATGAGTGTAGTTGCCGCTTCCGTGATATGTTTAAAGTAGGCTGGCTCACCGGTGAATCGTTGACCATGTTCAGGATATTTTTGATAAGCTCTTCGCCAGAAATCAGGTGTATCAGTCACATAGGAATAAGTAGCCTCTATAGAGGCAAGAGATTCGTTTTCGGGGCCGATTATATACGCTGCGCCTCCTGCTCCTGCCGTATATTCTAGCGCGTCACCGGGTTTGCCTTGAGCAGTGTCCATGCCGATTGCCAATGCGTAGCGAGCCATATTTGAACCGACAAAACCAATTGCTGCAACCAAGGCTTCAGTGCCAGCTTTACAAGCAAATTCCCAGTCAGCGGCTTGAACATTTGGGACAGATCCAATGGCTTCAGCGACTAGTGTTGAAGATGGTTTTACAGCGTATGGATGTGATTCAGAACCAACCCAAACAGCTCGAATTTCACTTGGTGAAATTTGTGAACGGATTAATGCATTCCGGGCTGCTTCAATGGACATGGTTACCACATCTTCATCATACCCAGGGACTGATTTTTCTTTGATCGGTAAACCACCTTCTCCGTCTGTCCAAATCCTTGCTACTTCGCTGGCTGGTAAACGATAGCGTGGGATATAGGCGCCATAGCCAATAATCCCAACAGGATGATCTGGCTTTAATAGTAAATCATTTGATTCTTGTGATTTTTTATTATCATTCATAAATTTACCTCGTGAAAATCAGGATCAAATAAGCTTGATTTTCCAAGTTCGAGAAAGATCACTCCTTTTTAACCTTTTTTTGGTCTCTTAAGATCTCTTCAGCACGATCGATGCGGATTATACTTTCATCTACGAGTTGAGCAGCTACTCTTTCTATCTCTGCGCCTGTTGCTCCAGCGGCAATCGCTATTTGTCGGGCGTGCAAACTCATATGACCACGTTGGATTCCTTCGGTAGCTAGCGCTCGAAGAGCGGCCAAGTTCTGAGCTAAACCAACCGAGACAATGATCTCAGCTAATTGATTGGCTGTTTGTACACCCATCAACTTGATCGCTTGCTTGGCAGCGGGATGAACACGAGTAGCTCCACCGACAATACCGACAGCCATTGGCATTTCTAATGTGCCAATTAAATTGCCGTCTTTGTCTTTACCCCAAGTGCTCAGAGAAGTATATTGACCATTTCGGGCAGCATAGGCGTGTGCGCCAGCTTCAATGGCTCTCCAATCGTTTCCGGTGGCGATTACAACCGCATCCACGCCATTCATAATTCCTTTGTTATGTGTTGCGGCACGATAAGGGTCTACCGCGGCAAAAGCCCATGCGTTTATGATACCATCTCGGACATCTTTACCTCGAAAGTCGCTAAACCCCAATTTTTCTACGGGGATTGTGCAGCTTGCTGATGCAATACGCTTGTCGGAAAGATTAGATAAGATGCGAATATTAACTTTCCCCCCCGATATTTCTTCAATCATTGATGAAAGCGCTTCAACCGCGGAATTGATTGCATTTGCACCCATTGCATCTCGCACGTCATAAATCAGATGAATGATTACGAAAGGTCCAATTGGAGAATCATTAATGACTCGAACTTCAATATCTCTTGGGCCACCCCCTAATTTCTTCAATACTGGATCTATGTCATTTACTTTTTCTAGAAGAGAATCTTTTTTCTCTAATAATCTTTGACGAGCTTTTTCTACATCTGATATATCGATCACTTGAATTTGTCCAATCATCTCAGGGGGAGAAGATTTTGCAGTGAAACCTCCTGCTTCTCGAGCAAGCTTTGCCATAAAGGAAGCGCCTGCAATAACGGATGGCTCTTCAACAACCATTGGGATGAATACATCCTGATTGTTGATCAGAAAATTCATTGCTATACCGAGTGGTAAAGAATAGATCCCAATTACGTTTTCTACCATTCGGTCTGCTTGGTCAAGATTTAACCCGCGATAACCCGTTAAGATATTCATCTCTTGATCTGTAAATAGAATTTTTTCCTGAAGAGAGTCTTGTCTTCGGGAGTAATTTAGATTATAAAATCCAGGGATTCGGGAATCAATATGCTGGAAGTCCATCATTCCTCCATTATGATGATTATTGCATTAATAATAATTAATTTTCTAATCATAATCATAAGTGCGCTATACTAGCAAAAACTATCAAAATTAGACAAAATGAGGTAAAATTGGATTTGTGGTGAGGTTCTGGAATGGTATTATTAACGCGTGAACAACTTGAAGATAGGTTAGCGGCATTACATCGAGCTAGCTTGGAGTTGGTAAGTGATCTTTCACTAGAAACGGTTCTAGAACGTATTGTAAAATTAGCTCGTGAGCAAGCCGGTGCACGTTATGCAGCCTTAGGTATTATGAACTCTAGTGGGGAATTGGAGAAGTTTATTCCAATTGGAATGTCGGAAGATCAAGTGGAATCAATGGGATTTCTTCCTCAAGGACACGGTTTGTTAGGTATATTACGGTCTGACCGAAAAACGATCCGCATCCCTTATATTGAATCTGATTCTCGCAGTGTAGGGTTTCCGAGCAATCACCCTCATATGAAATCCTTTTTAGGAGTGCCGGTCTTGTTAGGTGATGAGTTATTGGGGCAAATTTATCTAACGGATAAATTGAATTATCACGAATTCACGGAACAGGATGAACGGGTTATTGAGACTTTAGCAGCCTATGCTGCTGTAGCTATTTCTAATGCACGTCTGTACGACCAATTGTTGAGACGTGATGATGAATTATCTCAGCGAAATGAAGATCTAAAGTTAATTAATGAAGTTGCTTCAGCTCTTACCGGTGCAATGGATGTCCAGGAAATTCTGAGCAAAACACTTGAGCAAGTGATGAAATACTTGGATGTTGAAATTGGGGAAATATTCTTGCGTGAGGATGGAGAACAGGAATTACGGCTTTCCCTCCATCAGGGAGAATTTGCGCAGACGCTAACCCAAAAAGACCGTTTCCGATTGGGTGAGGGGATCATTGGTAAAGTAGCCCAAACAGGAAAATTGACGATAAATTACAATATTGAAAATGGTGAATTTCAATGTGTTCATCCAAGAATAATTGAAGAAGGTTTTCATTGTATAGCTTGTATTCCTTTACTAGCGAGTGGGAAAGTCGTTGGGGTTATGATGGCTGCCTCACGTCGTGAACATCTATATGATGAACGCGAGCAAAATTTATTATCTGCAATTGGATCTTGGGCAGGGATCACGATTGAAAACGAACGTCTAAATCATCAAGCTAGAAGACTTGCGGTACTTGAAGAACGTGAACGAATTGGGATGGACTTGCATGATGGCGTCATTCAATCCATTTATGGTGTGGGCTTAGCGCTAGAATATATTCGTGTGGCAATGGAAGATGATCAGGAACTGGCCAAAGAAAAGATTAATGATTCGATTGCCTCATTAAATGAAACCATTCGAGATATTCGTGCCTATATCTTAGATTTGCGGCCAAGAGAATTCCATGGCGAAGGTCTATTACAAGGGCTAAAACGATTGATCGCTGAATTTCAAACCAACTGTGCTACACAGATCAACTTGGTAGCTCCCGATGATGGATTATTAGATATTCCAGCAGCAAATGCGACTGCCATTTTTCATATTTGTCAAGAATCACTTGCGAATATTGCCAAACATTCTCGAGCCAAACAAGCACAGGTACATTTATGGACTGCAAAAGAAAGACTGATCCTCGAAGTTTCAGATGATGGTTTGGGTTTTGATCTGCAAAAGATGAGTTTTACCTTAGGGCATGGTTTATCTAATATGCATGCTCGTGCTCGTAAAGTCGGGGGTGATGTGGAAATTACATCAGCTATATATAACGGTACAACTGTTTTAGCTTGGGTTCCAAGAAAAACAATCTGATATCTGATGGAAACGATCATTTCCAGTAAAAGTAATTCCAAGGTTAAATTTGTGCGCGCACTTAAAAATAATAAGGGGCATATTCCAGAAGATCTATTTCTGGTTGAAGGAATCCGCCATATAGGGGAAGCATTAGAATCGGGTTTTGAAATTGATTCCATATATTATGCACCAGATTTACTGAAGAGTGAATTTGCGTTGGGGATGATTAATGAGGCAGCGGAAGCTGGATTATCGATTGTCGAGACGACTGCACAGGTCTTTCAAACACTCTCAGAAAGAGAAAACCCCCAGGGAATATTGGCTGTTCTTCGTAAGAAAGAAAAGCTATTAACTGAACTGGATCCAAAAAATTTCCTGTGGGGGGTGGCTTTACTATCACCTCAAGATCCGGGGAATCTAGGGACAATCTTACGAACGATCGATGCTGTAGGCGCTTCTGGTGTAATTTTACTTGAAAGTGGCGTTGATGCGTTTCATCCAACTGCCATTAGAGCCAGCATGGGGGCGCATTTTTGGAAACCAATTGTTCAGTCCGATATTTATCAATTCTCTGGATGGGTCCAGCAATATGATTATCATATCTATGGGACATCTGCACATGCCGAAAGAAGTATTGAATCCATCAAGCGTTATGAAAGTCCAGCGATTCTATTGATGGGAAGCGAGAGAGAGGGACTATCTGATAAAGTTGCTGTTCTCTGTGAAATGATGGTGAAAATTCCGATGCATGGACGGGCAACGTCGTTAAATCTAGCTGTAGCAACCGGAATTCTGTTATATGATATGCTTGTAAAAGGCATAAATTAGTCATCTAATCATTCATAATTTTTATTTTCTCTACTGCAATCCCACAATATGGGATTCATTTCCAATTTGGTGGCTAATTGATGATTGGTAGGTAAGGTACCAGGGTACCAATCTCTTGTGGGAACCATATCACAATTATTTTGAACCCATTTTTGTGCTTCAAGGATATTCGTTTGCAGGGGATGTTTTTTCTGAGTTTGATTTTGAAAATTATTATTAAGCTCTCCTGGGAGTAGGAAGAAACGAATTTCTTTTTCTTCAACCTTTTGTTTGATTTCCTCTGCGGTAAGTATAGGATCATTTCCGGTAAACCCGCCCATTGCCATGATAGGGTCTCCAGTTGTTAGAATGAATGGTGATGCATTCTGAGCATTATCTGTGCCAAGGAGGTACTTTTCAGTAGTTCGATGTGTGGATAAGTAATCAGTTAATCGAGTCCAATCTGGAATCTCATTTACGCTAATTCCGGTTTGAAGATCAGGTCCAGCAAATGGAAGTCCTTTATCCCCACCATATATAATTGGTGTTAGTGACCAAATAGTGACAGGGATCAGCATTGCAAATAAACCTAGTGTTGAACAACAGAAAGCTAACTGTGTTGGTATTTTGGTTTGGGAAAAATTTTTCAAGTTTTGCTTTTGAGAGATTTTTGAAATAATCGCTACCAACCAAACAAGTGATAATCCTAACAAGGATATTCCAAAGGGACATAAGAGTATGGGAATTAGCCATGTCCTCCAATTGGGGAATGGTAATATGATAATTAATTCTACAAAAGCCGTGATCATGAATGTGAGTAGTAAAATGCGTCCTTGTATTGCTGATATTAGGTTTGCTTTTAAGCTAGTTTTTTTCTCATCATGGATGAATTCAATGAAACGTTGATACAGAAGTATAAAACCGATTCCAGTGAGGGCTGCGATAGCAGGCGCCATCATTCCAAGGTAATAACGGTGGAACATCCCAGCGATACTGAATAAAATTACTTGAGGCGCTAACCAAAATCCCCACATCAGAATCGCTTGATATTTAGGGCTGATTGGTTTGTTCCCTTTACATGTCCACCAAGCAACAATAAAGCCTAAAAACGAAAAAGGAAGAAACCAGGTAATTTGTCCAGCTAATTGTTTATTTAAAAGTCGGAAAATTCCTGGCACTCCGATTTCTTCGTTTCTTATGATATGCATTGGTGGATGATTTTGTGGGGAAAGTTGTCCTTTGATGGGCGCCGTATGTGTTGGAGTAATTGAGTGAGTGGGTGGTTCAGGATGTTTTGTAAAGAACTGGAACAATCCTCCTAAACGTTCTATCCCATTATACCCAATGATCAATTCCATAACTGAATTATGGTTGCTGCTCCCGATATATGGTCTTTGATCAGACGGTGTACGATCCACGACAATTGCCCAACTGAGAGCCACTATTATCAAAAGAAGGCTTGAGAAAAACAGATGAGATAATTTCTTCCACCAAGATAGCGATGCAGTAAAAAGATATAGTAAAAAGAATGCAGGTAAAACCAGAAATGCTTGCAGCATCTTAATATTGAAACCTATTCCAACGAAAAAGGCAGATAATAACAACCATTGGAGGCTTCCCTTTTCGACAGCTTTGCTAATAAAGAAAGCTGCTAGAAGGGATGTGAATACGAGGAGACTATCCATCGTGTTATTTCTATTTGCGGCAACGCTAATTGGGGTGAGGGTTAATACTAGGGCGGCGACCAATCCAGCAGTTGGTCCAAAAATGCGAGCTACGAGATAATATAATAGGGCTACTGATAAAACCCCTGCGGTTGCTTGAGGCATCAGCAAGCTCCAACCATCGAACCCCAAAATCATACTGCTGACTGTCTGAATCCATAGACCGAGAGGAGGTTTATCAATGGTAACAAATCCACCGGGATCGAATGAGACAAAGAAGAAGTTATGCCAACTGCTGAGCATCGATTTTACACCAGCTGCATAGTACAGGTTCGCATATCCTTCTGCCTCAAGACGATAAAAATTGAGGAAGATTGCTAGTAATAAGATCAATCCCAATAAAAAAAAATGAATTAAGCGAGTATTCTTAAATTGATAATTAGATATCTGAAGCATAATTATTAAGATAAGTTAGCCTAAAAAAACTCTATTCAGGACTACCAAAACCACCGCCTCCTGGGGTACGTATACTAAGAATATCGCCAGTCTTTACTTCGAAGGCGCCTTTTCCAGAAAGAAGAATCTCAGAATTATCACGCAGGATAGAATTTTTCCCACATTTTCCAGCTTCACCTCCCGATAGACCATACGGTGAAAAGATCCGCCTTTCTGTAAGGAGCGTAACCTGCGCGTCGACCAATACTTGGATATCGCGTCGAATCCCATCGCCACCATGGAATTTTCCTGCACCACCTGAACCTTGTCGAACTTCATAGCGAGTAACTCGTAATGGATATGCATATTCCAATGCTTCTGCTGGCGTATTGAGTGTATTTGTCATATGTGAATGGATTGCGGAAGGTCCATCAGCGTTAGGGCGGGCTCCCATGCCGCCACCAATTGTTTCATAATAAGTGAAAGGTCTATTCTGGAATACATCAAATCCTCCGATGGTTGTATTATTCATTGTCCCTTGGCTGGCTGCTGGTATCAATATTTTTATATCTGCATTTGCTAATGCACCTAACAATACATCTACAATCCGCTGAGAGGTCTCTACGTTACCACCAGCGACAGGCGAGGGTGAAAGTGCATTAACGACGGTTCCTTCAGGTGCAATCACTTTAATGGGTACTAAACACCCGCTATTATTGGGTATGTCCATGCCCAGTAAGCATCGAAAGACATAGTAAACCGCCGATAGGGTAATTGCATAAACGGCATTAATACTTCCCTTTTGTTGAGGAGCGCTACCACTGAAATCAACGATTGCAGTGTCACCACTGATCGTAATCTTAACCCGTATAGGGATAGGTTGATCGACTACACCATCATTGTCTAGATAATCCTCAAAGGAATATTCCCCATCAGGGATTTTTAGGAGCAGATTTCTTGTCATGCGCTCTGTGTAGTTTAACAAATGCTGCATATAATCGGAGACTTCTTTCTCGCCATAACGTGTTGTTAATTCATGAAGACGAGTTACACCGCGGTGATTAGCAGCGATTTGTGCCCATAGATCACCTGCACGCTCTTCAGGTGTACGGACGTTTGCTAGGATTAGGTCCAGTAGCCCTTGGTTGATCACTCCAGCATGCATAAGGTGTGATGGAGGAATAATTAATCCTTCTTGGAAGATCTCTCTAGCGACGGGCATTGATCCTGGTGTCATGCCGCCAACGTCAGCGTGATGGGCTCGACTGGCAACAAACCCAAAGGGTTTATCTTGATTTTCGAGAAACACTGGTGAAACTAGGGTGATGTCTGGCAAATGTGTACCGCCACGATAAGGATCGTTCAAGATGATGACGTCGCCAGGGAAAAGTCCTTTGATTTCTGTGGTCGCGGCGATGACGGAAAGTGGCATGGATCCAAGATGGACAGGTATATGTTCTGCTTGAGCAATCATATTTGCGCGGCTATCGAAGATAGCACATGAGAAATCGCGTCGTTCTTTGATATTAGGGGAGTAGCTGGCTTTTCGAAGTACAGCACCCATCTCTTCAGCGGTAGCGGCAAATAAATGCTTGTAGATTTCTAATTGGATTGGATCATAGGTTGACATTGGTCATTCCTTGTTGGTTTGGGTATTAATGAGCAAATTTTCATAAGGATCAACAGTGGCATGGTTATTTGGGGGAATTAATATCGTCGTATCTGAACGAATAATTAATGCAGGTCCTTTGATTTGATTCCCAGGTGTAAGCTTTTCACCTTGATAGATGGGAAGTGACATTTCTCCATTCGAGAAGATAGATATCCGTGTATCGATCAGAGCTGCAGTTGGATTGGATGTACTGATTTCCTTGGGAAATAATTGTGGGGATGGTACACTACCAGTAACCTTGACTCGTAAATTAACAATCTCAATAAATGCATTTGGCCGGTTATAACCATAGGTCGAAATGTGTGTTTTATGAAAAATGTTTTTAATATCAGGTTCAAAAGGGATTTCAAGTTCGTAAGATTGTCCTTGATAACGCATATCAAGGCTTAAAAAAATGTAAATATCTTTATCCTGTATTCCTTCATCATAAAGTTCTGTTTTCCCTCGAGAGATCAATGGTTCAAATCTCCTTTGAATTTCATCGATAGGAGTGTCACCTGGAAGCATTACAGTAAGGCTATAATCTTTAACCACATCTGCTGTCAACATACCAAAAGCAGATAATGTTGAGGCATAAGGTGGTATTAGTACTTGCGGGATGGCTAATTTGTGCGCTAGGTCAGCCGCGTGCAAACCGCCTGCACCTCCAAAGGATAATAAAATGAAACCACGTGGATCATAACCTCGTTCAACTGATATGACTCTCAAGGCGCGTTCCATATGCGCGTTGGCAACTCTAATGATTCCTAACGCAGTTTCCTCAGGGTTGAGACCGATTTGATCACCAATTTTTTGGATTGCATTTCTTGCTCCTTGATAATCTAAAGCCATTTTCCCACCGAGAAAATACTCGGGGGATAAACGCCCTAAAATTAGATTGGCATCTGTTACAGTGGGAGAGTCACCTTTTCCGTAACAAGCAGGTCCAGGGTCTGCTCCCGCGCTTTGAGGCCCAACCCGCAGCGCTCCACCTAGGTCAACATAAGCGATAGACCCTCCGCCAGCGCCGATAGTATGAATATCAAGGATTGGTACTCTGATAGGACAACCGCTAATTTCTGACTCGTTGGTTAAATGGGGGGTATCATCAATTAATGAGACATCAGTGGAGGTACCTCCCATATCAAATGTGATTAGCTGGAGAGAATTTCCTTGCTGTGATTTTTGATGATTGGTTAGAGCTAAAGCGCCGACACTTCTGGCTCCGACTACTCCACCGGCGGGACCAGATAGAATACACCGTACTCCTTCCCGCTGTGCTTTTTCCACATGAATAATGCCACCATTTGATTGCATGATTTGTAGCTTATTGGTTTCTCCTATGTTAATTTTCAATTCTTGAAGGTATTTATTAAGAATTGGAGTCACATATGCATTAACTGTGGTTGTGCTAGCACGTTCATATTCACGATATTCTGGGAGGATTTCTGAAGAAAGAGAAACGAAGAAACCTTTTGATTGTAGTTGTTCAGCGATTTGTTGTTCATGGTCGGGATTTGTGAATGAAAACAGAAGACAAATCGCGACAGATTCGACTGATTTTGTTTGGATTTCATCAATAAGTTTCTGAATATCCTTTTGTTCTAGAGCTTGTAAGACTTCTCCATTCTTATCGATGCGTTCTTCGACTTCAAACCTTAAAGAATGAGGAACTAATGGCGAAGGAGGATCTGAAAAGAAATCATATAATTCTGGTCGATTTTGACGTCCGATTTGCAAAATATCACGGAACCCTTGTGTGGTTACGAAAGCAGTGTTGGCTCCTTTTCGTTCTAGAAGCGCGTTAGTTGCTACCGTAGAACCATGGATGATTTGGTGGTATTTGTTATTCATCCCAAATTGATTATTAATTTGTTCTATTCCTTTCAAAACAACTCTTGCTGGATCGTCAGGTGTTGAAAGCAATTTGAAGCTCTCTAATTTTCCACCTTCTGGTTGATAAATCACAAAATCAGTGAATGTTCCACCAATATCTATGCCAATACGTAGTGAATTGATTATCTCTCTTTGGTTTGTGTGCATGATTACGCCTTGATATAAGTTTATTATTGAATTATACAGCACACGATTAGTTCAGGAAGAAAAAAGCGCCCCCATATTGGGGACGCCTTTTTTTCAATATTTTTTCTTATAGACTGTTTCCAGTTGAATTTGGGGATGTTTCTCCACCAAATCTGCCGGGTCTCGTAAAATCACCTGATTCGTTGAAAGGGTTTTCACCCATCCCATTAAAATTACCATGGGGTCGCCTATGACCACCGGGCATCATATGGGATTCATTTTCCATTAAGAGATCCGCCTGTTCCTGTGTGATTACACCATCGGTGAGTGCTTCTTGTATAGATTGTTCATTCGCAGATCGCATTGCTGCCTGAAGATCTTCAAATGTAATATTATACTTTTCTAAGAGTTCATCCATTCGTAAACCTTCCTTGCGAGCAGATTGTAGTTCTTCTATGGAAATTCCTAAAACTTGAGATAGAATTTCATCTTGATCTACCCTGTATTCACTCATGGCTTGACGTGCTTTCATGAGATTGGCTTGATCTTCAGGAATGAACCCTTGCTCGACTGCATTCTGAAAAGCTGCTTCTGCAGCAGTCTGTTGAGCTTCGTGTAATTCCTCTGCGGTGATTCCTAGTTCTTCCGCTAGAAGCGCTTCATGATCAATCTTTTCACTTTCTTTCATATTCTCATCGAACTTGTTATCAGACATCGGATGAAATCGATGAAAATTAAGCCCAAGTGTTTTCATAGCATCAGCTTGTTCTTGGGTGAGAAGACCCTCTAAGACTGCTAGGTCAATTGCTTTTTCATTGGCTGCCTGATACGCTGCCTCGAGTTCCTCAACAGAGATACCTAGCGCCTCGGCTAAGAAAGTGTGATCAGCTCCTCGTCCTGGTTTACCAGGAAAGCCTTTATGTGCTTCACCTTTGGGTTGATCGCTTGAAATTTTTGGAAGTGTAAATGCAGATATTCCTAAAGCGAAAACCAATACTAAAACTCCTGTGAATATGAAAAAAATCTTCTTGTTTTTGAACATAATAATTATCTCCTTTTTTGAGAATTCTTGATTTGATTGGGTAATTAATCTGCTTTGAGTCTGAGCTTAATAATTACCATTTCGTTGAAGACAAGCATAGCAAAAGGTTTTTTAGAAATTGTAAAGAAGTGGTTTTGATTTGATGGATGTTTTATGATTTATAGATTAATAAATTGATAGATTGTTGAAAAAAAATTTTGATTTCGTTATAATATGGGTATCCATATTATTGTTATAATTTTTATAGGTGTTTGGGTTATAAGTTATCTATCGGTATATGATTAATTCGGTCAGATTATTGAATCTAAGGAAGAATCATGAAAGATGCTGATAATCAAAAACACAGAATCGGGTTGCTGCGTTGGGTTTTCCGTGAAACATTTGGTGTAATTTTAGTAGCAATATTGTTATTCTTTGCCGCGGGAACGTTGGATTGGATATGGGGATGGGTATTAGTAATATTGTATGCAGTTTGGACACTGGTGAATGGGTTGATTATTGGACGATTTAACCCCGAGTTGTTAGTTGAAAGAGCCACTAGACAAAAGGATGGGAAAAACAAGGACAATATTTTATTGAGTCTCATTGGTATATTAACTTTAGCGAAGTATTTATTGGCGGGATTTGATTTTCGATATGAATGGAGCGCTCCGATTTCATTGTGGATCCATTTTTTTGGATTTTTTGTTGCCTCATTTGGTTTTTTATTGGTTAGTTGGTCAATGTTTGTAAATGCCTATTTTTCTTTGGAGACAAGATTACAATCAGATCGAAATCAACAAGTCGTTACCAGCGG
>Ga0172371_10001844_pt1 | contig 33667 bp, 21 predicted proteins | sample Lak12m_FD_114543 | JGI IMG/M metagenome (GOLD analysis project Ga0172371, IMG submission 114543) | Freshwater microbial communities from Kabuno Bay, South-Kivu, Congo - kab_022012_12m | ecosystem: Environmental > Aquatic > Freshwater > Lake | place: Democratic Republic of the Congo: South-Kivu...
TACGGACCAAGCTTCGAGCAGCATCGACCGCAACGTTGCCGCCGCCTATGACAACGGCTTTTTGAATTCCGTTGAAGCTATGCCCCAGAGCTATTTGCTTCAAGAAATCCACTCCCTGGATGACTTGGTCGGAAGCCTCACCAGGAATGTTAAGCTTTGCGCCTTTTTGACACCCAACACCCAGATATATTGCTTTGAATCCCTGATCCTTAAGTTCTTGAAGAGTGATATCTTTGCCCAAGGTTGTGTTGGTGACGGTTGCGACGCCGAGATCGAGGATGTGCTTTATCTCTTTTTCCAGGATGTCCCGAGGCAACCTGTACTCAGGGATGCCCAGTCTCAACCAGCCACCTAACACCGGCGTAGATTCAAAGATGGTGACTTTATAACCTTCCAGAGCTAGGTAGTAAGCAGCAGATAGACCGCTCGGACCTGATCCGATAACTGCAACTTTTTCCTCTTTGGGAGTTATTTCCGGAGCCTTTAATTCTGAATAATCAACATGATCCGAAGCGAACCGTTTCAGCTTGCATATGGAAATCGGTTGGTCAATTTCGCTCCTTCTGCAAGCTGTTTCGCATGGATGAGGACAGACTCGACCCAGAATTCCGGGTAACGGAAGGTCTCTATAAATAAGTTCGACCGCTTCTTTATTCTTTCCCTCTTTGATAAGCTGCACATACCCCTGAACATGGATATGCGCCGGACAAGCCAGAACACAGGGAGCCCTGCCCGCTTTGTCTATTAAGAATGCTTGTGGTATCGTTTGAGGAAAAAGGCGATACGCGGCTTTTCGCTGATTCAAACCCTGGTTGAACTCGTCCGCAATAGTCACCGGGCAAGCATTGGCGCAGACACCGCAGTTCGTACATTTTTCCACATCAATGCGCCGGGCTTTCTTTAGGATCTTGACGCTGAAATTACCAGGCCGGCCGCTTATCCCTTCTACAGAACTGTAGGCCAAAATATCGATATTCGGGTTCTGACCTACCGTGACAAGTTTCGGAGAAAACATGCAAGCAGAGCAATCATTTGTCGGGAAAGTCTTGTCAAGCTGGGCCATGACTCCGCCGATGCCCGGCTTTTCCTCCACCAAGTACACTTTGAATCCGGATTCCGCCAAATCCAGCGATGCCTGAACACCTGCGATTCCGCCGCCTACCACTAGAACCGCTCCAACCATATCATTCGCTTGAGCCATTAATTTCACCTTTCGGTCCAATTCTTTCTTCTCATCTGCCGGCCTGATGTCTCAGCCACTCTTGTTTCAATCTGGTCGCTTCGGCCGCTACTCCACTCATCGGATATTCAATGAGCAGCATGTCCAGCATTGCTATAGCCCTTTTGATCAGATGGTTGCTGAAATCCGTCTTACCGACACCGAGCATTAACGATGGGATAAATTCCTTCGTGTCCATGAAACCCACTGTTCTATTATGCTCTCTTCCGTCTCCATCCAGAGTAAGCACGGTCGGGGTATATTGTATCCCATAGCTGCCGGCTAAATTGCCAAACGATTGGGTGTTAGCCCTGAACGGAATCATGAATCGATTTACGAACTCCACAGTCCTCGAATCGGAATACGTGACCGTATCCATTTGTCTACAAGCGCCTCAACCCGGATTGAAAAATTCCAGCATAACAGGTTTTTCCTGCACCCTGGACATTGACAGAGCTGTGTCCCAATCGGACTCCCATGTTATTGACGCCATCTTAATCCCCCCCTCTCCGGCGGCAGAGCAAAAGCCAGGCCGTCCTAAATGAACCCCTTCGCGGAAAGGACTCCTTCCGGCGATACCATGTGCTTGCTGAACCAACTGCGCGCCTTCGGGTCCTGAAGAGCCACCGCCATTAGCTCAGTAAGGTAGATGATGGGAATCTCGTAAAGCTTTCCAGTGGCTTTGGAAAGATCCGCCTGCCGGGTGTCCAGATTGGCCTGACACATGGGACAGAAGGTCACTATCGCGTCGGCTTCGACCAGCAGAGCCATGTCCAGGATTTTGCCCGTAAGCTTCAGCACCAGATCCGTTCTCGCCAGGGCCAGAGAACCTCCGCAACAATCGGTCTTATACGGCCAGGACAGTACTTCCGCGCCCAAATCCGCCAGGATGCGATCCATTTGCATCGGATTTTCGGGGTTCTCCGGTTCCACTACATCAGGCGGCCGAACCGCATAACAACCGTAATAAGGCGCTATTTTCAGCCCCTCCAACGGCTTGGTCACAAGTTCCTTCAATTTGGAACGCAGCTCGGCCATGTCAAACATATCCATTCCGGACATTACTTTGATCTTTCCCTCGAAAGGAAACCGCTCTTGAAGCTCTTTTTCTTCCAAGATTTTCATTGAGGCCGCTTTCATCCTCACGTGACAACCAGCGCAGGGCGCCACGACATCCTTTCCCAGCTTCTCCGCGGTAATAAGGTCTTTGGCAGGCAACGCGGTTTCGAGAAAGGCGTCCACCATGTGAGCCGAAGAAGCGCCGCAGCACGTCCAATCAGGGATCTCACTAAGGGTGACGCCGAGCTTCGCTGCAACGCTCCTGAAGGATTCATCCAGTTCCTTTGCGGAACCTGTGAGAGTGCATCCGGGGTAATAGCTGAATTCCATTGTAGACCTCTTAAGTTTTAACGACAGTCCCAAAGCACGTAACTGCCGGGACCGGTATATTCAAATCAAACGTCCCCCCTCAGTGGGATTCACTACCCGTGGTGAATCACTGAGCGGAAGCCGTTTTGAACAATTCCGCAACGTCACGGACTTTTTTGGCTATACGGGGTAAGAGATGAATCTTCCCTTTGCGGAACATCTTCCATCCCAATTCCATGTCGTTGAAGTAGGTTTTGGTCTTCATTTTATAAATGCCGATCAGGAAAAGCTCGTTTACACGTCCGAACCTGCGAACATTATCCATGAACGTGGTATGAAAGGCCGGAACCGTCGATTCCTTTGTGGCAATTTTCTGCTTCAGCACCTGATGACGGATCGGGTCCAGGAGCGCTGGAACATCGATTCCGTTGGGGCATCGGGCCCCGCAGGTATGACAGGTAAGGCATAGCCATATGCTCTTGGACGCAAGAATCGGCTCAATATTCCCGAATACCGCGTGCCGCACCAGTTGATGCGGTAACAAGTCCATTTCCGGGGCCACAGGGCATCCGGCCGAACACTTGCCGCATTGATAGCACTGATGGATTATTGCGGCCAATTCGCCGGAGGGCGGAGTCACCGTTCCGCTAGACCGGTTCAAACTGGTTTGCTGCATATCTTTCTCCTTATCTTGGAGGGCGCCCGTTGCAGGGCGCTTCCTGATTTTCTTTTTCTATCTCTTGTCTCCTCACGAAGCCGCTTCCAGCAGCGTGTCAATCTCCTGGATTACTTGATCGTCCTTGAAATGCTGGAGATCAATAGCCTTGCCCGGACAGACTGATGCGCAGATCCCGCAGCCCTGGCACAGGGCCGGCACAATCTCTGCCTTGTGCTCCTCGTTAATACGAGGCGCTCCATACGGGCAGAGACGCACGCAAGTCAAGCAAACTGCGCATTTTTCGGGATCGACCTTCGAAATAACCCCTGAGAAGGTCATCTCATCCTTGCTCAAGATTATGGCTGCCCTTTGGGCGGCCGCGGTCGACTGAGCCAAGGCTTCGTCTATGGGTTTCGGATAATGAGCTAGACCCGCGAGGAAAACGCCCTCGGTGGTGAAATCCACAGGTCGCAATTTCATATGGGCTTCCATGAAAAAGCCTGAGGAGTGCACCGTCACCTTGAAGAGTTGCCCCAATTCCTTGTTCGACTCAGCCGGGTCAATTGCCGCCGCCAATGTCAGCACATCGGCCGGGATAGTGATATCCTGACCTAACACCGGGTCGTGCACAACCACATTCACCCTGTCCCCGTTCGCCTCGACTATGGGCTTGGCTTCCGGATTGTAACGGATGTAGACCGTTCCGGAACGACGTGACGCCGTGTAATACTTCTCAAGAAGCCCGTATGTTCGCAGATCTCTGTACAGGATGTAAGTTTTGACATCAGGGTTTATCTCTCGAAGTCGCTCCGATAGCCTAACCGATGCGGAACAACAGATCTTGGAACAGTACGGCCGCTCGTCACACCTGGACCCAACGCACTGAATGAATACGGCGTTCTTGATCTCTGCGAGTTTCGGATCGCCTTCCATGATCCGTTGTTCCAGAGAATGCTGAGTCTCCACCGCGGGATGCTCCCCATACAGATACTCTGTCGGCTTGGACTCAACTGCTCCGGTAGCGATAATGGCCGCTCCGAATTCCACTTCGCGAGGCCCGTGCCTCAACTGGGTGATCTTGCCTTTGAAATGGCCCACGTGGCCGCTCAAATCCGAAAAGACCGCCTGCTTAAACACCTCGATTTTCGGGTGGCCTTCCACCTTTCGCATGAGATTGGTTGCAAAGGGCTTGACCTCCTCGCCATGAATCGTTTTCTCAATCGAAAGGGCATTGCCGCCCAGGCGCTCACTGTTTTCCGTCAGATAAACCTGGAATCCCTGATCCGCCAGGTTCAGGGCCGACGTCATACCGGAGACGCCGCCTCCAAGAACCAGGGCCCTTGGGACCACTTTCATCTTCGATTTCTGCAACGGCGCCAGTAATGCGGCCCGCGCTACGGCCATCCGGGCCAGATCCATTGCTTTGAGCGTGGCCTCTTCCTTATGCGACGCATGCACCCAGGAGCATTGGTCTCGAATGTTTGTCATGGTGAACAGATACGGATTGAGACCGGCTTTCTCCATGGTGAGCTGGAACATCGGCTCGTGAGTCCTGGGACTGCAAGCAGAAACCACTACTCTATTAAGGTTGTGTTCTTTGATTATTTCCAGAAACTGTTCCTGAGTATCCTGCGAGCACGTGAACAGCCTTTCATCCGCATAAACAACGTGTGGCAAAGTCTTCACATGCTCAACAACCTTCGGAACATTAACAGTGTTGGCAATATTGATGCCGCATCGACAGATAAACACCCCTATCCGAGGCTCTTCCCCGGACACGTCACGTTGTGGTGGAAATTCCTCCTTTACCGTCATGGTGTTTCGGGCTGACGCCAGAATCCTCGATGAAGCGCCGGCGGCAGCGGATGCTTCCATGACGGTCTGCGGAATGTCCTTTGGCCCCTGCAACATTCCAGCGACAAAAACGCCGGGCCGACTGGACTGAACCGGTTCAAATGAATCGGTTGAGCAGAAGTGAGACTCATTAAGTTCCAATCCCAGCCTCTCCGCCATTTGCCGTGACGCCTCGGAGGTCTTCAAGCCGACGGCCAGCACGATCATGTCGAACGTCTCGGTGGCCAGCTTTTCATTCTCATCCAGATAAGTGATATTGAGATTATTGGTGAGCGGATCTTCCACCACTCTACTGATCATGGAGCGGACAAACCGGACCGCGCCTGAATTCTTGGCTCGTTCGTAATATGCGTCGAAGTCCTTGCCGTAAGCTCGCATGTCCATATAGAAGATTGTCGGCTCGATATTGGAGTCATGCTCTTTCGCTATAACCGCCTCTTTTATTGACGCCATACAGCATATGGCGCTGCAATGCGGCATCCCTTTCTGCGGGTCCCTGGAACCGACACACTGTATCCAGGCGACTTTTCTCGGATGTGAGCCGTCCGAAGGGCGCTTGACCTCGCCCGCAAACGGACCTGATGCGCTGAGCATCCGCTCGAATTCCATATTGGTGATTACATTGGGGGCTGTCCCATATGAGAACTCACCTCGAACCCGATCCGGGTCGATCAGCTCATAACCGGTCGAAAGGATGACCGTGCCGACGTCCACCTCTCGGATATCGTCTTCTATAGTATGATCCACCGCCTCCGCAGGACACGCCTTGACGCACTCCATACATTCGGAACAGACGCCGCAATTGAGGCAGCGATTCGCCTCTCTCAGGGCCTCATCCTCGGAAAAAGCCAGCTCGACTTCTTGAAATCCTTTGCGTTCCTGTACCGACAGCTCGGGGTTCTTTGCCCTGGCTTCCGGTTTAATATCCGGTATCGGCGGGTACTGTCGATCCTTAGGAAAATTCCAGGGGCGGCCCTCGGCCAAATCCTCGCCCTTGAGGTATCGAGAAATGGATACCGCAGCTTCCCTGCCCGCGGCCACAGCTTCTACCACCGTCGCAGGCCCGGTCCCCGCGTCGCCTCCGGCGAACACTCCTTCCATCGAAGTGGCGTACGTGACTTCATTGACCTCGATGGTGTTCCAGCGACTCATATTGAGTTCTGGCACGCCTTCCCAAAGCGCAGGATCAATGACCTGACCTATCGCGGGGATTAAGGCGTCCGCTTCCAGCACAAATTCCGAGCCCTCCATAGGAACGGGTCTGCGGCGTCCTGATTGGTCCGGCGGACCTAGTTCCATCTTTATGCACTTCATGCCGCTGACCTTGCCGTTGTTCGACACCACTTCGACCGGCGCGGCAAGGAAATGAATCTGAATTCCTTCTTCGATAGCGGCCTTGACCTCCTCTTCATACGCGGGCATCTCGTTCCGGGACCGCCTATAAAGCACCGTCACATCCGAGGCTCCGGTGCGCACCAGTGTGCGCGAAGCGTCAATAGCCACGTTGCCGCCACCAACCACGATGGCCCTCTTTATTCCGTTCTTGTGCTGACCAAGAGCCGCCTGGCGCAAAAAATCCACGCCCTGAACCACTCCGTCAATATTCTCTCCCGGAATGGCCAATCTTGCTCCGTTCTGGCAGCCGACACCGAGGAATGTGGCTTTATAACCCTGGCTCTTAAGATCGTTCAGGGTAAAATCCTTTCCTAGAGCCATACCGATCTTTGCTTCCACACCGAGTTTGAGAATATGCTGGATCTCGGTTTCGAGCACATCCCGAGGGAGCCTGTATTCGGGAATGCCAACCCGCAACCAGCCACCCAGCGCCGGAGCGGCCTCAAAAATCGTGACCTTGTAACCTTCCAGCGCAAGATAATAGGCCGCGGACAGACCCGCGGGCCCGGAACCTATCACCGCGACTTTTTCTTCCCGAGGAGTTATTTCCGGTACACCAAGCTCGGAATAATCGACCTGATCCGCAGCGAATCGCTTGAGCTTGCATATTGAAACCGGTTGCTCTTTCTCGGCCCTGCGGCAAACCTTTTCACAGGGATGAGGACAAACCCGGCCCAGGACGCCCGGAAGCGGAAGGTTCCGATAGATCAGCTCAATAGCTTCCTTGTATTTGCTCTGCTTTATGAGCTGAACATAGCCTTGGACATTAATATGGGCAGGACAGGCCACAACACAGGGGGCCCGATCAGCCTTATCTATGACGAACGTCTGCGGAATAGTCTGAGGGAACAGCCGATAAGTCGCCGCCCGATTGCCCAATTTCTCATCAAACTCGTTGGGCACTCGCACCGGGCAAACTGTTGCGCAGTCACCACAGGCCTTACAGCGGTCTTTCCGAATGTAACGGGACTTCTGACGGATTTTGACCTTAAAATGGCCCTCATCTCCGTCAATATCGTCAACTTCACTATATGATAGAAGTTCTATGTTCGGATTCTGTCCGACTGTGACCAATTTCGGCGAAAAAATACAGGTGGAGCAGTCATTCGTCGGAAAGGTCTTGTCCAATTGGGCCATACGGCCGCCGATACCGGTTTCACTCTCGACCAAATACACTTTGTAACCCGATTCCGCAAGATCCAAAGACGCCTGAACTCCAGCGATTCCACCACCCACGACAAGAGCGGCGCCTACCACGTCCTTAGGCTGGGCCATACCACTTACACCTTTCGAAGAGGATTTTAGAGATTACGATGAGGTACTATTTATTATTACCAGTAGTAGCCCGTCCTGTCAACAGCCCTCGGCGTAAGATACTAGCGCCCGGACAAGGTTTCTTTGATTTTTCAGTCCGGAATTTCAGCCACGGGAACTTTGAAAATCGGTCGAGATTCGTCGTCGCAAATTCTGAAGAAAAACCGCATCAACACCCGGACCGGCCGCGGGCAGCAACGTACAGTTCTGGAAAAGCGGTTCTGAATCAATGGGATGTCGGGTAACTGCCAGCGCATCGGGCCACATCCGAGTGCTCGGTATGGGTGAGTATTCGGCTAGTTTCGGCAAGGCCCCTGCCGCCAGGACACGGTCCACGTCCTCCTCGATCTGGGCCGCGGCCTGACCCGGCAAGCCCACGAGCAAATAGACACCGATCTGATTGCCGGTAAATCCGGAATCTCTGAGGTTTTCCACTGCCTGATAGAATGCTTCGAGATTGGTCTTGCCTCCAGTCCGTGCGTGGAAATCATCCGAACTGCTTTCCAGACCGATCCTTATGGTTTCAAAGCCGGCCCTTTTCATGGCGCCGGCAACCTCCCGAGTTATCGCAGCCGCGTGCAAACCGTTCGGAGTGTGCCAGCGCAGGCCGGGAATTCGCTGCGCCGCTGCTTCCAGAATCGGTAGAGCGTGTCCTCGCGCGTTCACGAGGAAGGCGTCGTCATACAAAGCAATGTCTGAAATCCCGTATTTCAACACTGCAGACTCGATTTCATGAATAATTTCTTCCGGATTTCGCTGAACAAAACCATCGAACAACATCCGTGATGCGCAGTATGCGCAACGATATGGGCAACCGCGAGATGTAATCAGCGGCAAGAACTTGACATGTTTCATTAAATCCAGCGCGGGCCGGAACTCCAACGGAGCCTCAGCTTTGCCTTGACGCAGTCCAACTCCTGTATGACGATGAAGAGTTTGAAAGACAACCCGTTCCCCCGGACCGACCAACACTTCATCGGGCTGACAATGTTCGCGGGCATGATCCGACAAAAGAGACGCGTAAATGCCGCCGAGCAACAACGGGACATCCGGAAATACTTCACGAAGCAACGCAATAGTTTCCCGAACTCCCGGATACCAGTAAGTCATTAAACTCGTTACCAGAATCGCCTGCGGTGTTGGGATTAAGGCCAAATCGCGGCGAATGATTTCCGGATCAACGCCGTAACGGCTGTAGGTCCGACGAACATTCTCCAGCGGAGCCGGTTTTAGTATGGTCGTCTTTGCGAATCGGCCGTGAAAATGGTCCCTTACCTTGACCGGCTGCATTTCGGGATGGTCGGTATCGAGACAATCCACGAATCGAGGCTCCCATCCTGCTTCTCGGAGCCTAGTCGCCAGAACCAGCAAACCCAGAGGTCTTGCCCATAAATCGTACGCCGCGAAATCATGAATCCACGGATTCACGAGAAGAATTTCAGGTCTTTTCATCGTTTACTTGCCTTCGATCTATTTATATGAAATTAAACAGATCTAGGGAATGGTACTGCAACAATGTAGGTGCCCAAACAGTCTCATATAGTGATCGCGATTTTCTCTGGAGGGGCAATCAGAGCAACCGCAATCGGCAAAGATGCAGAAGACGAATACCGCCGTCATTCCCGTGTAAACGGGAACGACGGCGCCCGGAAATCGACGGTTTCCGGTCGGGAGACCATAATTATAGGAGTTTTTGCGGAGGGGCCTGGGGAGGGGCTTTTTGCAAAAAGCCCCTCCCCAGATCCTGCCCCGAAGGAGGTTTCACAGTGTTCGGTCTTAAGGATTTGATTCAGCAGGCGCAGGGGTTACAGAGCAAAATTGCTGCGATTCAGGAGGAGCTTGCCGACAAGGTTGTTACGGGAAGCTCTGGCGGCGACATGGTCAAGGTGGAAGCCAATGGGGCCCAGGAAATCCTTTCCATAACGATTGAAAAGGAGTTGCTGGACCCGGAGGACCCTGAGATGCTGCAAGACCTCATCGTGGCCGCTGTCAATGACGCGCTGAAAAAGTCCCGGGAACTCATGGCCCAGGAAATGTCGAAGCTAACCGGCGGACTCCCAATCCCCGGCTTAACGGTATAAAGAATTATCAACCGTCGGCGAGGTCATGTTAATGAGTGGCCCTTTGGAAACCCTTATCACTGCTTTGAAACGATTCCCAGGTGTGGGAGAAAAGACTGCCACGCGTTACGCGTTCTACATCTTGAATGAGCGCAAGCAAGAGATTCAGGGCCTCATTGAAGCAATCCGTGATGTAAAGCGGAAACTAGATCTCTGTTCCACCTGCTATAACCTGACGGACCGAGACCCGTGCGCGATATGCTCCGATCGCAAACGCGAAAAGTCGCGTATTCTGGTCGTGGAAACACCTCTGGACGTGATAGCCGTGGAAAATTCCCGTATTTTCCATGGGACCTATCACGTGCTCCACGGGGTGCTCTCACCTTTGGACGCGATCGGTCCGGAAGACATTCGCCTGGCCGAACTCATCAATCGAGCGCAATCCGGCCGAATCAAGGAAATTATCCTTGCTCTCAACCCCACAGTGGAAGGCGAATCCACCGCCACTTACATTCGAGATCAACTCCAGGACGTCCGTGTCAAAGTGTCCCGCATAGCTTTCGGCATCCCCATCGGCGGCGCCTTGGAATATGCGGACCCGCTCAGCCTTTCTATGGCGCTGGATAATAGAAAAGAAATCTGAACCTGGAGGAGAAGGAGAACAATAGGGACCGGCAGGGACGCCGGCCCTACCAACAGCCGGTAGCGACCGGCCTCCGTGCCGGTCGAATGCCTTTTCCTTCTTTCTCGTTCCCAGGCTCCAGCCTGGGAATGCCCTTCATCCGGGCTCTGCCCGGATATCCGCCATCCTGTAGGATGTGGTGAGCGTAGCGAACCGCATCGTTCGAGTTTTTTTATCGTCTTCGGCCCTCTCCAAGAGTATAATGCTGCCTCCCATATGACTGACTTACTGCCTTTCATCATCGACCACAGCGGGGGACTTCTTACATGAAGGACTTCTTCATCAGCTACAACAAGGCTGACAAGGCTTGGGCCGAGTGGATAGCCTGGGTCCTTGAGGAGGCCAACTATGCCACCGTGCTGGAGGCTTGGGACTTCAGGCCCGGGTCAAATTTCGCTCTGGACATGGACAAAGCCGCACGTGAAGCAGAGCGAACAATAACAGTTCTCTCTCCGGATTTCGTTACAGCATTGTACACTCAACCGGAATGGGCCGCGGCTTTTGCGCGCGATCCGACCGGAGAAAAAGGCATTCTCGTCCCTGTGCTGGTCCGTGAGTGCGACCTCGAAGGTTTGCTGGCCCAAATTGTTTACGTAAAACTGGTGGGTCTTAACGAGACTGAGGCCAGGACCGCTCTGCTTGATGGAGTCAAACAGGGTCGGGCAAAGCCTCCGGCTCCACCCCCTTTTCCGCTTGCGGTCGAACCCGTTGCACGCTCGGTGACGGTTAAGCCTCTGTTCCCCGGAATCTGGAACGTACCGCATCATCGCAACCGAAATTTCACCGGCCGCGAAGAAATCTTGTCCGACCTCCGAAGTTTGCTGACTTCAGGATCATCTGCAGCTCTGACCCAGGCTATCACCGGTCTCGGAGGAGTTGGCAAGACATCCTTGGCTCTTGAATACGTGTATCGCTATCGAGCCGAATATTCGGTCGTCTGGTGGTTGCCCTCGGAAGAGTCAGCCAAACTGACCATAGAATACGCGGGGTTGGCCAAGGCTTTGGATTTACCGATCAAAGACTCGCCCAACATGCCGGAGATCATCCGGGCTGTTCGCCGATGGCTCGATCAAAATAGCGGCTGGCTCCTGGTATTCGATAACGCGGGCAGTCCCGACGAACTCGGGGAATTCCGCCCCCAAGGAGAAACCGGGCATGTGATAATCACGTCCCGGAACCAGAACTGGGGGACAGCGGCCAAGCCTTTGACTGTGCAGGTCTGGCCCAGGGATGAAGCCGCAGACTTCCTGCTTAAGCGCACAGGTCAGGACGATCGGACCGCCGCATCAGAACTGGCGGAAGAATTGGGATGCCTGCCCCTCGCTCTGGAACATGCGGGAGCTTACATCGAGACGCGGGTTTGCAGTATTAATGATTATCTGCAACGTTTTCGCGAACGCGGGCCGGAGCTTTTGGAGCATGTCAAACCGTCTGCTGAGTACCCTCTCACTGTTGTGGCCACGTGGAAAATCTCTTTCGAGCAGGTCCGCAAAGAGTCGCCCGAAGCCGCAGACCTGATCAAGTTGCTGGCCTTTTTTGCTCCTGACGACATCCCCCGCGAGATTCTATGCGATGGGGCGTCTCAACTACCGGAGCCTCTTGCAGGCGCTGTTTGCGACCGACTGGGATTAGATGACATTCTGGCGATCTTGCGAGGGTATTCTCTGGCTGACGTGCAGCCGGAGGGTCTTTCGGTACATAGACTGGTGCAAGCCGTAACGCGCGATCTTATAAGTGATGAAGAGAAGGGGACTTGGGCTGAGGCCGCGGTCAAACTCCTGAGTGCCATATACCCTTTCCATCAACACGATCTCGCCACATGGCGTCTCTCCGAGCGGCTGTTGCCTCACGGTATTGCAGCAGCAGATCATGCAGATAAACTGAGTGCGGCGGGGCCCGAAACCGCGCTGGTTCTGAAGCACATCGGGACGCATCTCCTTTGGGTTGCGAGTCTCCATGAAGCGAGGCGTGCTCTTGAGAGGGCCCTAAATATCGCTGAGGCCGTGTTCGGACCTGATCATATCAACGTAGCTTTTGTATTAAACCAGCTTGGGGCGGTGCATCGAGATCTGGCTGACTACCAGGGCGCCAAGGCTTTTTGCGAGCGAGCATTGAGCATTTTCAAGGCGACGTGTGGTACCGATCATCCGAACGTGGGAGGAGAATTAGCCAACTTTGCCAGCATGGTCCATCACACTGGAGACCTTCAAGGTGCCAGAAAGATTTTCGATCAGGCATTGAGTATCAGCGAGGAGGGGCTCGGACCGAGTCACCCTCAAGTGGCAGACATTCTATCCAGTTTTGCTGGTCTGCTTCGCGATCTTGACGATTTGCAAGGTGCTAAGAATATGCTCGAGCGAGCATTGACGATCGACATAGATGCGTACGGAACTGATCATCTCAAGGTGGCAATTAGACTCACCAATCTTGGCCTAGTGCTTAAGGACCTCGGAGAGCTTGAACGTGCGAGAGAAATGATTGAGCGCGCCTTAAGCATTTCTGAAGCTTGGCTGGGGTCGGATCATCCCGGTTTGGCGATTCCCTTAGGTAATCTTGGCTTGGTGCTGGGGGATCTTGGGGACGTTGATGCTGCTAGGGCCTGCTTGTCGCGCGCGCTGGAGATTAATCGAAAAGCTCTGGGTGAAGAGCACCCCTCCACAAAATTGGCGAGAGAGAACCTGGCAGCGGTGGACGAGGACCAATAGTCCTTTTACGGTCGATCTCGGGCTCTGATTCACGGCTGCCAACTTGGCTTACGGCTTCCGTCTCGTTCCCAGACTCCAGCCTGGGAATGCCTGTCATCCGGGCTCTGCCCGGATATCCTCGACCTCTAGCGGGTTTCTCTGACCGCGATTGATGCGGTTCCCCCGCCCTGGCGGGGTCACCACATCCTACGAAATACCGGCCCGGCAGGGACGCCGGGCCCTACCATAATCCGGTAGCGGCCGGCCTCCGTGCCGGTCGTATTTTCCATGAATGGGCGGACACGCAGGTCCGCCCCTACCTTCGCACCTCCACTACTGCGTCCCGATTCTTGCCGGGAGTACGGCGAGAACCCGCCCATTTTAGGAGTTTTTTGAAGGGAGGCGCCACGGGAGACTTTTTTTGCAAAAAAGTTTCCATCCGCATTTCCTCTCCGAAAATCCTTGACACAGACCGGTCATGTCCAGTACAAACCATATATGACTAACTGGTCAGTCCTTAATGTTCCGCGACTGACCATTGTGTTTTTAGGAGGCGCTGAATGGACCCGGTCTTCGAAAATGAAATCCTCGCGGTAATCGCTCGAACGAAAATCCACAAAGACACCTTCGCCATACCCGGACTCATCAGAATTCTAAAAAATGAATTGGAAAAAGATCGCGGGGACGAAGCAGCCCTGGAAGACACCGTGGTTGTGTTTGTGGAAAGAGTCACTGAAGCGCTCGCCTCGTCTCCGATCTATTCCGACCCGCTCGTCCGCGAGTTGTACCGCAGTGTCTTGGATGTTGCCCAGACAATGGGCGTGCCACGCGAAAACCTGCTGGAGGATCTGCTGTTTCAAAGCCTTCGCAGGCCTTCCGATCAGGAGCCGCCCAGGCGAAAGAAACAAAAGGACGCCAGAGACAGAATCCTTCAATCCGCGCTGGATGAATTCTCCGAAAAAGGCTTCCACGCGACCACGATAGATTCCATCGCGGAACGGGCCGGAATGGCCAAAGGGACCGTGTATCGGTATTTCAAGACAAAGGAAAGCCTGTTTAACGCTCTAAAAGAGGACACCATAAGCGAATTCGTGGAACTCGCAAGGCAGGACCTAAGCCGGGAAGAAGACGTATTGAGAATCATCGAGAGCGTTATCCGAATGTACCTCAGCTTCTTCGAAAAAAATTCCGCCTTTTTCAAGGTAATTGTTCAGGAACACAAGGACTTTGGCCGCGAGTTTTCCGAAAAATTCATCAATGAACTGATTCTGGCGCTGCCGGGGCTCAAAAGGCGCTGCTGGAAAGCTTCCCGCACGGGCCGCCTGAAACAAATGAATTATTTCACTGTCTTCTTTGGGATCATCGGCTTCCTGAACGGTGTGATCCAGAAATGGTTGCACGAAGGGGCCGAAGGTTCCTTGCTGACCGAAATAGATACTGTGAAAGAGGTCCTTTTCTACGGTTTTGTGGATCGGTCCGAAGGGGCCGCGAGAAATAGTAATCTGAAGGTGATCTCATGAAATTGTCGCTGCCGTTTGAATTGAAGGTTCCGTTGTTGTACGTGAATCCGCCCGTCAACGCTGACGCGGATCTTGTGGAGGAGGTATCCCGCGCGGGCGGTCTGGGAATAGTAGATCATATCACTTCCGGTCCTGCCGACTGGAAGGTTGCGCCTGACGTACCGCACGGCGTGCGCGTGTTGGTCAAGGATTTGGACGCGTTTACCTCCCAAGCCGGCGTGGTCATGGCCTTGATCCCTTTGGAGGACGCACATAGTATCTCCGGTCTGAAACCTGGAGCCCTCAAAGAGCGGTCGGTCCCGGTCTTTGTCGAGGTGGGTGGAGCAAAACAGGCCCGTGAGGCCGAAGCCGCGGGGGCCGCTGGCCTTGTCGCCAAGGGCAATGAAGGTCCAGGCTGGGTCAGTGAGACCTGCGGCTTTGTTTTGCTTCAGGAGATACTCAGGGTTGCTTCTGTCCCGGTGTTTTTGCAGGGCGGTATCGGGTTGCGCACTGCGGCGGGCGCGATCGCCGCGGGCGCGGCCGGGGTGGTCCTGGATGTTCATCTTTTGCTCACAAACAATTCAGGCGTACCTCAACCTTTGCAGAAATTCCTCCGTGGTCTCGGATTTCCCGCGACAGTGGTGTTGGCTGAGGCTACCGGTTCGTCCCTTCGGGTCTATTCTCGCGTGGGCACTCGCGCGGTGAGGGAACTTCGGAAACTCGAAGAGTCCATTAGCGCACAAGATTATGAGACATATCTGGATCGTTTGCGCAAAACGCTCGCCAATCCGATGATCGCGCCCGATTCGGATGAATCGCTCCTGCCGTTATCCGAAGGCGTCAGCGCGGCTAAAAAGTTGGCTGAGCAATTCGGCTCTGCGACGGAAATCGTTGCCGAGTTCGGTAAGTGGATGTCCCCGCGGAAGCACGTGTGGCCGTTTTCAGATGACTCTGCTTTGGCGACCGAGCACGGGACGCGCTTCCCCTTTGTTCAAGGCCCGATGGCGCATGTGAGCGACAACCCGGATTTTCTTGCCTCAATGGCCCAGGCGGGCGCTCTCCCGTTCATGGCCATGGGAAATATGCCCGAAGGGATCGCGCGCGAAGGTCTGGCTCTGGCGCGAGAAAAGACCCAAGGAAACTTCGGCGTGGGTCTCATCGGCCTCGAAGTGAACCGAACGTGCTACGAAAGCCACCTGGAAATTATGAAGAAAGATCCGCCGCGTTTCGCAATCCTGGCCGCGGGGAGCGTGGATCTCGCTCAACGGATAGAAAATATGGGCATTAGCTGCTATTTGCACTGTCCTGCCCCGTCGTTGTTGTCCGAGGCCCTGAAGGCCGGCCTCCGGCGTTTCGTTTTCGAAGGTTGTGAATCTGGGGGCCATATCGGGACATTGGGGAGCCTGGATCTCTGGAACGCCAATTTGCTGGAACTTGAGGCTTCGGCAGCCAAAGGGATTCCGTTGGACGAAGTTCGAGTGTTGTTTGCAGGTGGAATAGCTTCCCCCACAGCCGCGGCTTTCCTGGCCGGCATGGTGGGAGATCTCGCGGCCAAGGGCCTGAAAGTCGGCCTCCAGATGGGCACAGCATATCTTGTCACTCGAGAGGCTGTCTCAACCTGCGCCATAACATCGACTTATCAGAAGCTCACCTTGGAGAGCAACCGAACCGCGGTCATTGGCGCCACCGTGAACACCAGGGCGAGGGCCGCGGGATCGCCAATGGCCGCAGCCCTTATCCAAAACGAATTGGAAAGGCTCCGAACGGGAATCTCTCTGCGAGAGCGCAAGGAGCTTTATGAAAAAGATAATCTTGGAGCGCTAAGGCTTGCCAGCAAAGGCTGCGCCATAGACCCTGAGACCGCCACATGGGATTGCCCGGTCTTCTGCGATCTACCACCCGAAGAGCAACTGGAACGCGGCCTCTACCTGATGGGACAGGTGGTCTCGCTTCTTGAAACGCCTTTGACCGCTGAACAGCTACATCAGGAAATCATTGGAGAAGGCCGCCGTATCTTCGAAGCGCAGGTGGACGTGACAGAAAGCCCAGCTGAAATATCGCAGCCGTATGTGATTGAGCCTGCCCCGGAATTGGACTATCGCGAGGAACCGATTGCAGTGATCGGAATAGGGCTCCGTTTCCCTGGGGCTGATTCTCCGGAGACTTTTTGGGACCAGATTGTCAGCGGTCGTTCCGGCATCAGGGATGTGCCAACTGAGAGGTGGGGCGATCCGAATTTGTACTACGATCCTGATCCAAAAGCGCCGGACAAGACCTATTCTCGGATAGGCGGTTTTATAACGGATTTTCAGTTCGATCCGCTGAAGTACCGCATTCCGCCGTCGGTAGCCAAACAAATGGATCGGACTCAGCAGATGGCGGTCGCGTGTGTCGGCGAAGCATTGACTGACGCGGGTCTTTCGCCCGAAAAACTGAAAGGCCGAAAAGTCGGGATCATTCTGGGTAACAGTATGGGTGGTGAAAGCACGGATGCATTCGCCCAACGCGTCAATCTCCCCAAAACTCTGGGTCATTTGGATCAGAGTTTGGCCGCCCTTGACCTTGATGATGCTACCAAAAAGTCGCTGGTTGAATCGTTTCGTTCCCGGTGCTTGGCGGATTTACCGGATATCACGGAAGATTCTTTGCCGGGCGAGCTGGCCAACGTGATTTCCGGGCGGGTGGCTAATGTCTTCGACTTGGAAGGCCCCAATTTCACTGTGGATGCGGCTTGCGCATCCTCTATGGCAGCGGTTATGAACGCGGCCGCAGCGCTAAAAGACGGGAAAATAGATTATGCCATTACCGGTGGAGTTGACGCTTCCATGCACCCGTCCTCATTTGTGAAATTTTGCAAGATCGGAGCGCTCTCTCCAGACGGCAGCCGGCCTTTCGATGAAGCGGCCAACGGGTTCGTAATGGGTGAAGGCGCAGGAATAATGGTCCTTAAGCGCCTCTCCGACGCTCTACGTGACGGTGACCGGATTTACGGGACCGTCATAGGGATCGGCTCCTCATCCGACGGCAGGGGAAAAGGAATCACAGCCCCCAATGAAGTTGGCCAGGTACGAGCCATTCGAAATTGCTTGGACGGTTACGGCATCCACCTCGACTCTATTAGTCTGATTGAAGCGCACGGAACTTCCACTCCGGTAGGCGATAAAACCGAACTGGCCGTCCTGGATCGGATTCTCAAGGAAGCGGGCATGGCCACGGGCTCTGTAGCCATCGGGTCGGTGAAGTCTCAGATAGGCCACCTCAAGGCGGCCGCAGGGTCCGCGGGAATGATAAAGGTTCTCCTGAGTCTGAGTCATCGAACGCTCCCGCCCACGATAAATGTGAATCAACCGAACCGCTGTATCGACTGGGATTCATCGCCTCTGTTCCTGAGCGCCAAGCCCCGTCCCTGGAAAACAAAGAGCGGTGAGCCACGAAGAGCCGGCGTCAGCGCATTTGGCTTCGGCGGGACCAATTTCCATATAGTGCTTCAGGAGCATTTGCCGGGCGTTGCCTATATTCGACCCAAGCAAACCGAAACCGTTCCCATTTCTGAAACGACCATCGAGTTCTCTCGACCGGACTGGCCGCGGCCGCTGGACATGCAGCTTGAGGCTCAAGCATGGGTCATCGGGGGAAGTGATCCGAGAGACCTTGCAGCCAAGGCTGATGTGACTCTCCGCGATCTTACGCCCGCCAACACGGCCCAACTCGCGGCTCTGCATCGGGAAGACGCCGGGCAGTTTGAGATTCGATGCGGATTTTCAGCCCCGACCGCGGATGCGGCCGCGGAAAAACTGGCTCTAGTGAAGGCCAGCTTGTCTGACCCGGCCAAAATTCGTCTGCTCAAAGCGCGGGGCATCCACGTTGCTCAGGGAGGTTCTAATAAAGCCAAGGCCGGAGTAGCTTTCCTCTTTCCCGGCCAGGGTTCGCAGTATCCGTTCATGCTCAGGGATCTCGCGGAGCGCTTCCCTGTTGTCGCACAAACTCTGCAGGAGGCTGATGAAATCTTGCGGTCATTAGGCCTCGCAGCGGTGACCGATGCAATATACCCGGCTATCGAGGACGGCGCTGTCGCTGAAGCGGACAGCTTGAAGGATACCCAGCGGCTTCAGCCGATGATTCTGACCGCCAATACGGCTATTTTCAGACTCCTCTCCCAGATGGGCGTGGCGCCTGCCGCGTGCGCCGGACATTCTCTTGGCGAATACGCGGCTTGTGTGGCTGCCGGAGTTTTTTCCTTCAGAGACGCCCTGGAAGCTGTCGCGGTGCGCGGCCGAGAAATGGCGAGGGTTAGCATTGCGGACCCGGGCCTGATGATGAGTATTCCCGCGGATGCTCGAGTCGTCGAGGAAGCTCTGGCCGAGGTGGACGGGTACGTGGTCGCCGCCAACAAGAACTCGCCCAAACAGACGGTCATCTCAGGCGAAACAGCGGCGGTCAAGAAAGCGGCCGAATTGTTTAAGGCTCGGGGTCTTGAAGGAATTCTCTTACCCGTTTCTGCAGCTTTTCACTCGGGAGTTGTGGCCCCCGCGCGGGAGCCCTTCATGCGGACTCTGGTGAAGCTCAGAGTTAATCCGCCTTCCACGCCGGTGCTCTCCAATGTGACCGGAGATTTTTATCCCGTAGGCCCGGCTGCGCCTGAGAGGATCCGGGACCTTTTAGGCAAGCAGTTTGCAGCGCCTGTGGAATGGGTGAAAATTCTCAGACGCCTTTACAGCGAAGGTATTCGATTATTCCTGGAATGCGGTCCAAAACGGGTCTTAACCAATCTCACTCAGGATACGCTTCCCGAGGATGCGTTGGCGTTGCCCACCAATCACCCCAAGAAGGGCGGCGTGGTCCAATTGATGGAAACACTGGCAGCGTTGATTGCCGAAGGGGTTTCCGTCGATTTTGCCGCGGCCGAATGCCCCCCGGAAATCGTGAAAGCGCCGAGTCGCCAGAGGCCGGAACTGAAAATCGTTAAGAGACCTGTTCCCGTGGACCGAGATGATACGACCGCGGCCGCCGTACAGCCTGCAGGACCCCTGGACGGCCTGCTGGATGATGAAATCCGACGGATTGCGTCTCAAAAGGAATTCGCCCGGTTCCTGGAAATTCAGGGCGAGCCTATCAGGGCGCTTATCAAATCCGGGTTTCAGACGTTTGTCACGAATGTGCTGCCGCTGGAAAAGACAGCTATGCTGGTTAAATCCGAAGGCATGGATTTCGCGCCGGTCGTGGTCAGCGGGATCGCTGCTGGATTGCCCAGTGATGTTCGTTTTCCCTTTGATCGGGAAACTCTGGATGAGCTTATTCAAGGACGGAACTACATCAAGAATGTCCGCCCGGAAATCCGTCAGAGCATGCTCGAAAAGAATGTGGAACGTCTGGTAAAAGGGCCTTCCGGCGAGGTCGAGACGCAGGTGGTGAACGATGTTTCAGGAGTCATCAAACTGGCAGGCTTCTTCTCCGAAGACGAAATTATCGAGCAGTACGGCTTTGAGGAACGGGTCGTCAGGGCTATGGACGTCACCACAAGGCTCGCGGTCGCCGCGGGTCTGGAGGCGCTTAGAGACGCGGGCATTCCGCTAGTGCGCTTGACGCGTACTACTACGACAGGCGGCGAGCTGCCTGATTCATGGGCGCTACCACCCGATCTCAGGTCCGAAACCGGTATCATTTTTGCTTCCGCTTTTCCCGGCATGTCATCGCTGGTGGATGAGGTTACCCGTCAGACTGCTGCACGATACGGCTCCGGGGCCAAGAAGAGATTGATAGACTTCTACACCGGGCTGGTCGGGCGTATTCACGATGACAAAGAACGGGAGCGCATCACCGGGTGGTTTTCCGAGGAGTTTTCTCGTCTCAATCCTGCCGAATCCGACGACCTTTACACGTTCAACAGAGATTTTCTCCTGAAAGTGATCGGAGTGGCTCACGGCCAATTGGCGCAATTCATCAAAGCCCAAGGCCCTGCAACTCATGTGGACGCGGCATGCGCAGGGACTACTCAGGCGGTTCTCGTGGCACGGGACTGGATACGCACGGGCCAGGCAAAGCGAGTCATCGTGATAGCCGCGGACGACGCGGCGGGCAAAGCGCTTTTCCCGTGGATAGGAACCGGATTTCTGGCAATGGGCGCCGCGACGACAAGCGGTAATGTCGGTGAAGCCGCTCTGCCTTTTGACGATCGCCGCCACGGGTTGATAATAGGGTCGGCCGCGGCCGGCATAGTGCTTGAAAGCAAAGAACTGGTCAAGAAACGCGGCATGGAGCCGATAGCTTCAATCGAGACCGGTGTTATCGCCAACAGCGGTTATCACGGAACCAGGCTCGATGTGGAGCACATTTCCTCCGTGCTGCGAGGGATGATGACAAAGTGGGAAACTCAGAGCGGACTTTCCAGAGACCAGCTCGCGCAAGATGTTTTCTTCATGTCTCACGAGACGTACTCACCCAAGCGAGGCGGCAGTTCGGCCGCTGAGGTCAGGGCGCTGCGCGATACATTCGGCGAAAAAGCGACTTTGATCCCCATCGCCAATACAAAAGGTTTTACCGGGCACACAATGGGCGCGGGCGTGGAAGACGTCGTGGCTCTGCGATGCCTTCAGAAACAGACTCTGCCGCCCATCCCGAATCTCAAACAGCCTGACCCGGAATTCTCCGATCTCAACTTGAGCCGAGGTGGGCCTTGCGCTGCGAATTACGCTCTCAGGCTGGCCGCGGGATTCGGTTCGCAAATAGTGGTGGCTTTGTACAAGGCGGTGAGCCGTGAAGAAAACCGCATCGTGGACCTCGCTGCTCATAGGAATTGGCTGAAAGCCATCACCGGGTACATCGACCCCATAGTTTCCGTTGAAGACCGCACCTTGAAGGTCTCAGAGCGTGTGGCCGCTCAAAAACCGGAGCGCAAGGATTCGGGGATTCAAACGCCCGCCGTTGGCGCGGTCGAAGCTGCGATGCCAGCTACGAAGGCAGGCGGTTCGCAAGAGGTAAGAGAAAAGATACTGGCTCTGTTGGCTGAAAAGACAGGATACCCGGCTGAAATGCTCGACACCGGCCTCGATCTGGAAGCGGACCTGGGCATTGACACTGTGAAACAGGCTGAGTTTATCTCGGAAGTGAGAGAAGCCTTTGACATTCCGCGTATTGAGGGCCTAAAAATCGCGGATTTTCCCACCATCGAGCACATAATCAACTTTGTCCTTCAGCATGTTGGGGCCTCGGAGCAGATGGACGCGGGCTCTGACGATTCGGTCCCGATTGAAGCTGGCCGCACGGGCGACGAAGCTAATGTCAGAGAAAAGATCCTGTCCCTGCTGTCGGAGAAGACAGGCTATCCCGCTGACATGCTTGATACCGGGCTCGATCTGGAAGCCGACCTGGGGATCGATACCGTCAAACAGGCGGAATTCATATCGGAGATTAGAGAAGCGTTCAACATACCTCGCATCGAGGGGCTGAAGATCGCAGACTTCCCCACCATCAATCACATCATCTCGTTTGTCATCGAACGAACGAGCCAAAGCGGTCAAGCTGCCGCAGCATCTCCGGCGGAAGACAAGAAGACCGCGGCTTTGCCGGTTGCAGAAGCTGACGTTCGGCTCTTGGAAGCAAGGCTCGTGTATCTGCCTCCGTTGGAGGCGCTCCCATTGCCCGAAGTGGATGAGGTGATCATCGCGGGCGGACCGGCGGATCTGGTGAAAAAGACCGAGGCGGCTCTGAAAGCAGCGGGCTATCGTTCCATCGGGCGGATGACCGGACCTGAGATACCAAAAGCATCGGAAGACAAGCGCATCGGGGTTATCAACCTCTTCCCGCTCGAAGACGACATGTCCCCGAAAAAGACCTTCGAGCTTTGTCTGTCGCTGGCCCACGCGTTCGAGAAAGGGCCTGTGTTCTTCGTATCCGCGGTCTCTGAGGACGGCGCATACGGCTTCCACAACCCCACTGCCGGGGGCTACAAGGCCGGTATCGTTGAGGGAGCCACCAAATCGTTTGGTCGTGAGTATCCGGACGCGCGAGTGCGTATGATCGACTTGCATCCGGATCTTACGCCCGCAGACAAGGCGGGATTTGTTGTGCGCAGCCTCAAAGAGAGCTTCCCACTCGAAACTGCAGTGGGAGCTGACGGGCGGCTCGCTGCAATCAGGCTGGTCCCGCATGTGGACGAGATATCGGAACCGGGGACTCGGCCGGGTGACGTGGTGCTCGCAAGCGGTGGAGCGGGCGGCATTACGGCTGCGTGCATTCGGCGGTTGGCTGAACAGCATCCACTGACGTTCGTGATCCTCGACCGAACATCGCTCTCCAAGCGCAGTGAGGAGCTGGCCGGATTCGGGCCGGAGCAATGGGAAACTGAGAAGAAGCGCATCGTGGAACGGATGAAGCGGGATGGCTCCGCTCCGACGCCGGTGATGGTAGAGCGAGAGCTTGGCACCCTGAAAGCCGAGGCAGATGCTTTCCGCAGTATCCGGGAACTCAAGGCGCTCGGTTCCGAAGTGATCTTCCGGTCCGTGGACATACGGGACCGCGACGCGGTTGATCGGGCCATCAAGGAGGCTGGGGAACTCTGCGGTCGGATTGACGTGGTGATTCACGCCGCGGGGATCGACATCAGCCGCGCGCTGAAGAGCAAGTCCATCGAACAGATTGAAAATGTGGTTTCCGTGAAGGTGGACGGAATGTTGGCGATTCTGGAAGCGCTCAAACAACGGGACCTGCCACCGCGGCGGATCGTAGGCTTTGGGAGCGTCGCCGGCCGATTCGGGAATTTGGCGCAGATCGACTATTCCGCGGCCAACGACGGGCTTGCCCACATGCTTCGCTGGGCCGACAAAGAGCTGGACGCAAAGGCATCCATTATCGACTGGGCCCCGTGGTCCCAGATTGGGATGGCTACGCGGGGGAGCGTTCAGCTCACGCTCGAAGCCGCGGGCATAGATTTCGTCGCGCCTCAGCAGGGGATCGAGTTCCTGTTCCAAGAGCTGGGCCGGACCTCGGCCCCGCAAGAAATGATGGCCGCGGGCAGGATGGGACCGTTTACCCCGGACGCTTTCGAGATTCCGGGATCGCAGGAAGTTACGGAAGCGGTCTTTGCAGGACAGAAGGCGCAGATTGAAAGCATAATTCCCGGTGAATATGTGCGGGCAAAAGTCCAGCTCGATCCTGGGCGCCCGCTGCTGAACGATCACCGCATAGACCGGGCAGCCGTGCTCCCTGGTGTGGGCGGGCTGGAAATCATGCGCAGCGCAGCCGCTCTCCTCAATCCGGAGGCGAAAACCGCGAATTTTGAACAGGTCCGGTTCCGTAGTCCGCTAAAGATATTCAAAAAAGAACCTTTTGAGGCCGAGGTTGAGGTCGTGCGCAGCCGAGGAACTGCGAACAAGGCCGATGCCTACGATTGCAAAATTATTTCATGGTTTGTGGACAATCAAGGCCGGAAAATGGGTTCTCCGAGGCTTCATCATCAGTGCCGGCTTGTGACCGGGAAGGCAGAAAAAGCCAAGTTTGTGGATTTCGAGCCCTGGGCCGAGCAGGTCCGGATCGTCAGTCATGAAATCTACTCAGTATTCTTTCATGGGCCTGCGTTCAGGTTTCTCGATCACGTGACAGCAAACGCAAACGGGAAGTCCATCCGGTTCAGGTACGCGGATTCGGATGAGCGTGCGGCCATGTTCACCAGTCCTGTCCCGTCAGCCATCGAGGCGGCTTTCCAGGCCGCGGCCGCGCTTGGCCTGGAGTCCCGAGGGATAATGGCTCTCCCCACGGGCATAGGCACGGCGACAGTCTATTCATGGGATTCTCTCCCTTGGGATGGCGAGCTGATCGTCCGGGATCAGGCGACGCTCAACGGACCTGAAGAAAGGACTGTCTTGACGTTTGACAGCATAATAAGAGATCGAGAAGGCAATACGATCATACGCCTGGAAAATATCGAAATGATAGAGCTGGAAGCTGCCAAAGGCTTTCCGGCCCGAATTTTCGAGAGCTTCCAGCCGGTCGCGGAAGTTGTCAAGCATTTGGAGAAACGGCCCAAAGGGTTTCTCAAGGAAAACCTCGATAAGGATGAGGTCCAAGAGCACGCGTCCAAAACTGTGCCCAAAAGAGCTCATGAATGGCTGGCGGGCCGCGTCGCCCTGAAAAAGACGGTTCAGTGGGCCCTCGCTTCTAATGGCGACAAAGCGCCGGATCGAAACACGATACGCATAGTTCAGGATGAACTCGGCAACCCGTCCGCGGAGATCGCCGGAAAGGCTGACGACCGGTTGAATGAGATTTCGCTTTCCCATTCCAATGGCCTGGCCTTTGCCGCGGCTTCAGTCCCGGGCGCATTCCAGGGGCTGGGCGTGGATATCGAAAAGGTGGAAAAACGCAAGAAAGCCTGGATAAATGACTACTTCACCCCGGAAGAGATCTCGTCCGCGGGCGAGAATCACGATCAATGGGTCCGCTTGACCATGCTATGGTCGCTCAAGGAAGCCTTTGTGAAGGCAATCGGCTCAGGCCTGAGATTCGATTTGCGAGACATACAAGTTAACCTGTCCGAAGACTCCGGCCTGGCAAGGATTGACCTACTCAACGAAGCCGCAGAGAGCCTTGATAGCGTCGACACAAACAAAATCGACGCCCGCGTGGAAGAACAAGGCGAATACGTAGTGGCTCGGGTAATAATAAGGAAGTAGCAAGATATTCTGGGGAGGGCGCTTTTGCAAAAACGCCCTCCCCAGACCCCTCCCCAAAAACTCCTATGGGAGTTTTCGAAGGTAATCACCGGTTGACTTACGGGTGCCACTGCTGGCTTGTCCAGCAGTGTTTTCTATCCTTGCGCTGCTGGACAAGCCAGCAGTGGCACCCAAACCATAATTCCCGTCTGTTACATGCCAACTGAAAACGACAGAACTTTTAAGAACTGGTAACATATGGCTAACGGCAACATCAACGCGGAGGTAGGGGCGACTGGCGAGTCGCCCTTCTTATCTCCCCCTTTTCTAAAGGGGGATACAGGGGGATTTTTTCGTCATTCCTGCTAAGAGCCTGCCCTTGGCCTGAACAAAGGCGGGAAGTAAGAATTTCTGGGGAAGACGTTTTTGCAAAAACGCCCTCCCCAGGCCCCTCCCCAAAAACTCTTGTGTGGCTGGAGGCATCACTTGTCATTGCGAGGAGCAGACCGACGAAGCAATCCGCTTCACGCTGGAGATTGCCACGCTTCGCTCGCAATGACAAACCTAGGCGCTTCTGTAGGGGCGGACCTGCGTGTCCGCCCAGACACTGACGAATGCGATACCGGTATCACCTCGCCGTGGGCGTAGGTGCGACTGGCGAGTCGCCCTCCTCGTCTGGTCGGCCCTGTTCCCGCACAGAACGCATATGCCTGCCCGTTTTGGGCGCTCACCAGGTACGCCACTCCTGTGCCTCGATGCTAACACCTGCCGGTGAATTTTCTTCATTTTTGGAATAAATAGTCTTATCTATTATTCTTGAAGCTTGCATCGCGAGTAACCACGACCTCATTGACCACTGCTGTTTTTGCTGATTGTGCAGAACGGAACTAATGAGATATAAAGGCATTAGCGCTTCTCTGAGAATCACTCAAGTTGCGCGTCATTCGGATAGGAAACCGAAACTCTTCGCATTATGCGGATCAATCCATAATTATTAGGCTGGATTGCGAGGTTTAGTATGAACGACAAGGATTACCGCGATATTCTTGAGTTTACTAGGAGAGTCCTTAGTAAGGCTGGGTTTGCTGCGATTGACGAACGCATCATGTCAGACATGCATGGCTCCGAAGGAGCATTCTGGGATCTCTTATACTATCTCAAACATCTGACGGAAGAAGTTGCACTGGGATCCGATATCCATCTGAGCACTGTGCTCCGCCGTGTTCGCCGGTACGTAGAAACAGACTCAGGAGAACAAATTGAAGGAGTCAGGGTGTTGATTTCCGAAGAGGATAGACCGATACGGAGTAGAAAAAATCGACTTTGCTCCCAATCCTGAACTTGGCCAACTAGCCCAGGAACTTCGTGCTTTAATCGAAGAGCTTCGTCAGGACTACGAAAGGGATTCTAACCGACGGGGAGAGGAATGAACAAGAAAGCAGTCAAAGCGAGAATTGAAGCCGCTATTCGCCGTTTCGCAACAGCTTCGTCGACCAAAGCCTACGATCTTGTGCCGAAGTCACTCACATCAGGAAAGCTATATGAAGCGCATATTCTTTCGATTGTCATTGAGAACCTTTCCACCCGGGAGAATATGGAAATTACCCTGGTGAATAGCAGATTTATCCCATTAAAGAGTTCGCCTGGTCCAATCAATAGAGCGTATCCTCATTTTGAGCTTCGGCGTAACCCCCGACTTGTCGCCGAGTTGTGGACTGACGTCGAGTTCATCTCCCTCAGTCACTACCAACGCGGCCCATCTTCATTAGTTCAGAGAGGAGACTATCACGAGTTAGACATCGTGGTGACCGATTCAGGTGTAAATGGGCGGCCCTCACATTCACAGATATGGCTTGGTGTAGAATGCAAGAACACCGGTTACACAAAGAATTTGCTGAAAGAGATTCTGGGAATAAGACGTGAACTTAGCTTGCTCCGAAGCCCCAGACCGACACGTTTTTCCTCTTGGCCCAGACTCCAGGTCCCCGCCGACCCGCCTTCTTGCTTGATGGTATTCTCAACAGACAGTGCTGTAACTGAGTATGATGGCCCCGGTTCGGTATTTGGCATTGACTTCAACCATGAGCCAATATGAGTTGGACAAAGCGATTCATAGGGAAACGGTCCTTCGGGCACCGGTGATCATTAACGTTCGCGCCAAGGAATTTCAGAAGAGGGCATGACCCAGCGAGAATTTTTCAACACGGTTTTGAATGGGAGTGAGGTCGTGCTGGAACTGTTCCTTGAGGCCCGAGCTTTCGCCTTATCGCGAACGACGTAGACAATTGGAGGCCCTGAAATGCGTGCCGTCACATTGATACTATCTTCTCGTGAAGAAACCAACCGGCGGTTCCTTCAGGCATTTGAGGGAGAACCGTAATGGACCTTTATGGGCTTCGAATATCCTGCGCTTCTTTTTAGGGCCCCCACAGGCAAGGGTTGGGAGCTGCTGACCGACAGTGGCCTTATCGAATTCCCGTTTGACGCTGTGCATGTTGATTTTACACTGAAAGCCGCCTGACTCCTGATGGATGAAAGCTTTTTTCATTGAGACAACAAAACGTGACCGGCAGGATGCCGGTCCTACTGGTGTTTACAGAATTTATGCGAGCAAGAAACTCCAATTCCGTATCTAATGCGGCCATCAATCTGATAGTGGACCGGCTGGATAGCGAAACGTGAGGATTTCTTGTAAAATAACAGCCAAAATATTCTGAGCCAACCCAAGGGTAAGAATGAGCTTAAATCTTGCAGAATATTCAGACGAATTGTCGAGATTGTGCGCGATTTATGGCGTAAAACGCCTGGAATTGTTCGGCTCTGCCTCGCGCAGCGATTTTGACCTGAAAAACAGCGATCTGGACTTTCTCGTCGAGTTTGCGGAGTACCGTTCAACCGGAGCTTTCGACCGCTATTTTGGTCTCAAGGAAGACTTGGAACGACTGTTTCACCGTCCGGTAGATCTAGTGGAAATAAATGCCATCAAAAATCCATACTTTCGCGAGGCAATTGAACAGGACAAAGTTGTAGTCTATGAAACTCGAAGCCAAGAAGCTGATTTATGACCTGGAACAGGCGACTCAACTGATTGCCACCTTCGCGCAAGGGAAACAATTGAGCGATTATAAGGCTGATGCTTTTTTGCGTTCAGCCGTGGAACGGCAATTTGAGATTATTGGAGAAGCGCTCAACCGGCTGCGGAAGATTGAGCCTGACTTGGTCGTTCGGATAAGTGATTATCAGCAGATTATTGGATTTCGCAACATTCTGATTCACGGGTATGACATCATTTCTGATTCACGGGTATGACATCATTTCTGATGAAATTGTGTGGGACATCGTACAAAACAGACTATCAGGACTGCGCCAACAGGTAAGTGAAATCAAGCGGGATTTTGGGGCATAGCAAGGGACTGGTGGCGTGTTTGTTAATAAGAAGGCAAAGTCAGCCAAGACCCTGCTCGGACAACTGGTTCCATCCAACCCACTACCGCTCGATCGTCCGACCTCGGTTGCTACTGAATTCCGCTTAAGAGTTAAGCTATCTTTGCCCACCCGCGGGTGGGTGATCTCATACGTGTCACCCAATGGTTGGAAGACGCCGGGTGAAGAATGACGAGGCTGCTTGAGAAAGCCTTTTGAAATGGAGCAGAACCTCTTGGCCAGGTGGTTTCTGGACTAGCTGCGCTCCGAAAGGGCTTGGATGAAAGCTTTCGCGGAATCGGAAAATGTCTTGGAAAAGCTCGCTGACGAGGCGATTGCCTAAAAGCGATAGGGCAAGACAACTCCGCTTGATCTAGAGCGTCTATGAACTCGACCACGACACAGGTTTCACATGAATAAAGATAAACAGACCACCGAATCATCTGCGCAGGACACCGAAACCATTCTCAAGGAGCTGGCGGCCAAGTCCAAGACGCCTCTTGGCCCATTGCTGCTTGAACCATCGTACGTAGGGATCGCCACTTTCTTTCGTTTGCCTCACCAAGAGGACCCGGCGAATCTGGACGTCGCCCTGGTCGGAGTGCCCTATGACGGCGGATTGACCGGTCGCACAGGAACTCGCGGGGGACCGCGGGCCGTTCGCGACGCATCGTGTGTTGTCGGCGGTTACGAGCACCAGACGCAACTCATGCCCGCGTTTATATGCCGGTGCGCGGATATAGGCGATGTGCTCATACACAACCGTTACAACCATGACGAAGCGATAGGCGAATTGGAATTGTATTACCAAGGTCTCATCGCTGCGGGCGTCGCTCCTGTGACCTGCGGCGGGGACCATTCCATCACATTTCCGATTCTCAAGGCCATCGGAGCAAAACAGCCGGTCGGCTTGATCCATTTCGATTCACACTGCGACACCGCGGGCGAAATGCATGGGAGCAGGTTTCATCATGGCGGGCCGTTCCGGCAGGCGGTCGAAGCCGGAGTGCTGGACCCCCGCCGAACAGTCCAGATCGGAATACGTGGTAAGGCCGAGTTGATATGGTCTTTTTCCTATGAACGCGGAATGCGGGTGATTCATGTGGAAGAATTCTATGAGATGGGCTGGAAAAAGGTAGTCGAGGAAACTCGCAGGATCATTGGCACAGGGCCGGTTTACCTGAGCTTCGACATTGACTGTCTCGACCCGGCCTATGCGCCCGGGACCGGAACGCCGGAGGTCGGTGGTATTACCAGCTTCGAGGCCCAGCAAGTGATCCGCGGTCTGCGCGGGTTAAATTTTGTCGGCGGTGACCTCGTCGAGGTTTCGCCGCCGTTCGACAGCGCGGGAATCACTGCCCTCGCCGGAGCGGACCTTCTTTTCCAGATTTTCTGTGTTGTCGCAGACGCGGTTGCGAGGCGGAACGCAGACAGCAGCCAAACGTGAATAATTCCACTATGGATTATGGCATTAGCTCAGTTTGTGGAAGGAGAAACGACTTTCAGAAAGCGTACCGCCAGGGGACATAGGCATTAACTTCAGGATCTTGTCCGATTCGTCCCGGAGGGACGAGATGATAGTAGACCGGCGATTCATCGCCGGGAAAGCGGATAAAATAGGACGTTAGTCCCGTCAGGGACGACTGAGCGATAAGCATTCTCGACTTGTGCGTTCAGCCGTCCCTCTGGGACTAAACATGTTTGTCTGACCGGAAACAGGCGATAAATCGCCTGCCTACTATCATGTGTTCCTCCGGAACACTGAAGCGGAGCAAAAGAAACAATTCGTTCCATTAAAAAGTTCATGAGGTAAGGGCGATTGCTATGGGTGAAAAAAGGATTTTGGGAGCGTGGAATGAGTGGGGCAAATTGCGGGAAGCGGCTCTGGGCTATGTCGATGATTTGGCCGAGCCGGAATATATACCAGCCCTCGTCTGGGTATCCGAGGAAGGAAAAGAAGCTCTGAGAAACAAGCCGGGAGAGCTGACTCGAGTAGCTTTTCCTGAAATTGCCAAAGAGATCAATTACACGATTGATAGACTGGAAAAGGCGCTTCAGGAACACGGGGTGACGGTTCACCGCACCAGGCCGATTCCGGATGGCTTTGATGAGGAAAAAACGTATCTGAAGAATGTGCAGAAAGGCAATTATACGATCGGAGGCGCGGATTTTTTCAGAGTGCTGGGCACAAACGTGCTTCTTTTGAATTCATTTCATTTGCCCTTCAGGCGAAGCAATATATGGTCCGTCCGCAGGATGCTTGAACCTCTGCTCGAAAACAATGACAACGCCTACTTCGCCACACCGCCGCCCTCTCCGCATTACAGCCGTGACGATCTTTACCTTGAAAACGGCGATATTATGGTCGATGGTCACAACGTGTATGTCGGCATGTCGGGAAACGCTACAAGTCCGAAGGGAGTGGCCTGGTTGAGGCAGTTGCTCGGGGATGATTATCGAGTTCACACGATCCGGCTCCAGCCCAATCTCTTTCACCTGGACTGGCTGCTCAGCCTGAATCGTCCGGGGCTTCTCACCTATTGTCCGGAGGCCTTGCTGGATCCTCTTCCCGAACCGCTGACCAAATGGGACAAGATTGAAATCAGACCGGATGAGATTGCCGGCGCGAATAATCTGAGCATTGACGAAAACACTATAGTAGTGGCGGAGCACCATACACGAATCGCCGAAGCTTATTCGAAAAAGGGGATGAAGGTTATTACTATCCCGGCGAAGGAGTCGATCGATTACGGTTCCGGTCCGCGATGCCTTACAGCTGTTCTGCGCCGCGATCCGTGAGGCGCGGTATCCGACATCGCGAGATTGGTGGAAGAATTTCCGCATTTGCCGGAGCGTCTGCCCGACCAGACTCGGGAGAGGTTGCAATAGCGCCGTGACGGGGATTTTCAGAAAGCGTACCACCAGTGGAAAAACTCTTTTGCAAATGGATTATGGCATTAGCTCAGTTTGTGGAAGGAGAAACGACTTTCAGAAAGCGTACCGCCAGGGGGAAAACCCTTTTGCAAAAGGGTTTTCCCCCTGGACCCTCTTTCCGAAAACTCCTAAATGAATGCGACGAAGCCTTGGCTCAGCGACGGTTCGCTTGCCCGCACACGAGCGTCAATGTGATAATATTATAAGAGTTCTTTGCGGGGGGTCCGGGGGGCGGTTTTCTTGCAAGAAAGAGCCCCCCGGACTGCTTCAGCAAAGAAGGAGGCTTGCTTTTGCGCTGGGGAATTCTGGTAAATCTGGCGGTGATCTTGACCGTGAGTGGGCTTGTGCTCTTTTTGGTCTTCAGCGCGTCCATCAAGCGAGCCGCCATTGACACCAAAATCCAGGACTCCAACACCTTAGCGGATCTTGTCGAGAATCAGGTCCTCAGAGCAGAGTCATCCGAGAAGCTGTGGGAGAAGGTTCGAAGCATTTGCGGCGCACGAACCGGTTTAAAGCTGGTTCTGTACGGGGCCGAGGGGAAGGTCCTGGGGGGATGCGATGCTAGCCAGGCATTGGAAGCGCCTTCGGGATCCGACACGGCTCGCCGAGTGCGGGTCATTGCGGCGGATTGGCCCTGGATCCTCTTCCACGAAACGAGCGTGGTTATAGATCTAACAGGCTCATTTCCGCACGGGGTGCAATCCGCGCGATTATTCCTGGAAATTCCCTCATCAGTTTTTGCGCCTGCATGGAAGTTTTTCGCAGCATATCTTGCGCTTACTCAATTGTCTCTTTTCCTGCTCGGATACATTCTGTTCCATAGAACTGTTATCGGACCGGTCAGGGACGTCGCTCGATTGGCCGGGAAAGCCTCCGGCCTGGCGGACGTTGCGGCGTTTCCCGATTCTTTTAGCTTGCAAGGGGATATTCAAAAGATCTCTACAGGCCTCAGGAGCATGATCGTCAAGATTGTAGATGACCGCGAAAGAATGGAACAGCTCGTCGAGCAATTGAGCGCGATCAACCGCGACTTGCAGGCTGCTCAGCAAGGCCTGATCAGATCGGAAAAACTGGCCAGTGTGGGAAGGCTTGCGGCGGGCGTCGCGCACGAGATCGGGAATCCGCTGCAGATACTCTTAGGCTATATTGAGCTGCTAAGCCGCGGAGTGGATCCGGAGCAGCGTCGGGAAATCCTGCCAAGAATGGAACAGGAACTCCGGCGCATTCATGACATACTCCGGCGACTGCTGGGTTTCGCGCGCCCCATCCAAAGTGATGTGGCTGAGTGCGACATCAATGAGCTTCTCAAAGACTGCGCAGCCCTGCTGAAAGGACGCAAGGGGTTTCATCACGTGGAATTCGCCTATGAATTGGACCCGAATGCGTCCCGAATGGTGACCGAGCCTGAAAAGATACGCCAAGCGGTGGTAAATTTAGTGATAAACGCGGCAGACGCGACCGGGCAAGGCGGAAAGATTTTGCTTCGCACAAGAATGAGTTCCAATCACGTGGAAATTGAGATCGAGGACAATGGGTGTGGGATTTCCGCGGAACACCTGGAAAAAGTCTTCGATCCGTTCTTCACTACCAAAGAACCCGGAAGAGGCACTGGGCTGGGATTGGCTGTTTGCCTGGGCCTGGTGGAATCGATGGGAGGTTCCATGAATCTGGTTTCCGAAGAGGGCCGGGGAACGACGGCCCTGTTGAGGTTGCCCGCGCAAAGACAAGAACCTACAATGGAAAAATGAGCATCTTCTTTCTCGTTCCCAGGCTCTGCCTCATAGGCGCTAACTTAGTGTTCATTGATTTGAACCTCAATGTTTCTGGTGTTATGGTGGAGGAGTTTATTGGTGTTTTGCATCTGCAGGGTTCGCTTTCTGGGTGGCTCTCGGAGGCGATACTCGATTGTGTCCCAATTTAGTATGATCCAA